>Ga0325414_1000583_pt1 | contig 30628 bp, 15 predicted proteins | sample PopdelMetagenome_8_FD_206183 | JGI IMG/M metagenome (GOLD analysis project Ga0325414, IMG submission 206183) | Populus deltoides microbial communities from Bellville, Georgia, United States - Leaf-PdKOR-R3 | ecosystem: Host-associated > Plants > Phyllosphere > Phylloplane/Leaf | place: USA... | reverse complement strand
ACAGTAGAAAAATAAAAAGAGCATGAAAAATATAAATAATATGAAATTTAATCAATGCATAGCAAAATCTAGATAAGATTATTTTTAAAAAAGTTTAACCAATATACGCATAAAATATAAAGCCAAAATGATAGAACCTTCCTACAAACGAACTACACAATTAACATGCTAATTTTATTTATTTTAGTTGGAAAATGATAGAACCTTCCTACAAACGAACTACACAATTAACATGCTAATTTTATTTATTTTAGTTGGAAAGAGGCATCGAGCCTCGCCATAAATTTTGAAGGTTGGGTTCAATCAATGAGAATGGACATGGTGACTTTTATACGTGATAAGGTCAAGAAAGAAAGAAAAGAATAAGAAAGATATTGGAGAACTCAAAAGAATAGAGCCGTTGAAATCTTGTTTTTTATTTAAAAAAAACATTTTATTAATATTTTTTATATATATTTTTAGATTGTTTTGATGCGCTGATCTTAAAAATAATTTTTTAAAAATAAAAAAATATTATTTTGATGCATTTTTAAGTGGAAAACATTTTAAACCTCAACTGTTACCACAAATCATGTTGTTAATTTGTTTTTTAAAAAATTATTAACATTTATATATATATATATTCAGATTGTTTTGATATGTTGATTTTAAAAATAATTTTTTAAAAATAAAAAAAATTATTTTGATGTATTTCTAAGCGAAAAACATTTTGAATCGCAACCATTACCACAATCTCAAACAACTTTAAATAAAAAAAATATGTGTGATTTTGAGTTTGCAATTAAGAACAATAAAAATTAGGATTTTTTTTTTAACATGTTTTTGCTTTTTTATTTTCCAAGTGATTTTTCTTTCAAGATCAAATCTTGGATGTTTCTTTATAACGAATCATGTAATTTGTCTTAAGAAATTAATTAACAAATTATCTAAACTTTTGTTGGGAAATTAATTTATACTTTTCAGTAGTCGACATTTGCAAACATTTGAGAAGGTATGAAACAATATTCAGCCTCAATAATAAAACAAATAAATGAACACTTCAAAAAAGAAAATTATTATGTAGCTGACACGTTAGAATTTAAAAAATAATTTAATTAAATCGAACTTAATATATATTTTAACTGATTCTTTCGATATTTTAACCCCAAAATAATTGTCAAATAACTGGATTTTGGTGGACAATATAAGAATTTGAGTTTAATTTTTCTTTCTTCCTTGAGAAAATCCAAACCCATAAACCATGGCTTCTCATGCTATAAATCCAACGTATGAAGTGAGCTTTTCCTGCAAAGAGAGAGGGTATTGGGTCAAAGCGCAGGAAAGACCTTTTGATGGGCCAAAGCCTACCTTGTCTGTTGCTATTGGGTCTGCTACCTCCTCAACTTTTTTTTTCCTGGTCTCAAGCATAGTTTTAAAAAACCCTAAATAGGGATTTGAGCATCTATTTTACTTTAAAACTACATTAGGTGTCACTTTAAAAAAAAATATTTTATTTGTAAAACAAAGTAGGATACCATATGTTTTTAGCCAAAAAATACAACCACTTATTATTGGATCTGTTCATTAAAATTAAAATGACAATTTTTCATTTTTTTTTAAAAAAAACTACACATATCAAAGATATTAGTGTTTTTCATATATATATTTTGATAGGCCACGACGTTCAGAAAGAAGCTTTAAGCCAAATCCCAAGTATTTTGGGATGTCTATAGCACGTAAATAATCATGCATACATCATGCATGCACATAAGGCACATTGGTGGCAGTTGAATGTAGTATACATGAAAAGCATTTACGTGCAAGTGTGATGGCAATACTTGCATTATTTTCGTTACTTTTCTTTTACGCAGTTATATTTAGTTTTTATTTGTACGTGATCTTGCTATTTAAGCAACCACAGTGATTATTAATGTAATCAATTATTATTTTAGAACAAATGTACTTTTTCACCAGAAGAGAAAACAATGCATTATCTTTCTTAACAATTTATTATCTGTGTTGGGACTTAACATATATAACCGGATTTAACATTTTATTTTTATTTTGTTTTTTTAATATGAATTACTTTAAAAAAAATGACAAACAAATATATACACATGCCATATAAGTTTAAAAAGTTATAAATGATTTAATATAAGGAAATTACAAAAAAACACCTTCTATGCTATCACGAAATTACAATCACACTTAAAAGTTCAAAAATATTACAAAACCTCTTTTAAGTCCAAGTTAATATTATAAAAAAACCCTTTTATCCAAAATACCCCTTATAGTTTTTAATAATTCTCTTAACATTAAAGGCATTTTGGGTATAAAGGGGTTTTGTACAATTCTTAAACTTTTGGGTGGTCATTGTAATTTCATAATATATCAAGAGGGATTATCATAATTTATTCTTTAATTTATTATAAATGACATATATCTATTAAGATATTTTTAGTATATTACCAATCTCACTAATGAAAACGGTAAAATTCAAACAATTACTATTTAGTTACTTTAAACATTTATAATTATATTTCAATAACCAATTAATTATCAAATAATGTTTTTATCCCGCAACACACACAATACAATGTAATATTGTCATTATGTAGTAGAATGTTAACCTAAGATTACATCACAACAAGTTTTATCTAAATCTTTAATGTGCGTGCGTGCATGTGTGTGTGTGTGTCTATATATATATATAATACACGAGTTTTTTACCAAGAAGAAGTTTTTCCAAGATCAAAGTATTATTATTTTGCTTAGTGTTGTAATTTTTGAGGACCTTGCATCTTGTCATCTTTGATCTTAAACAACTTGTGGATAGGTTATAGGCTTATTATATTTAGAGATGGCAACAACAAAGGTAGAGAGAAATAATAGATAATATAATAAGAAAGCATTAAAGAAATATGGTATACCTAAGAAAACCATATTGAAACTACAATAAAATGGCTTGGTGGTTTCAGACAACTCATAAATAAAATCTTAAAGGTGTTGAGGGTGGTCATCAATCTTGTGGAGACCACTATAAAATCCCTCAACTTTGTTATATTATAGGTATAATAAAGACATCCAAAACCTTTTAAATGAGAATATGAAAAAGGTTTGAAAAATAAAACTTTATAAGGATATTTTCCTTCAAGTAAAGGAGATGGTGTATGATTGATTAAATATATGGTAGTAAGAACTATTAATTTAATATACTCTATAGCCAATTGATTAGTTACATATGACATTATTATATTCTTGTAAAAATATATTTATTATTAATAAAAGTTTAATTTATTGTTAATATTCATGTAATATTAGATTAATGAATCTAGAGTAAAAATAAAATATATGAGACAAAAATACTTTGTAAAGAAAATTATAAAATTATTATATTTATGAGATTTATATTGCATCAAAGTATTGTTCTTAAAATATTTCTGATCGATTCTCTCTTAAATACTGAACATGCATTAGAGCTATAAAGACTGATACGTATTATGTTCTTTTCTTTATGAAATGAAACAATTGTTCTCATAAGTTGAGGTATAAGGAATACTTAGAACTAATGTGTAGATGTATGAGATCCATATGTGACATGCATCTCTGTCTATGGAAAGACTCACATGATGGTTATGTAACTTATCATTAGACTTAAGATCACTAAGTCATCTTATATAAAGAATGTTATGTTTTAATCCCGTTACATGTTATTTTAATCAAGGTAACGAAATGGTAGAAATTGAGTATAACATTAACTATATAAATGTACTTGAGTGATCAAGAGATGATTCATCACTTTGGGTGGATTAGGAAAAATATTTCATCTATTCTAAAATAGTATTGAATGAGAAATTCTTGGCCAATGTGGAATGAGATTTGAAAAGAGTTTCAAATCTTATTCAAATGATCAATAACTATTATGTATGATTTAACATGGTAAACATATTTCATGCTTTAATGTTAAATCGTAACATTATTTATGAAAAGATATTAATTACACTAAGAAACCGATCACTGAAAGGTTAAGTCAAATCATTAATAACTTTTCTAATATTTGGGGGATCAGGACACATTGCTAGACGATGCATATGATCTTCAATTATAAATTAATCAATTATTTAATTGATAACAAATTAAATTATTTAATTTATTTAATTATAATTATAATTTATATTTGGGCCAACATATTAGGAACCTAATGGGTCACACACATTAAGAACCATTAGTCAGAAATTAAACTGGAATGTTTTAATTAAGTATGACTTGATTAAAATATATTTTAAAAATTAAGAACTAGAATATAATTAATGCAAGGATTATATTTCTAGACCTAGAAAAATCAAGGACTTGATTGAGTCAATTTCTAAATTTTTTCTAAATTAATATATGGATATTATTCAGAGGTCAAATTGATATTTTGCCAAATTATAAAGTTTTTTAGATTTTCCTATAATTAGTAAGCTACACCTTTTATTTTTTAATGATTGTTTGTTAGACAAAGCAATCTATCTCTCTTAAATAGGGATTTAAGAGATCTCTTACGGGTGGTTCATGTGAATTACCATTGGAGGCAAGACAATTGCATGGCTTTTAGTTTGCGATAACTCGACCTTTAAAGAATTATCCAAAGCTGAAAAAGATTAGATTTTCAGGTAATAAATCCTTTAAAAACTCTAGATCTATTTAACGGGATACTAGGAACTTTCGATTTTGTTTCATAGTTTTTGTCGCGTGTATGATATTCAAGAACCCAACAAGAACACATTCTCCTTAAAATTTTATAGGTAAACCAAATAAATAAATAAAGATCATGTTATCTTTAAAAGATATTGATGTGTACATTCAACAATCTTATTTTATTATGGAATATAAATATATGGTAACTGATGTAGTATGCCATGACTATTTTTAAAAAAATATTTCATATTGTCAAACGTCAATTCATGTCAATTGTTACATTTAACTTGCTTAATAGTTTGATTAAAATGAGTTTTGACAGTATAATAAAAGGCAATGAGAAAAATGAAGAGAGTCAAATTTGTGATGCATCAAAGCTTTCATGTATAATGAGTACAATTATTAACATTAGTAAGAAAAAAATAGCACTTAAATAAGATTAATGAACCATGTTTTGTGAATTTTACATGTAAGTTTTTTGTGGTTTATTTTGATGATGTTTAAATTTATAGCAAGAATATAAAAGAGCATGTTAAATATTTAAAAAATGTATTGGTTGTTCTGCAAAAAGATTGTTTATATGCTAATCTGAAAAAATATGAATTTTGCATGGAAAAAAGATTGTATGTTTAATTATTCTATACGTGAATTACTAGTTTGTGGAGTTCATAGGGACGGATTAATCAGATACTTTGGGGCTGTTAAGACTTTAGATGTTTTGCATGAGAACTTTTATTGGCCTAAGATGAAAAGAGATGTGTAAGGAATTTGTGATAGATGTATAAACATGTAGACAAGCTAAGTCTAAAGTTTTACCTCATGATTTATATACTCCTTTATTAGTGTATAATAAACCTTGGGTTGATACATCTATGAATTTTGTGCTAGGTTTGCCTAAGTAAAAAAGGAATAGGGATTTTATTTTTGTAATTGTAGATAAGTTTTCTAAGATAACATATTTTATATATTGTCATAAAATTGATAATGCAACTAACATAATAGACTTATTCTTTTGGAAGATAGTTCAGCTCTATAGAGTACCTGAGAGCATTATATTTGATCATGATGTTAAATCTCTTAACTATTTTTAGAAGGTTTTGTGGGGGGTAAATTAGAAACAAAATTGTTATTTTCTACTACTTATCATTCATAAATAGATGGTCAAACTAAAGTAGTTAAATATGACTTTAACTATGTTTTTAAGAACTATCATTCAAATTTTTTTGAAAAATTAGAAAAACTATCTGTCATTTATTGAATTTGTTTATAATATGAATGTATATTTTACTACTAATCATTCTCCTTTTAAAATTATCTATAACTTTAATCATTCGACTCTTTTGGGTTTATTTCCTTTATTTATTGATGAAAGTGCTAGTACTAATGGCAATAGAAAAAGACAGATAATAAAGGCTCTTCATGAGAATATGAGGCGGAATATATATATAACAATATGCATTCAAATCTAATAAAAGGAGATAAAAGAGTTATTTTTTAACCAAGTAATTAGGTTTAGGTGCATATGCAAAAAGAGAGATTTTCTAAACAAAGTAAATCTAAGTTGATGCTAAGAGAAGATGGACCATTTCAAATCCTTAAAAGAATTAATGATAATGTCTATAAAGTAGATCTACTAGGCGAGTATGATGTTAGTGCTACTTTCAATATTTTCGATCTCTCATTGTTTGATGTAAGTGATGATTCATGGACAAATGTTTTTGAGGAGATAGAGGATGATACAATCAAGACTACACCAAAAGATCCTTCAAAATATCCATTGCAAGTTCCAATTAGGCCACTTATGAGATCAAGGGTAAAGAATTTCAAAGATGCATTCAATGGGTTTATTTAGAGTATTTATGTCAAGGTGAATTTTAAGGAGCCTATATCTTTAACAAGTGATGATCAGATCTTGATCAATCTAATATATCTATAAAAGGAGTATTATCCATCTACAACATGGGCTTAATTATTTCGCAATAGTGGGTTAATTAAGTTAAGCATTAAAGGCGATTTTGGATTTATTTTTTCTAATACATGGTTTTACTCTACCAAGCATAATTTTTTATCATATTATTGACTCAGTTTGAAAGTTTACAAGAAGTTTTCAGAGGTCTTGTTTTATATTGGATTAAATATTTAGAGAAATCGGACATCAAAAAGACCTTACGATAAGGTTCAGAAGCTACTATGCAAGAATTATATTAGTTTCCTAGTTAATTTAGAATTATTTTTTCTATTTTATTTAGAACTCTTTTACTATTTTTTAGAATTGTTTAAGATGTTTATCTATTATAAATATAGTTATTTAGATTGTATTTAGGTTTTTTTTTACAAACTTTGGTTTCAACAATTAATATTATGCGTGTGAGGATTTGTTCAAATTTTTTGGTTCTTCACTGAACTGCTATGACTAATTCCAAACACGATCTTAGGTTTTCTAAAAAAATTAATTTGAGTATGAATTTATAAATTTTTATATCTACTGGCATCACAGTAATTTGTTAATGTATGTACAATGATTTTGCCACCTTTCTTAGTTTTTTTTATTAATACAATATATTTTTCTTGGTTTAATTGATGATGTGGCATACTAGAGTTACACTAGTTTCTTGTAATATATAAAGCTTAAATGTCAACATATATCAATCGAGTCACTTGCTTATGACATTATAAATAGATGAAAACCTCAATTAATAAAAATTAAAACCGTGATATGCTTGTACAAGAAAAGGTTCGGTTTTGTACAGGCTGCAAAATCATTGGAATGTTGTTATTTGCCTTGCTTGACCCTACTAACCACGGCACCAAACAAGCCAGCAAGAGAGTTTATATACAAATGAAAAAAAAACAAATAAAAATTTAGACATATGGTACCATTCTATCAAGAAGTTGGTGCTTCCTTATCTTTGTGTCCAAGTAGCCTTTTTTTTTCCTCCTTTAGGAATGACAATTATTCAATTAATGGATATGAACATCACAACAACATCTCTTGTAATTTGTTTAATCATCCCTTTTAGTCAACTATTAAAATACTTTTAAATAATACTCAATTAATCATATGTATTTTCTTTTTCACAACCTTAATTCTAAGACATATAGCTATCAAATAGCGATGAGAGCTAGATTTGTGTAAAACACCGCTCTAAAAAGGCATAGACAGGTTGCAAAACTGCCAAGAAAACAAACGAATTTAGGTGATGTAAAGCTAAGCAACCTTCATAACCAACCCAACTACCCTTTTATCTCCTTCGTACTCTATCAAGGAAGCCGCCTTTTGATCCCAATAAGGATCGTTGATTTCTTTTTGGTCTGAAATAATAGTGTTTGCAAATGATGTTTTATCATATATTTTTTTTGTTTAAGATTAATTTTGTATGTTTTTAGATTGTTTTAATGTAAAAAATAATTTTTTAAAGTTTGTAAAACTAAGGTAAATAAACTTTATGATTCCATCTTTTCTTTTATATAAATATAGGACTTTATGGGCCTACTTTTACACACACACACACACACCAAGTCCAAGATAAAATTATATGTAAATTTAGTTCTTAAAATACTCTAGTCTAAAAATATTTGGGTTAGGGTATTACAATTTATTGGTTGATTTCTATGTAAATTTAATTAGGGTATTACAATTTGTTGGTTTATTTCTATTCAAATTTAATTTAACTAATTAATGCTTATAAATGCGTTGGTCCATTAGAGTACAATATTGTAATTATTTCATGATTTCATGAACTCCCTATTGTTATAGTCCAGAATTTGTATTTTCTAGTTGGTTAATTCTATACATCCACAATGTAGTTATTCCATTGTCAGGCAATAAAATCTATTGTTATAGTCATTTTCTTTATCCGGCAAAGAGTGTCCATCATACTATTTTAAGTTATTCCAAAATACATATCTAGTTAAAGAACCAATCACTTTTTTCATAGTACACTCCTTAAAGTTCCAAATATAACCATTTCTTATTGAAAGAACAAAAGGGCAGTTGTGGGAAAAATAAGCTGGAACTGTGTTTATTGAATTTTCTTAAAATGCGTATGAAGTCAAACAGGACACTCTTTGTGAGAGGGAGGGAGTAGTATTCATCTTTTGCTGAAAAAATATAGACTCAAAGCTATTGGAAAATATGAACAACTAGATGTCTGAAGTATAGGCTTCAGAATGATTGTTTTGTTAAATGTTGATGAAATGGATCACATTCATCTTTTATGGCTACTGAAAGAGATTGTTGGTACCTGGGCTCACTTAGAGGTTAATGGTAGTTGGTGAGAACTTGAGAAATACTCAAGAGAATTTAGCTTTTCTTTATTGTACTGAATATATTTTTAAGAAGCCTTACACTCACCTTTCTTCATTCTTAAGGGACCTAGGGCACTAGAGATGTCAAACACTGTTAAATGTGTCTATTGATCCAAATCCCATTATCCTAGGCATTCTAGAAGCTGTAAAAACCTGCCTCATTTATTTTCTAGACAAGCTTTTCATAATCAGCATATGCTTTTTATGTTGAAAACTTCTCCTTCCTTTACCTATATCCCATTAGTTTAAGCTTACAAGATTAGTATGAGTTTTCCATAGAAATACTTCGCCCCTAGTGATGTGTGTTTACCTGGCTGGGTGTCACTAAGTATGGTCTTAGACTCTTACTGATACCATTCTGGGCCTTGCATTGCAATTTTATTGTTGAAGCCATACTGATATGGCCTTTTATAGTCCCCAATTTAAATGGAGGTTATGCTTCATTGTCAACCTTATTTTACTAGTTGTCAAACAAGCTCAACATACTTCGTTTAGTGACCTTACCCGTTACATGTTTACTTATATGGATCTAATTGTAAATATATCACCCAACCAATATTGTGAAATTAGTTATATTCCTACCAGTACCTTTTTCTGTTAAAATTGCCTATGAAAGGAATAATTGATATCATTACGTTAGTTTAGGGCCAACTTTGTAACTAGACTATATATACATATAGTAAATATGTTTATAAAGACAATATTAACAATAATGGCAACAACAACAACACACACATCACTTCCTTTGGTGCAGAGCAACATCCCAACATATTCTTTGAAATCTTCAGTGGCTGCTTCATAACTAACTAGTATTTAATTTGCTGTAAAATCATAAAGAAATGGTAGTTGTTTAACTAAGTTATTTGCTAAATTTCTTATCAAATCATGATTTGCTGCGTAACATGTTCTTTGAAATTTTTAGTCTTGCTTCACAACTAACTAACATTTGATTTGCTGTAAAATTCTAGAGAATTGTAGTTGTTTAGCTGAATATCTTTCCTAAAATTCTTATTATCTCATGTTTTGTGTGCAAAACTCGGGTATTGACAAACCTAACTGGGTTTTCCATGAGTTAGAGAAGGAACTTAACTAACCTTGTTTCGATAATTGTTTAGTTATTTAAATATTGAATATTTTGCTGGTGGTTGGCATGTGTTTCTTTGAAATATAAAGGCTGAATCAGGTGTCTTATTCTCAGCTCATATCAAATTGAAGCCCCACATAAAACATCAATAATATTTCTTTATGTGATAATACCCAAGTTCTCAAGCACTTGTGCCCTCGTGTCAATAGGAAACTTTTGATGATTATTGTACCACTAGCTGTAATCTGTCTTATTTGTTTTAATAAAATAAAAATGCTCATTTTAATTCAATACCAGTTTGTTCCCATCCACTAGAGTGTTTGCATGAGCCTAGCCCATTTCTCGAGGACGACAGTGCTTGGCTATTTAAAGAAGAGATCTTAAAATTTAAGTAATCCTTTCTTGGTACTCATTTGTAGCTTTATACTTATCCCCACCATTTGAGTTTTTGCAAAATCTCCATAAGCAAACAGTTTCATGTTGCTAAAGCTTCTGTATCAGGTATTAGTTAGTGCCTATTAGTTTGATCCTTTTTTTTTTTATCATGGAATATAATCTTGGGAATGCTAAATAGTTTCTCACCCTATATTGTATTCTCTTACCAGTTTCGAAAACTGGGTTAGTTTCCTAGAAGCTTAACTCTACTGTTGTCTGCTTACAGATGGATAATTGGCCCATTTTTGGAAATTACTATGCCATCGAATCGAACACCATGGCCTGATACCCCTCATGAACTGCCTTCCAATGAAAAGATATCAGTTAAGCAAGAACAAATTGCTAAGCGTTCTTCAAAGACTCGATCACCCAGATCAAAACGCAGTTCAAGAAGTATGATAAAGCATGAAGTAGTGTTGGTGGAGACATAGGTTTCTGCAAGGCATTTTGAACAAAACTAAAATGGTAGCTAAAGCACACATCAGAGATACTGCCTTGTGAATTTGACATTGCTAGCCTTCAGGATGAAGATATTTTATTGATAAAGCAAAAGGCACACGATCTTAATTACCAGGTGAGTGGCAAGTACATCTGAAAAGAAATTCATTAAAGCCAAGCTAGTTGAAAATGTTTGTCGGAGCTTGAATCCACCATTGTTTTGCTTCTTTTATTTTTTTCCTTTTCTTTTCTATATGTTGGGGTTGATTTGTTGATATTCTATGGATAAGGTATGTCATCACAGTCTCCTTGCCTCTGCTGCCAAGAAACACCAGGTTCTTGTATCTGATAAGCGTCAAATTTCATACATAATCTTCTAAATAGGAATCTAGAGTCTGTTTAGCTGCTGCTGGATTCAGTAAAAATGGACCTCATTGTAATAATTTTTTTCATTTCTTGCAAGCATGATGACGATGATTGTGATATGCTTGTACAAGAAAAGGTTCGGTTTTGTACAATCTACAAAATCATTGGAATGTTGTTATTTGCCTTGCTTGACCCTACTAACCACGGCACCAAACAAACCAGCAAGAAAGTTTATATACAAATGAAAAAAATAAAAAATAAATTCAGATAGATGGTACCTTTCTATCAAGAAGTTGGTGCTTCCCTGTTTTTGTGTCCAAGTAATCTTTTTTTTTCCCCTTTGGGAATGACAATTATTCAATTAATGGATATGAACATCACAACCACATCTCTTGTAATTTGTTTAATCATCCCTTTTAGTCAACTATTAAAATAATTTTAAATAATACTCAATTAATCATATGTATTTTCTTTTTCACAGCCTTAATTCTAAGACATATAGCTATCAAATAGCGAGGAGGGCTAGATTTGTGTAAAACACCGCTCTAAAAAGATGTGGACGAGTTGCGAAACTGCCAAGAAAACAAACGAATTTAGGTGATGTAAAGCTAAGCAACCTTCATAACCAACCGAACTACCCTTTTATTTCCTTCGTACTCTATCAAGGAAGCCGCCTTTTGGTCCCAATAAGGATCTTTGATTTCCTTTTGGTCTGAAATAACAGTGTTTGCAAATGATATTTTATTATATTATATTTTATTTTGTTTAAGATTAATTTTGTATGTCTTTAGATTGTTTTGATGTAAAAAATAATTTTTAAAAAATAAAAAAATTATATTAATGTATTATTTTTACAAAATAATCATGGGAAAATAATTTTAGATTTATGTTTTGTTTTATCGCTCTATAATAAGTCCAAATTTGGGCAACTAAATGCTTTATCCTTTAATGACTATTATATATGGAAGAATAATGGCATTATAAATATATATTCTTTAAAAATATTTAATAGTCAATTACATATATTTTTTATCCTATAAAAGGCTCATGCACCAGAAATATCATGAGTAATTATAATTTGTAATGGTCCATAGAAAATCACAACATCTGAAAGTGACGACCCATTTCATCGTACCATACAAAACCTGCTTTTGAACATTATTCGGTGAGTTGCAGGTGGTGGCTTTCGCACTGGATAGAAACCCTGTGTCTCCATGACCTTTTGCACATGCTTACCAATTTTAATCTGACAGCTCACCTTCCCTACTGACCGTTGACCTAACTGGATTCCAACGAACCTCGAGTAAAAATCAATAGGAAATCGACTGTCCAAGATTAGAAAATTAATATTAATTTTAATTATTTTATTTTATTTTTTCACCGTAGAAATGTCATAATTGGAATTTTCTTTAATTTTTTACTATTATGGTGGTAAATCTATAATTTTCAGTGGTTTCTTTAGAGAAAACAAGCTTTTTTTTATATTTGTTTCTCTTTATATTTGATATTTTTATCATTTTATACTTGACTTATTTATTACTATTTTTTTTTATTTTAATTTTTTGAATTTTTATTTTATTTTATTTTTTATAATTTTTCAACATTGTACTATTTTTTTATTACATTAAAAATAAGCTTGGGATCGTATAAATTTTTATTAACACATATAATTTTCAATATATTTTATTATATATAAGTATTGACTTTTTAATGCATAGTTATGTTTTTTACTCTCTGTCACAAAAGCATATTAATAATACCTACATGTTAGTTTATTTGCATTAGAAAAATAATTTGTCATGTAGACGCATTAACACTTTTTTTTTTAATTGGCACAAATAGTTCTCCATTTATTTAATTAAATATATGCATAATTTTTTTTATTTATAATTAGGATTTTTGTCTTAAAAAAATACATTTAAAAAGCTTGCATATTTTTTTTTCAAAAAAGCTATCTGATCCGCGAAGAAGTACATATCAAATAACTAGTAAAAATCTAAAAGATATGGCCACAACATTGTACATGTATATATTGTTCATCCTCTCATATTTTATTATGGACCCATCATTTAAAATTTTATTTTTTTCAATTTGATCCTCAATTTGTTTTTGTGCAATCACATCCTTTTGAAGCCAAATTCAAGGACAATTCAATCAAATTTGTTGACCAATGACAAGATTAAAAGACAAGGGACCAAAAAAGAAAAGACGCTATAAATAAGTGATGATCTCAAAGTTCATACAAAAAGTTTAATTAATCCTGAAACTTTACAAATTATACATATTCAGTCCCTCAATGTTTTTTTCAATTCAAATTTAGTATAAAAATTTATTTTTATTATTTTTTAGTCCCTAATTTGAGAGGGGAGAGAGGGAGAGATCCCTATATGTAGGTGGTGTTGAGAGAAAAATATCATTGACATCGATTCAAGCTACTAAATAATCAATTTTTGTGTCAAATAATTTCATTTGATGAAAAAAATTTATCTTAAGTGTTTATTTTTATTTTTTACCTTGAGTACCTAAAAAAACATACATGAGTGAGAATATTTTTGTTTCGGTTTTTTAGATTTTTTTTTTGGTTTTTAAGGCTATTGATGGATTTATCAAGATTCATATAGTGTTTGTCTAAGTGTTTTTTTGTCAAAAATAAATTGAATAATTTTCAGGGTAAAAAAATCCAATCTTGATTTTCCAGTCACCACAGCGGTCAACTGGGCTAAGTCAGCATCACAATTAATTTTTTTTTCAAAAAAGCATTGGTGTCATTAGCCCCAATTATATTTTTTTTTAAAAAGGGGCCCATGTTTAGACCTGCCTTTGCAAGCCCGTGCGCAAGCCCTCTTAAATGTAGTGGCGTCTTAACTCTTTCTATTTTGTTTTGGTAATTTTGGTTTTTTTTAAAATCATGCTTTTTTACATGTATTTTTTCTAAATGTTTTCTTAATTTATATTTAAATCAATATCTCTTATCTCTAATTTTTTATTTTGTATTTAGTATTTTTTATAAAATAATTGTGGTTGTTTTTTAAGTATTTTGTTTGTATTTTATTTTTTGATGGATTTTTCTAATTCATTTATAATTTTTTATATTTTATATAATTAAACTTTATTTTTAAAATAAAAATTTATTTATTTTTGGATAATATTTTTAATAAGTGCAATATTGCGAGATATTTTTTCCCTTTAATTTTATTCAATCAATTTTATATGTTTTTATTTCTACTATCATTTAATTAAATAAAAAATAATTTTAATAATAGAGTCATTAATTACAATCGTGTAAATGAACCGTATTGTAATATCAAATATCTTGATTTAAATTTGTTTTTTGACTTTTCCAGATATATATTTAGTTTATCATTAATAATATTTTTTTATTTATTAACATAGATAATTTTGATTTATTTAATTAGATGTGTACATAAAATTATTTTTAGAAAAAATAATCAGTTAGTGCTACAAATTAAGTAAGTAAAAAATAAAAAAAGAAATAAGTAAATGTAAAACAGATAGGAGTAGTATTTACTGGATCCCAAAAATTAAGCCAAAAAATAATTAATTGTCCTAAACGAAACAATTAACTAATCCACCTGGCCCCTAATCATGAACGCCCCCCCTTTCTTCTCTTCAGTGTCCACTCGCTGTCTTTAGGTATCAAAACAGCAGCAGCGCAACAACAACAACAAAAAATAATAATAGTAATAATAATAAAAAATCAAAACCAACCGACAAATTCTTTCTTCAATTTCAATTCAAAGAAATCTCTCTACTACTTCGTCTTCTTCCTAAGCACACCTTAGCAAGCTTCAAACAAACTCAACAAATACCTCTCCTTTCCTTCTCATCTCACAAATCCCCCACTTTCTATCTCTAAACTAAACTCTACCACTTTAGAGAGAGAAAAAGAGCCACGAAAAATGAAATTCTCCTTGCTACAGCAGAGCTACAACAACCGCCGAAGCGGCAGTTTCAGAGGATCATCTGCGCCGTTAGATTCATCACCGGATAACACAATCAAATCACCAGCCGCTATTTTCTGGCTCTTTTTACATGGCATTTGTTGTCTCATCAGTCTCGTCCTCGGCTTTCGCTTCTCTCGTCTCGTTTTCTTCTTCCTCTTCTCTACCTCCACGACCACAACTCTCTATGTAACGACACCGTTTCACCCTCTCAGCAAAACATCCGACATTTCCAATCCCTTAACCAATAGTGCTAATGATCTTCCGGTGATTAACAAAACGGTGAGTTCGAGAGTTGTTGTCGGGCGGCACGGGATCCGGATCCGGCCATGGCCGCACCCGAACCCGAGTGAAGTAATAAAAGCGCATCAGATAATAGAGAGAGTTCAAAGAGAGCAGAGTAATCAATTCGGTGTGAAGAGTCCTAGGAGTCTTATCGTAGTCACGCCTACTTACGTGCGGACTTTCCAGACTTTACATATGACTGGTGTTATGCATTCTCTGATGTTGCTCCCCTACGACGTCGTCTGGATCGTGGTGGAGGCCGGTGGGGTCACCAATGAAACAGCATTGATTATTGCCAAATCTGGCGTTAAGACTCTTCATATTGGATTTAATCAGAAAATGCCGAATTCTTGGGAAGGAAGGCACAGATTGGAGACTAAAATGAGGCTTCGCGCTTTGAGGTTAAGTTTTTTTTTTTTTTTTTTTCTCTCTCGCAGTCAACTTTAAATTGAACTGAATTGCTGATTAAAAATAATGGATTTACTATTTTATTTATTTTAATGTAAATTTTGGTTGCTGTGGAACAGAGTTGTGAGAGAGGAGAAGATGGATGGAATAGTGATGTTTGCGGATGATAGTAATATGCATAGTATGGAGCTGTTTGATGAGATACAAAATGTGAAGTGGTTTGGTGCGGTTTCAGTTGGGATTCTTGTTCATTCAGGTGGTGCTGATGAGACGTTATTAACTGCTGCTGCTGCTATGGTTGACAAGGAGGCGGAAGAAAATTTGCCTAATCCAGTAGTGCCTGTTCAGGGTCCGGCTTGTAATGCTTCTAACAAATTGGTTGGTTGGCATACGTTTAATTCGTTACCGTATGAGGGGAAGAGTGCGGTATATATTGATGATAGGGCTACGGTGTTGCCTAGGAAGCTGGAGTGGGCTGGGTTTGTGTTGAATTCGAGGCTTCTTTGGAAGGAAGCTGAAGATAAACCAGAATGGGTTAAGGATATGGATTTGTTTGATGAGAATATAGAGAATCCTTTAGCTCTGCTGAAGGATCCTTCCATGGTGGAGCCACTTGGGAGCTGTGGGCGACAAGTTTTGCTCTGGTGGCTCCGTGTTGAGGCTCGTGCTGATAGCAAATTCCCTCCAGGGTGAGTTTTTCTTATTCTTTGTATTGCCGATTTTTTCACTATCGCGATGGGCTGTTTGTCTTGACTAGATAATATCAATTGGAATAAGTTTGCGGTTATCTTTATCATTGTCTATTCATTTTAATTGTTCAGTGTCTAATTTCACAAATTTGTAGACAGTGAGGTCCAGGAAGTTAAATCATAGGAGGGCGTCCATTAGAATTTTTGTGTGAACTTCTATTGTGCTGCTCCTGTGTAATTTTGGGCTACAGTTAGTCAACAAGTTACACCTCAAGTGTCATAGCTGGTAAGGATAGTTTCCAAAAAAAAAAAAAAAATTAAAGAAGAAAAGAAAGAGAAACCTAAAGAAATTCTGTAGAGTAAATTGTCTGCCAATTTATGCCACCCAACTCGTGACATTGTATTGAAACATAATTATAAATGGAACATATCCTTCTACTACTTCAGGTAGGCAGGGATGTTTTGAAATATTGATGATTTGGGACTCATATCCCCCACAACAACTGTTGACATGCCTTGCACATATGCATCTTAGGCAGGCTGTTTTTGGTTCTTGGACCTGTGCTATAGTATATGACATTGTGTAGAAAACAGAAAAGAAGAATGGCTCCTGGCTGAAAAATTCTCCTCCTTGTTATTGTGTCAATTAGGCATGCTGCTATTTGTGTCACACCCCTAAAATTGAGCATAGACATGCCTGTATCATTTAGCATTCCACCCTAGATAATACAAAGGTTAACTTTACAAGGTTCACCAAAAACCACAAATGCTAAACCAAAAAGTCTTAAATATCTGCATTTCAAAATGATCACTTAACAATATGAAGTCTTAAACATGATAAAATCCTACTAAAGAGAAAGTACTTAATTTTTTTTTATTACAAGTCTTTAAAACTATTAACAATGAATGTCGAACAAGAAGTTAAAATATATCCTTCATTAAACAAAAATCCTTCAGCTCAACTAACAACTTAAATTGGTAATGTAAACTCCATAGCTCAGCTAATAGCTTAAATTGGCAATGTAAAATCCATAGCTCGAAACTCACTTTAATCCTCTACCTATCCAGAGAGGGAAAAGAAGGGGGTAAGCTAACAACAATTTAGAAAGTAAAGCTCCACACACACACACACACACACACATGATTGACAATAATGAAACAACAACTTAAAATAATTAAAAAAAAAGTTAATAGTTAATAGTTCATAAAACACACCATAAAACAAGTCATCAATACATGCTTTTACTTGGCATTCAATTCCATAAACATGACTTTACTCTCAGATCAAATTACTATCGCCATATTATACCTGTGATCAAGCCATTAGTCGACTATTACTAACCACTATTGTAACCCGTAGGCAAGGGTCATTGATAATTATTATAACCCATTGGTGGAACATTAAAACTAGTTGTAGTGTTGATTACCCCACTCACTAGAGGCCATTACTTTATTCATAGCCATTTGAGAACCATTAAGAAGCCATTTACAATTCCATTCCAAAACACTTTCTTTCATTAGATATAGTTTATAAAACATTCTTACAAAAATTCTATACCATGCATTCACAAATATCACATATAAGAAAATTAATTTGAACATTGCATGTGCTTGATCTTTTTTTGAAGAATGTAATACATATAGTCGAGGAGAAATGCACATTTAAGAAAAATATTTATTATGTTTAAAAATAATAGATTGTGTGAAGATTTAATTTACCTCCATTGCTTAAACAACCGAAGTACAAAATCTCAACTCTAACAACCTATTCACAAGCATATAATCCGTTAAAATCCCTCCAACACTTTATTATAATAAAATGTCAACTACACACTACCTAATAAATTGACCATAACTCCTAGAAAATCTAGAATTTCATTTTGCTTTTTGGATTGTAAACTAGTCTTAATTGTTTCCATTCATATATAATTCACCTAATAATTCCTTTAAATAGAATTTATAATAAGCTCCAAAATCATTCCCTGAGGTTATTGCCAGACAACCTGCACTTCCTTAACTATTTTTACCATAATTATTTGTACAAAAATTGGATTAATGCACCATTTATGGTTAGAAACTAGACAGAATAAGCTTTTCTTATGTATAAAATTTGGGTAAAAAATTGCATCTTTTCAATACAGTTTTTGGGTCGAACAGAAGCTTGTGTCAAACAATTGAACTGACAATTTCTCACATTTATACCTAATTGTTAACCTAATAATTAAGCACGCTTAATCGATCTTACAATATCATAAAATCTATCATACTTATTGTATTTGGTCATTCATACAAATACCACTTAAATTTCTTAATTTTATACTCCTTTCTTATATAAAAAAACCTTAATCAATCCAAAATCTTTATAAATAAAAGAGATTCATATTTCTTACCTTGAAATCAAGAAAAATAAAATGAAACTTCAATCCTTCAATGTCAATCTGGTTCAATATTCTTTTCAATGTCAATCTGGTTCAATATTCTTTGCACCTATAGAAGAACAAGTGACTTTGAGGATATGTTTTCTCTAGACTGTAAAGTTTGTAAGACTAGGGTAAATAAACTCTATGATTCCATCTTTTCTTTTACATAAATATAGGATTAAATGGGCTACCTTTTACGCAAACACACACACACACACACACACACACACACACTAAGTCCAAGATAAAATTATATGTATATTTAGTTTTTTTAATACTCTAGCCTAAAAATATTTGGGTTAGGGTATTATAATTTGTTGGTTGATTTCTATGCAAATTTAATTAGGGTATTACAATTTGTGGTTTATTTCTATTCAAATTTAATTTAACTAAGTAATGCTTACAGATGCGTTGTTTCCTTAGTACGATATTGCAATTATTTCATGATTTCATGAACTCCTTATTGTTATAGTCCGGTTTTTGTATTTTCTAGTTGGTTAATTTTGTGCACCCACAATGTAGTTGATTCATCATTCTCTTTGTCCGGCAAAGAGTGTCCATCATACTATTTCAAGTTATTCCAAAATACATATCTAGTTAAAGAACCAATCACTTTTTTCCTAATATACCCTTAAAGTTCCAAATATAACCATTTCTTACTGAAAGAATAAAGGGTTAGTTGTGGGAAAAATGAGCTGGAACTGTGCTTAATGAGTTTTCTTAAAATGCGTGTGAAGTCAAACAAGACACTCTTTGTGAGGGAGGGAGTAGTATTCATCTTTTAGTTTAAAATGCGTGTGAAGTTAAACAGGACACTCTTTGTGAGAGGTAGGGAGTAGTATTCATCTTTTAGTGAAAAAATATAGACTCAAGGCTACTCGAAAATGTGAACAACTAGATTTCTGAAGTATAGGCTTTAGAATGATTGTGTTGTTAAATGTTGATGAAATGGATCACATTCATCTTTTATTGCTACTAAAAGAGATTGGTGGTACCTGGGCTCACTTAGAGATTAATAGTAGTTGATGATAACTTGAGAAACACTCAATAGTGTTTGGCACTAGAGATGTCAAACACTATTGCATATGTCTATTGATCCAAATCCCATTATCCTAGGCATTCTAGGAGCTGCACAAACCTGCCTCATTTATTTTGTAGACAGGCTTTTCATAATCGGCATATGCTCTTTATGTTGAAAACTTCTCCTTCCTTTACCTATATCCCATTAGTTTAGGCTTACAAGATTAGTATGGGTTTTCCATAGAAATACTTCGGCCCTAGTGATGTGTGTTTACCTGGCTTAGAGTCTTATTGATACCAGTCTAGGCCTTGCATCGCAATTTCATTACTGAGGCCATCCTGACATGGCCCTTTATAGTCTAATTTAAATGGAGGTATATGCTTCATTGTCAACCTTATTTTACTAGTTGTCAAACAAGCTCAACATACCTGGTTTACTGACCTTACCCGTTACATGTTTACTTACATGGATCTAATTGTAAAAATGTCACCCAACCAATATTGTGAAATCAGTTACATTCCTACCAGTACCCTTTTTGCTAAAATTGCCTATGGAAGGAATAATTGATATCATTACATTAGTTTGGGGCCAGCTTTGTAACTAGCCCGTATTTACATATAGTAAATATGTTTATATAGACAATATTAACAATAATGGCAACAACAACAACACACACATCACTTCCTTTGGTGCAGAGCAAACATCCCAACATATTCTTTGAATTCTTCAGTGGCTGCTTCATAACTGACTAGTATTTAATTTGTTTATCAAGTCATGATTTGCTGCACAACATATTCTTTGAAATTTTCATTCTTGCTTCACAACTAACTAGCATTTGATTTGCTGTAAAATTCTAGAGAATTGTAGTTGTTTAACTGAAAATCCTTCCTAAACTTCTTATTATCTCATGTTTTGTGCGCAAAACTCAGGTATTGACAAACCTAACTGGGTTTACCATGAGCTAGAGAAGGAACTTAACTAACCTTGTTTCTACAACTGTTTAATTCTTTAAATATTGAATATTTTACCGGTGGTTGGCATGTGTTTCTTTGAAATATAAAGGCTGAATCAGGTGCCTTGTTCTCAGCTCATATCAAAAAACATCCCCACATAAAACATCGATAATATTTCTTTAGGTGATGATACCCAAGTTCTCAAGCACTTGTGCTCTCGTGTCAATAGAAAACTTTTGATGATTATTGTACCACCAGCTGCAATCTGTCTTATTTGTTTTGATAAAATAAGAATGCTCCTTTTCATTCAATACTAGCTTGTTCCCATCCACTGGAGTGTTTGCATGAGCCCAGCCCATTTCACGAAGATGACGGTGCTTGGCTACTTGAAGAAGAGATTTCAAAATTTAAGTAGTCCTTTCTTGGTGCTCATTTGTAGCTTTACAATTATACAAGAGGCTTCAAAATTTAAGTAATCCTTTCTTGGTACTGATTTGTAGCTTTATAGTTATCCCCACCATTTGAGTTTTTGCAAAATCTCCACAAGCAAACAGTTTCATGTTGCTAAAGCTTCTGTATCTAGGTATTAGTTAGTACCCACTAGTTTGCTCCTTTTTCATTTATTTATTTATCATGGAATATAATCTTGGGAATGCTAAATAGTTTCTCACCCCATATTGTATTCTCTTACCAATTTCGGAAACTGGGTTAATTTCTTAAAAGCTTAATTCTACTGCTATCTGCATACAGGTGGATAATTGACCCACCTTTGGAAATTACTGTGCCATCGAAGCGAACACCATGGCCCGATGCCCCTCCTGAACTGCCTTCCAATGAAAAGATATCAGTTAAGCAAGAACAGACTGCTAAGCGTTCTTCAAAGACTCGATCACCCAGATCAAAACGCAGTTCAAGAAGTAAGAGAAAGCATGAAGCAGTGTTGGTGGAGACACAGGTTTCTGCAAGGCATTCTGAACAAAATTGAAATGGTAGATTTAAGCACACATCAGAGATACTTCCTTGTGAATTTGACACTGCTGGCCTTCAGGATGAAGATATTTTATTGATAAAGCAAAAAGCACACGATCTTAATTACCTGGTGGGTGGCAAGTACATCTGAAAAGAAATTCATTAAAGCCAGGCCAGTTGAAAATGTTTGTCGGAGCTTGAATCCACCATTGTTTTGCTTCTTTTATTTTTTTCCTTTTTCTTTTCTATATGTTGGGGTTGATTTGTTGATATTCTATGGATAAGGTATGTCATCACAGTCTCCTTGCCTCTGCTGCCAAGAAACACCAGGTTCTTGTATCTGATAAGCGTCAAATTTCATACATAATCTTCTAAATAGGAATCTAGAGTCTGTTTAGCTGCTGGATTCAGTAAAAATGGACCTCATTGTAATAAATTTTTTAATTTCTTGCAAGCATGATGATGATGATTGTGATGGGCTTCTCCCATTTTGTCTGGATTGATACAAAAAGAGTGAACCTCGGAGATTTTGGCCAAATTTAAAATTGGTTGTCCAATATGAAACATAATCTTGACGTACAGTACAAAGGAATGGTCAAGATTCCATGTCTACAGTTAAAAATCTTTAGATGAGAGTTATATTTCAACTTGTTAGAATCAAAGTTTCCTTAAATTATCAATTTGAGTCATATAAATTTTAAAATTATTTTTTAAGATTAGTTGAGATACATGCAAGTTAGTCTGGACATTTAAGTTAGTAATAATAAAAAAACATAATTTGTGATGACAAAAAAGACTTGAATTTCTCCTTGCATGTTCAACTGCTTTCAACTGATTTTTAGGGTAGAGAAAACTAACAAACACTACTTGTAATACTAATTGCCAACCGAAGGACTCGGTTTGGTCTTGTACTTCTAGTGACCAAAAACGACCCACGAAACAGCCATAAGGCGTCATCTTACTCCTATCTCTACGAGACATGGTTTCACTTGCAAATAAGGACCACACTTGGATTATCATGATCATGATCAAGATCAAGATCATTAATTTCCTTGCCTTTATAAACTCGCAGAACTCCCTCCTCCTCTTCGTAAGAGCTCTCTTCCTTCACCATTATTCTCTCTCCAAACCAGTATTAATTCTTCTTTAGCAACACCAAGTATGGCACTCGCCATATCAACCCTTCTCTTCCTTTTCTTCACTGTATCATCCGCCTTGGACATGTCAATCTTTAACCATGACGACAATCACCTAAACCATGATCAGTCGAGCTGGAGAAGCGATGATGAGGTGATGAGTATATACAAATGGTGGCTTCAAAAGCATGGTAAAGCATACAACAGGCTAGGAGAGAAGGCAAAAAGGTTTGAAATCTTTAAGAACAATTTGAGATTCATTGATGAACATAACTCTCAAAACCGTACGTACAAAGTTGGTTTGACCAAGTTTGCTGATCTTACCAACCAAGAGTACCGTGCCATGTTCTTGGGCATGAGGAGTGACCCAAAGCGTAGATTAATGAAGTCCAAAAACCCGAGTGAAAGGTACGCTTACAAGGCTGGAGACAAGCTGCCAGAATCTGTGGATTGGAGAGGAAAAGGAGCTGTCAATCCGATCAAAGATCAAGGAAGTTGTGGTATAATACATAATTCATTTACTTTTGTTTCTTGATCATTTAATTGCTTATATATATATATATATATATATATATATATATATATATATATATCTCTCTTCTTCTTCTTGGTATTGTTTCAGAGAAATTATTAGCCTCAAGAGTCCTTTCTTGGGGAGGGGAAAGTTAACAACCAAGTGGGCTACATTTCTTCGTAATGGATGTCATTTTTAGTAGAAGGAAGGTTTCATGTCCAAATCACAATCACAATACAAATCTATATTTGCACCCCATGTTTATCTGGATCATGAATTCTAGTTTTGTTGTTTGAACTCAAGTTTTAGATTAAAGATGCCATTTTATGTTGTGATTGAAATTGAATTGGTAGGAGTTGGGTTGGTGGCAGGATGCTAGTTATTTTTCTAGACATGAAAAATGGTAGTTTTGACTGGTAGGTTTTTGACCTTTTGGTTGGAATAACTTTTTTTTTTTTAATGAAAACAAATAAGAGATAGTTAAGTTAATTTGAATTCTGATTTTTATTTAAATATAGTATTGATAAAGGAAAAAAATAATGTTATTAATTAAGTGAGAATTCAAGTTGGTGGTAGGGTTTAAGAACTTCTTGAAAAATTATCCCTCTCAAGTTTTATCATATTTTTTAATAAAATTTCTATTAATTTTTCATTTTTATTTTTGCTAATTCCAATTCTCTTTTGTTTTTTACTTAGATGATATTAAGCTATTTCATAGATTTAAAGGATGGAATTGAGCAGGGGGAGAAAAGTGGAATAAAAGTAAAACATATGAGGACTGGTTGGAACAAAAATGAAAGATGTGGGGATGATTAAAATAAATTAAAAACAAATATTAGAAAAGAGACAACGTACATAAACATAAACCTCGGGTCAAATTGAAATTTAACCAGAGAGAAATGACATGAAATGGACCGGACAGCCTTATCACAACCCATATCAAATCTTAAAATTTTTGAGTTCCGACCAAGTTTCTGAGGAAAGTCGGGTGATTTGGCACTTGCCTTCACTCTTGTTGGACCTGGGCAAGGCCTAAAACACAAGTAAATAGAACTTGGATCATGACCAGCCAATCAAAGTGACAGAAATTGTCGATGCATGCAGGTAGTTGCTGGGCTTTTTCAACAGTAGCTGCAGTGGAAGGAATAAACCAGATTGTAACAGGGGAGCTAATCTCTCTATCAGAACAGGAACTTGTAGACTGTGACAGGTTCTATAATGCAGGTTGTAATGGAGGCCTCATGGACTATGCATTCCAATTCATTATCAAAAATGGTGGCCTGGACACCGAAAAGGACTATCCATATCTAGGCAATGATGATACATGTGACAGAGACAAGGTGGGCGTACACATCCGAATTATAATCAGCACAGAGTATTGGGTTTTGTTTTGTTTGCGGTTATCGTTTATGGGGTTGTTGCCTGTTTTTATTTTCGCAGATGAAAACCAAGGCTGTTAGCATTGATGGGTTTGAGGATGTTTTGCCTTTTGACGAGAAAGCATTGCAGAAAGCTGTGGCACATCAGCCAGTTAGTGTTGCCATTGAAGCCAGTGGCATGGCCTTACAATTCTACCAGTCTGTAAGTGACTCACTCTTCATGCTTCCTAAAACTAACTATTTCTGGCTTTTAACACTTGAATTTCTAAACCTGTTCGTTCTCTTTTGATTTACTCAGGGAGTGTTCACTGGTGAATGTGGGACAGCTCTAGACCATGGTGTTGTTGTTGTTGGATATGGCACGGAGAAAGGACTGGATTATTGGCTTGTTAGGAACTCATGGGGCACAGAATGGGGCGAGCATGGATACATCAAGATGCAACGTAACGTCCGCGACACATACACTGGCAGATGTGGGATTGCAATGGAATCTTCATACCCAGTCAAGAATGGCCAGAACACTGCTAAACCTTACTTGGCTGATGAAAGCGCAGGTGAGAAGATCAGCAGTATTTGAAGCATCGTATTTGCTAGCTGTATCGAGCAAAACAAGAAGGCAAGGTGACTAAAGGTGCAAATAAGTTGATGATTGGTGAGATTATGTGTTGATTATTGTGCTGATCACAAGACTCTGATCCTTCTTGGTCTAAGTTTACCAAGAGGACACTGAGGCCAGCTATTCATGTTTGTTTCCAATTCCATGGATGATTGTCTTTGTATGTGTTGTTTTTCATTGTCAAAACAGCAAGTGAAAGAAGTCACATATATGTTGAAACTATATGTTAAGTCCTTGTTTACACGTTACAACTGCTTTTATATATATATATAGTTTTGGACTAGCTTAAACGGTATGTTGCCAGTAAAATTAAAATTTTTTTGAATGTATTAAAATATATTTAGAGGACTATTTGATATTTTTATTAAACCTGGTTAAACGAGTCAACTTTAAATCTCTTAATTCGATTCTTTACCTGATTTGAGTTTAAAATTAAATAGTGTGGGAGTTGCCTTGACATGACCTGATCGACTTAGTCAGTCTAAAGATGTCTTAATCGACTGGTAAAAAAAATCTGAGGATGAAATTGACATAAAAAATCTCATTATCCAATTGCTTGTTTAGCTTAGGCTTAAAATTAAACTGTGTGGGAGTTGTTCCGACGTGACTCATTCGACTTGGCCTTTCTAAAAGCAATCTGATTGATCAATAAAAAAAAATCTAAGGATAAAATTGAGAAAAAAATAAAATTGAAATGAAAGAAAATCTTTCGACTTGATTCTTTACTTAATCAGAATTTAAAATTGACATGATCTAATCAACTTCATCAATAAAATAAAATCCTGAATAACTCTTAAAAAAAGAGAGTTAAAGGATGAATTTTTTTAATTAAAAAAATAAAAGACAAAATTGAAAAATAAAAAGGGGAGAGTGAGAAAAACGTGGGAAATTGATAAGAAAAAAGAAAAAAACAAGCTTATAAACAGTAAAGCTAAATAATCATTTCCAAATATTTTCAGTAGAAAAGTATAATGTCTCAAATGAATCAAGTTATATTTATGCACTTGAGAATGTAATCCCACCAATTGATCAATCATTTCTCTTAAAGCTATCACTGCTTTGTTTTTATATAATTAAATTTCACCATCTTATTAAACAAGCCTCTAACTCCAGTCGCTAAATTTTTTTTAAAACATGTTAATAGTGCTTGAATATCAATTTTTTTTAATTACAATAAAAAAATAGATATTTATAAAACTAAACATTAACCAAATATCAAAATATTTATTTAAGATGACGATAAACCTACTAAAAACAAACCAAACAAATTATAAGATAAATTCAAAATAAAATATTGAAAAATAAAATAAAAAAATAAATTTAAAAACCAATATTAAATATTGATAATAAAAAAAATTAAAGAAATAAAATAAAAAGGCCAAGCGGCTAGCATGATTGAGCCTTCTTTAATTTTGTTTAATTTTTTTTTCAAGTATGCCGTTTCTTTATTAAAAAAAAAAAATCAGGTGATGAATTACTTATTGTTCCAAGTTTTGGCCACCATAGCTAGCCAAAAAGTCAAAAAAGTTACTTCAAAGGATAAAAAACTCATTTTCACCTATATTTTCAGTTGAGAACACCAAATAAATATCCTAGAGACCTCAAAAAATCCATTTCTAGTATTAACTTAGCATTTAATTGGTTATAAAATTAACTTGTATAAAAAAATTATTGAGGCTAGATCATTTTTTTTTTCTGTCAAGATAAAAGTAAAAATAAGATCTAAATAGATATTTTTTTGTTAAATAAAACTTATTGACATAAAAAATAACCATTTACATCAATAAAAAGTAGTTGTTTATCCACTTTTTCTTCTTTTGCTTTTTTGTCATAATCCGACAACTTTATCTCTTATCTTTCAAACGCAATCACTAAAATATAAGTAAAATAAAGTTTTGGACTTGACTCTTTAATTCACAAAATAAAAAAACTAAAACAATTGATAAAATCCCAAAAGCCAAAGGGGTTGACACAAATAATTATACTAAAAAAAACTTTTTATTCGTTTTTTGTTTTAGTTCTGGTCCTCTTTTATTTTATTTTTTTCTAAACAATAAAATTGAATTGTTTTTTATGAATTTGAGCACCATCTCAATAGCAAGATGTTTTTTTTTTTAAAAGATAATCACAGAAGAAGTAGATCGAAAGAAACTATCAACCCCAAACCCCTATTAATACAACATTGAAGGAAAAAAAATCACTGAACAGAGGTAAAAAAGAGAAGAAAGAGGACTAGAATTGTCACCATAGTTTTCTTAAAAACAAAAGTCCTGCCATTATTTATCTGTTTCAATTTTGGTCATCTCATTTTCAATTTCATGCAAACAACAAATTCGATTTCTTTTATATTAAATCGAACACAAACTCAATATCAATATATTTTTATAAGAACACAATAAATATCAATATATTTTTATAAGAACACAATAACCACATAAAATACATATCAAAACAAATTAACAACCTCAAATCCATCAAATACAATATTAAAGAAAAAAATTAAGAGAAAAAAATTTAAAAATCCAAAGTGAAAAAAGAAAAAGAAAAAAAAAATATTGTGTGAATCCATTATGTTTTGCCTCACAAGCCATAGTAAAACATTGATGGTTTTTAGTTTTTAGTTTAATTATAATTTTATTATAAAAAAACTAAAAGATTTAGTGTTTTTCTATGGTGTTCTGTATTATGCACTAAGATACCATGCACTAAGATATATTTTTGGTAATTTTAAATTGTTTTGACGTGCTGATGTTAAAAATAAATTTTAAAAAATAAAAAAAAATTATTTTAATATATTTTTAAATAAAAAATATTTTAAAAAATAATTATCACTACAATAAAAAGGAATAAAAAAAAGGGACTCAATCAATACAAAAATAAAAAATAAAAAATAAAAATCGAAAGAGTACAAGACCGAATGACGGGCAGAACTATAATCAAGGGTTATAATAATTTTCGTGAATAGATAGAATCTGATAAGTTAGTGCGGGCTTGAGTTTGGTACAATGAGCTATAATCAAGGGTAGGAATTGCGTACAAGGATCATATTTGGACATGGACAAAGAAAGAAGCAACAAGTACGTGGCATGTTCACAAAAGCTAATCCACTTTTAGCATTCATTTCTCGGAGGTAACCAATTTATTTAGGTGTTCATCCCGTAGTTTTGAAACCAAACTGGCCCGGTCCAGCCCGGCCTGGCTGGGCCGGGACCCGGCCGATCCATAGCTGGAATAAGGTCGGGTTGAAAAAAAACAAGTAAGGAAAAATTTGGTGTGACCCGGCGACCTGGTTGACCCGGCAAAACCCGGTTGCAAACCCGTTAATTTTTTTTACTAAAACAATGTCGTTTTGATTTAAAAAAAAGAACTGACCCGGTCGACCTGGTAACCCTGTCAAAACCAATAATTTAATCAAAACCTGGAACCTGAGCCTTGAACCAGACCCGATCTTAAAACTATGGTTAATCCAATTCTTGGCTAACAGCTAAATTTATAAATATTGAATTAAGAAACACAAAAAGGAAGTTAAAAAAAAAATAACTTATCCATCATTTACAATCATTTTAGCTAAGAGGGTGTTAGGGATAGCAGTAATAATTAAAATTGTTTTGTTTTATTTTTTAAAATTTATATTTTATATTAACCTATTATAATAATTTAAAAATTTATAAAAAATAATTTAAATAAAAATATTAAAAGTTCATAAAACTTCGGTTGAACGGTACTATAAAAGTAAAAGTAAGAATGTCTGCATCAAGCAAACCATATTTTGGTGGAGGTAATTGCACATGTTTCTTCATGCCCCACCTCCCAGTCCTAGCTGGCATGATGGCGTAGTGGGTTTCACGTCCCCAATTTGTTCGCACGTGAGAAATACTAAATAAATTTCATTAATTATCTTCTTCCGCCACCTTGTATGTTCCTCCACCTGGCACTAAGTTAATTTTTCATATTTGGAGCTCAGCTCATCCCCAGCACTCTGTAAACAATTTTGACAGCGACTGTGTAGTGGCTGACAAGAAATTATATAATTCATCCAACATTTCTGCAAGTAAATACTAACATAAATTGATGCCAACCCACTGTGATTGAAACCCACGACGAAGAAGTAGATAAACAACTCAAAAAAATTAAAATTAAAATTTAAATAGAAATATTGATCCATGGATAATCTTATACCTGCAAACCAAATGTATTAAAAAAAAATCCGAACCTGTTGTGTATGGTAAAATAAGAACCCGAAGTATATGAAGATGCCAGAAAATCAGTTATACCTTAATAAAACAGTTGTTGATATGTACCAATAAAAAAAAAAGTTTCGCTTCACGCAAAACTCAAGTTTATTCAAAACATAATGGCTGGTGAATTTTGCTACAAAGAAAACAATATATAGTCCTTCTAAACAACCCTAATAGACCCTTATTGTGTTGCAAACCAATATGCCTAGGCTAATAATCCATCAACACAAATCTAATGCCTAAAATTATCCTAAAACATTAATTTTTGGCCAAATCAAACCCAAACAAAAACACAAGCCAACATAAATATCCAAATAATAAAATAAAATAACAAATAAAATTTTAAAATAATTTAGATTAAAACAAGGTCGTTAAATACTCAAGTCCTCCTTTCCTTGTGTAGTTATAATAAATAAAAAATTCTTATAAGAAAATGATTTTAAAACATTATTAAGAAATTCTTACTATATTTGAAAATTATATTGCTTTCCATTAAATTTTTTCTTAGAACGACAAAACTCTAAAAAATAAATTGTTGAATATTTTTATATCATGAGAAAAAAAAATCATTTTTAAATAGAAAATTATCAAGTTAAAAGCTAACAAATAATAAAACTCGTATGGCATATGATGGCCATGGACCTTCCTAAATTTCAATTTACCTAAACTTTTAACCTGCTATAAAAAAATTTTGTATGAAAACTCCCATTAAAATTTCAAATCAACAACGATTATGGATCATATAATA
>Ga0325414_1000582_pt1 | contig 30633 bp, 18 predicted proteins | sample PopdelMetagenome_8_FD_206183 | JGI IMG/M metagenome (GOLD analysis project Ga0325414, IMG submission 206183) | Populus deltoides microbial communities from Bellville, Georgia, United States - Leaf-PdKOR-R3 | ecosystem: Host-associated > Plants > Phyllosphere > Phylloplane/Leaf | place: USA... | reverse complement strand
ATGAAAATAAAAAAACAAAAAAAATTGACGGTCAACCCATAATTAACTGGGTTCACCCGTGAAACCAGGTTAACCCGTGAAACTCGGGATATGTGTCATGAAAGTTTGATAACTAAATAGAAAAAAATTAGTATTAACAAACTAAATTAAACAAAAACAATTTATGAAAATAAAAAAACAAAAAAAATTGACGGTCAACCCATAATTAACTGGGTTCACCCGTGAAACCAGGTTAACCCGTGAAACTCGGGATATGTGTCATGAAAGTTTGATAAATAAATAGAAAAAAATTAGTATTAACAAACTAAATTAAATAAAAAAATTAATTAAAAAGCAAAAAAAAATTCTTGGTTAACTTGTCAAACCAGGTTAACCCATTAAATCCGGAAAACGTGTCATGAAAGTCTGATAACTAAATAAAAAAATTTAATATTCATAAACTAAATTAAATTAAACAAAAAATTTTGTTAAAAGAAAAAAACAAAGAAATAAGCAAAAAAAATAATCCCGAAAGGCATAAAAAAAGCTAAAAAAAATGAGACAACTTAAAAAAAAAACCTAAAGCATCAGTGTTTTACTGTGGACTCACTGTGCAGTCCACAATAAAACACTAATCCCTTTTAGTATATGTTACAATTAATTAAAAAGAAAAAAAGTAAAAAAAAAAATTCAGGTTAACTCGTCAAACCTGAGATCCGTGTCATGAAAATCTGATAACTAAATAAAAAAATTAACATTAACAAAAACAATTAAACAAAAAAAAATTCATTAAAAGAAAAAAACAAAAAAAAACCCGTAAAGGCTAGAAAACAAAAAAAAAAGAGAAAAAAAAAAAGACAACTCAGCGTTTCACTGTGGACTTGCACAGTGAAACATTGAGCAGTTTTAGTTTATTGTCAATTAACAAACTAAACTAAACGAAAAAAATTAATTAAAAAGAAAAAAAAATTCAGGTTAACTCGCCAAACCAGGTTAACCCGTTAAACCCGGGATCCGTGTCATGAAAGTTTGATTACTAAATAAAAAAATTAACATTAACAAACTAAATTAAATAAAATAAACTATTAAAATAAAAAAACATAAAAAATTGACAGCCCATGAAACCTGAAATATGTGTCATGAAAGTCTAATAACTAAATAAAAAGAAATTTAACATTAACAAACTAAAGTAAACGAAAAAATTTAATTAGAAAGAAAAAAAAGCAAAAAACATTCTGGGTTAACTCGTCAAACCATGTTAACCTGTTAAACTCGGGATTCGTATCATGAAAGTCTGATAACTGAATAAAAAAATTTAACATTAACAAAAAAAAAATTATTAAAAGAAAAAAAAAGAAAAAAAAACTCTAAAAGTGTAAAAAAAAAAAATCAGCTCATATTTTACTAAATGGAAAGAAATTTAACATTAACAAACTAAAGTAAACAAAAAAAATTAATTAAAAAGAAAAAAAAAGCAAAAAAAAATTTATAGGTTAACTCGTCAAACCATGTTAACCTATTAAACCCGGGATCCATGTCATGAAAGTCGGATAACTGAAGGAAAAAAATTTAACACTAACAAAAAAAATTATTAAAAAAAACTCTAAAAACGAAAAAAAAAGAAAAGAAAAGAAGGGGCTCATCTTTTACTGTGGACTACACTGTGTAATCATCAGTAAAAAAATGAGCCTTTTTAGTTATAGTTTAATTTGATGCTTCTATGATTCTATCTACAATAATAATAATAATAATTATTATTATTATTATTATTATTATTATTATTAATTGGGTTGGAGTGGATATCTTACATAGCCCCTTTTTTTTTTTAACATTTTTTATTTTTATTTTAATAACATCTCCAAATTTCAGATAACTAAGTTTTTGTCGGTCCAGACCCATCTATTTATAAAAATGTTTTCTTTATTTTTTTTATATTGTTTTTTCTAATTAAAGATATCCATGGACTAATTAGTGTACAATTATTCTATCCAACACCCCCTCTTTTTTTTTTCTAAGCGTTTGATAATCTCGTATATTTTTTTAAAAAAATTACATCAAATATTAGATGTAGGAGGTACAGAGCCGGGGAAAGGAGTGATCATATCCTCTAGAAATATGTAAAAAAAAAAAAAAAAAAACTATAATATAAAATGATATTTTACCAATTAAAAATTTCAAGAATAAAATTAAATTTATACATAATTATTATAACATCAATTCACATACGTTGTCAAAGCAACCATAATTCTTCTAACTCATTCTTTATTTTATTTCATTTTACTTTTTGCAATGGCTTTTTTTATGAATTTGTATTAAATTGTAAGAAAAGAGTACTAAATATTGATAAATAAATAAAAATTCATGGGATCATATTTTGTTGCGGTAGATACAAATAAACGTCTAGCAGGGCTACACCACAGGTCAAATTGTTATTTTTTTTATTAAAATGATGTTCATAAAAATATTAAAATTTATTTTAGAAAGAAGTGACCCCCATAAAAAGAGTCGAGTCAACCTAAGTTAACCCGTTAAATTTGCAGTTCAAGTCAAATGATTGGGATAACCCGATAAAAAAAACAAAAAAAACTAGAAAGCCCATTTAAAAAAAAAACTAATATCGAATGATAAGTTGGAAAAGAAAATAATAATAAAAAAAAACAATGTCAACTCACGTTGATTATCCAAACTCATAACCTCATAATTAGATTGGAAGCACCCCACCTTGAAAAATAAAAAAAACATAATCTTCAACCAATTAAATCTTGAAGGATGAAGTAAAAAAAAAACTATACAAGATGATCCAAAACAAAACAAAAAATATCAATTAAAAAGATCAACATTGAAATAAAAAATTAATTAAAGGACAGCTAAAATTTATTGATTGAAGGGTGAAATTGAATCAATTAAATATTAGATGATGAAATTGAAAATAAAAACTATACAAAAGGATTCAAAACAAAAATAATAATTAAAAGAACTTGAAAATAAAAAATAAATTAGAGGATAGCTATTTTTTTCTATTGAATGGTGAAATTAAAAACAAAATCAATTTAACAAAAAGATAATTAAAAAAATAAAGATCAAAATTGAAATAAAAAATAAATTAGAGGAAAAATATAAATTTTTGATTGAAAAATGAATTTGATATGAACCCGGTAGATATAAAAATCCATAACTAAAGTTAAAATTGATTATAAATCCTGAAAAAGCTAGGATTAAGTTTGGAATTAAGCTTGACACAATGATAACCTATATCGATATACCAAGACTATAATAACCAGACCCCCACCCAACAATTATAGAGAATAACAAATGAGAAATATGAAAAATGCCATGAAAATTGATTAATTTTTTAATAAGTCAAGATAAGTTCTTTGAAGAACCAAAGTAAGAAAAATCTAGTACAACACACAATAATAATTGTTAAAATCAAAGTCTGTCCATCACTTATTATTTGATTAAAAACTTAAATACATGTTAAATAACTTTATTTATAATAGGTAAAAAATCCTAAACAATGTTGAAAAATAATAAAAGACCTCTAAATAAAATGGAAAAATAAATCTTAAATCAATCAGGCAACTAATACAAATCTCACACCATAACTTCTAGACTTTATCGTAAGTCCTTCCCAATGTCTAATTGACATGAAGTTTTAACCAAATATAAAACAAGGCGTTAAGTCTTGTACGAAAATAAGGAATCTATTGGTAAAATTTTAATCTGATCCAACGATCGGATCAAAACCCATGCTCATTAACATAAAACCACACATTAGGAAAATAAGCTCAATCTGCATGTAAGTAGAAAAATAAATTAAATCCATAAGTCTTTTAGGAAATAAGGCATAAATATCTTGATTAATCTATTAAATATCTCTTTAACCTTTTTTTAGATGTAAAATTAGCACATGTAATGAATCTTTTGGTGATACTCGTTGATTTTTCATTAACAAAAGGACAATTAAAAGAGTGAAAATCAAAATTAGAACAAAAAATAAATTGAAAAAAAATAGCATATCACAAATTAGGATTGAAGGATATGATTGAATATTTTTTTTACAAAAGAGTTAAGAACAAAAATGAAAAATCAAATGAATAATGATAAAAGTTAAAATTTCAATAAATAAAGGGGGCAGCATTGAAATTTTACATGTCCATTGTGAATTTTGAGACGAGAAGAGAGAGAAAAAGTTTTACCGATGTCACATTGCCACACGTTGTCTCAATAGAAAAAGGATGGCGCAACGCTTCCAATGACATGATGGAAAAGAGTTTTGTTCGCTGGAAGGTACCGCTCGCATTGCTTGGAAGGTACGAGTGCCTTTCATACGATGATGCATGCGTTGCATGTACCAACCACTTTTTTTTAATTATATTTTATATCAATTCAAGTATCAAATTGCTCCTAATTCAACATGATAATAACAAAAAAAACGGTTTGAAAACACAAAAAATCCTCTGAACATCAATTTCAAATTTCATACTTTGAAGTGTAATTGAATCATTTCACTATAATTTAGAAATATAAAAAGATTAAATAGTCTCGAATGAACTTAATATTAACTAATGAGTCTTATAAAAAATCCTTCTTGCCCCTAATAGCTAGCTCAATCATTTTTTAATGGAAGAACAAAACTATCATTATGTTGTTTTAGTGAATGACGTGGATAATTTTTTTCAAAGGGGTTTTAGCTTTTGTTAATCTAGACAATCATTTCAATTATATATATATATATATTGTTAAAGTTATTTTACTTAATTATCTTTTGGTTCAAAATTAACAAAAAAATTATCATTTAGGGCATTTTTATATTTTAAAATTGTTAAAAATTAAAAAAAAAAAAAAAAAACCGTGATGGCATGTGTGTGGAGGTGAGGGAACCTCGAGCCTTCCAGGTGACGTGTGATTGGGCCTATGTTGATGTGATTGTCCAGGATATGAAAGCAAAAAGGGCCAGCAAATGACAGGGAGTGTCCAGATACTGTGTGCATGCCTTTAACACGTGGCACCGTTTCATTTATTAGATCTGATGATATTAAAGATGTGTTTCCAAACCGCCTTATCTTAAATTTTATATATATATATATATATATATATATATATATATATATATATATATATATATATATATATATATATTTGTTTAAAATAATTATTTTTCATATTTTAATATATTAATATTAAAAAAATAAAAAAATAATTTATTTTAATAAAATTTTAAATAAAAAACACTTTTTAAACCATTGTAGATATCAAACTATAACTAAAAGGGCTCATTTTTTTATTTTGGACTGCACAGTAAAAGATAAGCCCCTTTCTTTTTTTTTAGAGTTTTTTTTAATAATTATTTTGTTAGTGTTAAATTTTTTTATTCAGTTATCTGACTTTCATGATACGGATCCCGGGTTTAATAGGTTAACATGATTTGACAAGTTAACCCATAAATTTGTTTTTTGCTTTTTTTTTTCTTTTTAATTAATTTTTTTTTGTTTACTTAAGTTTGATAATGTTAAATTTCTTTCCATTTAGTAAAAAAAGAGTTGATTTTTTTTTTACACTTAGCGTTTTTTTTTTGCTTTTTTTTTCTTTTAATAATTTTTTTTTGTTAATGTTAATTTTTTTTATTCAGTTATCAGACTTTCATGACACGGATCCTGGATTTAACAGGTTAACATGGTTTGACGAGTTAACCCAGAATTTTTTTTGTTTTTTTTCTTTTTAATTAAATTTTTTCGTTTACTTTAGTTTGTTAATGTTAAATTTCTTTTTATTTAGTTATTAGACTTATTAGACTTTCATGACACATATTTCAGGTTTCACGGGTTAACCTGGTTTCACGGGCTGTCAATTTTTTTTTGTTTTTTTATTTTAATAATTTTTTTTATTTAATTTAGTTTGTTAATGTTAATTTTTTTATTTAGTAATCAAACTTTCATGACACGGATCTCGGGTTTAACGAGTTAACCTGGTTTGGCGAGTTAAACTGATTTTTTTTCTTTTTAATTAATTTTTTTCGTTTAGTTTAGTTTGTTAATTGATAATAAACTAAAATTGCTCAGTGTTTCACTATGCAAGTCCACAGTGAAACGCTGAGTTGTCTTTTTTTTTTTTTCGTTTTCTAGCCTTTATGGGTTTTTTTTTGTTTTTTTCTTTGGGTTTTTTTCTTTTAATGAATTGTTTTTGTTTAATTTTTTTTGTTAATGTTAAGTTATCAGATTTTCATGACACGGATCTCGGGTTTGACGAGTTAACCTGAATTTTTTTTTTGCTTTTTTTCTTTTTAATTAATTGTAACATATATTAAAAGGGATTAGTGTTTTATTGTGGACTGCACAGTGCAGTCCACAGTAAAACACTGATGCTTTAGGTTTTTTTTTTAAGTTGTCTCATTTTTTTAACTTTTTTTTATACCTTTCGGGATTATGTTTTTGCTTATTTCTTTATTTTTTTCTTTTAACAAATTTTTTTGTTTAATTTAATTTAGTTTATTAATATTAAATTTTTTTCATTTAGTTATCAGACTTTCATGACACGTTTTCCGGATTTAACGGGTTAACCTGGTTTGACAAGTTAACCAAGAATTTTTTTTTTTGCTTTTTAATTAATTTTTTTCATTTAATTTAGTTTGTTAATACTAATTTTTTTCTATTTAGTTATCAAACTTTCATGACACATATCTCGAGTTTCACGGGTGAACCCAGTTAATTATGAGTTGACCGTCAATTTTTTTTGTTATTTTATTTTCATAAATTGTTTTTGTTTAATTTAGTTTGTTAATGTTAAATTTTTTTTAATTTAGTTATTTGACTTTCATGACACAGATCCTGGGTTTTACGGGTTAACATGGTTTGACGAGTTAACCCAAATTTTTTTCGTTTTAATTAATTTTTTTTGTTTGATTTAGTTTCTTAATTTTCACTTTTTTTTATTTAGTTACCAGATATTCATGACACGAATCTCAGGTTTAATGAGTTAACCTAATTTGACGAGTTAACCTGTAATTTTTTTTTGTTTTTTTTTCTTTTTAATTTATTTCGTTTAGTTTAATTTGCTAATGTTAAATTTATTTCTATTTAGTTTTTTTTCTTCTTAGAGGTTTTTTTTCTTTTGAATTAATTTTATTTAATTAATTTAGTTTATTAATATTAAATTTTTTTCTAAGTAGTTCTCGACTGATGCCTTTAGTTTTTATTTTTGTTTTTTTGTTGTTTTTATGCCTTTAACTGTGGACTGTACAGTGCAGTCCATAGTGAAAAGGCTTATGCCTTTTTTTTTAATTAATTTTTTTTGTTTAATTTAAATTTTTAATTTTTAATTTTTTTCTATTTAGTTATCAAACTTTCATGACACGGATTCCGGATTTGACAGGCTAACCTGGTTTGACAAGTTAGCCCTGTTAATTCTGGGTTAACCCATTAATTTATTTTTTCCTTTTTAATTATCAAACTTTCACGATGCAAATTCAAGGTATGACGGGTTAACCTGATTTGAAGGGTTAACACAGTTAATTTATTTTTTTTCTTTTTCTTCATTAGTTTTTTTCTTCATGTTGGTTTTTTTTCTTTATTTTTTTTCTTTTTAACTAATATATTTAATTATTACACTTTTATGACACGACCTTGCAGTCAGACACACGTCTAATGCTATTGGGTCTGGTATTGCATTACAGACACTTTTATGCTAAAGGTTAACCCAAGTTTAATGTTATTATTAATATTATAAATATTACTTTTAGGTCAAGTGTTGCAACCAAACCTAAGATTCTTGAGTATAACTTTGCAAAAAAACCTAACATTTTTAGATCTTGATTTTTTTTAAATAAAAAAAATAATTGATCCGCAGCATCGCGCGGGGCATGTAACTAGTAATAATCTAAAACACATCCTCGAAGAGCTCACAAATCATGAGGTTGAGTCTAGCAATGTCGATGTTTATTTTCGGTTTTCATCCGTAAAAATTAAGTTTACATTTCCGTGTAGATTTAAGCCTAGTTTTATCCATTTCAAAACTATACAATTCATGCAAAAGCCCGTTTAATTGCGCCGACTCTAATTGTTCAATTCTCTTTGTATTTTAAATTAATCCCCCAATCTATTTCTATAAATCTAATTATTTTTATTTATTTTTAAATTTAATATATATATATTTTTTAATTTCAAACTTACACTTGTGTATAAAACGCAAATACCACCTCATTTGTTTTTTTAAAAAAGAATATATATATATATATATATATATATATATATATATAAATTTAATTCCACATGACAATTTTTTTTTCAAATATATTTCCTAATAAATCAATTTAGATTTAAGTTTTGCATGGAAGGATACCTTCGTTTATTAGGATGAGAATATATCCCAAAAGATTAGATTGGACAATAATCTTAGATAATAAATTAGGGACATATTAGAAACTAAACCTTAAATATAAAAACAAATTAAGCTAATTCTTCCAAAAATTAAACCTTTCGAAGTATGCCAACATCTTAATTAGGGCATATAATTTAGGCATGGTAATGAAAATACATTTGTGCTTATAAACCTTCAATTATTAGGGATGAAAAAGGTATCACCAATTGATTTCTTATTATATCAATATCCATACTTATATCTAAGAAAAGATATTTATACTCTATCTAATATTCATTGAATAAAAAATTTAAATATTCACATCCTACTTATTAGATTTTGAATATCCATGCACTGTTTATTATTTAACATAAAATAATAATAATAATAATAATAATAATAATAATAATAATAATAATGAAATTATAAATGTTGTGTGTAATATTAATTTGGTTTTGCGATCCTTGAGCAAAAAAATATAGCTTATTCTAAAATAATAAATAATAAAAAATATAAGGAGCAAATGTAAAGGAAGAAGAAATAGAAAGGGTTGTTTTAAACATTTTTTTTTTGGATTCGAGGAAATCTCACCCCCTCGGAAAGCGCACTTTGTGGGCCCAGGTGAGGGAGTAAAACCCCGGCTGTCCCAGACTCTTACAAGATGTGCACGCCCTGACTCGAACTCGAGACCTGCTGTGCAGATCTCAAACCCTTTGCCATCACGTTATGCTCCTTGGGGATGTTGTTTTAAAATTCTATAAGAGTTGACACAAAATTCTAAAATAAGAAAAAAAAGGAAAAAAAAATGATCTCCATTGACAAACCACCATCAATATTGAAAAACGCGTTATACCAACTTTCACAAGGCATTGAGATATTTCAGACGTTGCCCCAAAATGCTACTTTTGATTGTCGGAAGGCTCCACATCCATCGTTTGAACTAGAGGTGATTTTTGGTTTAATTTTTATTTAAAAAAAGTAATAAAAATAAAATTAAAAAAATTAAAAAAATCAAATAGGAATCGAATCGGAACTGATTCAAACCGGCCAGTTTTGATTCACTCCGATTCAGTTTTTTACCATAAAAACCGGAAAAATCTATATTTTTTTGGGCTTTTTTTAAAGCTTTTTGATAGGCTTTCTAATGAGCTTGTAATTGATATTAATATTACCTAATTTTATTACAAGATTCTATAATATATTTAACTTTTTTTGTCACTGAATATCCATTTATATTAAATTATTAGTGCTAATATTATATTCATATGTTGCAAGTCTTTCTAATAATTGTGTTTTGGACTCGTGCATCAGAGTTTAAATAACACACAAAAGTTAAAATCTAAATTACATAACACTATCTTCAAAAGGACTTAAAAAAAACAACAAATAACCTTGTTATAAAATATAAAACACTTCATGCAAAAAATATAAATGAAAAATATAAAGCACTGCCTAATTATCAACCGTTGCTAGATGTAACTTTCCACCAAATTCTACAAAATATAAAATTAGACATGTTAGATAATTGCAAACGCTTTAATTAATAAATCACAAAATAAAAAGTGCAAGTTTATATATAAAAAAATTGGCTCACTCAAGGTTTTTGTAAGTTTCAAGATCATTTATCAAGTTTCTAAATGATAATTAGATATCGATGCAGTAATTGTGAAAGCATATACTTTTACACCACATTCTAAACACCGGAGAAAATCAAGCAAGTGATTTCAAGAAAATCACTGTGTTTCCAATAACAGCACTAGTCTAATAACATAGTTCAACAACACACTAAGCCATCATACACATGCCGATGAAAGTAAAAACAATCCAGGTAAGAATTAAGGTTTCTTTGGTCTTCATTTTTCATTTGCAAATTTGTTTGAATTTGTCACATTATGTCCAGTAGTTCATTTCCCTGAAAGAAAAACAGGGAGCTGGAATATACATGTTGGCTGTTGTTTAATGCTTAATTGCTTACTGACAAGGACCTTTAATCAATAATGTTTCACGACAATAATTTTTTCCACTAAAATGAGCAAAACCCAAATCCAAATTCTCACTTTAGTTAACTACAAAACTCAAATCTAAATTCTGCTCTTCTATCCATACAACTGAAAATCAAAACTTCTTTTAAGGACAAGGTTTTTGGGAAACGGAATAACCTTCCAAGGTTTGCTATACACAAAAAACTCAAAAGATCATTGATTACCACAAATCTCAAAAACCCATTTGCAAAATCACAAGAAAAATCTACTAAATATAAATCAAAAGACAGTATAACACATGCACACAGATACACATACAGACAGATTTTTCAAATTTTATACAAACAGCAACTTCAACACAGTATTTAATGGAAGAAAAAACTAGTGCAAAATATGCTTCCAAAAGGCTAAATCACACAAAATTTAGCGGAATAAAACCTCAAACAAGTACACTCTACTACAAATAATAATAAAAAAAAGTTATAAAAACTTATTAAGAGCTCAAAAAAAGTGAAAACTGGATTGTGAGTCGTTGAGATATGTATACCAGAAGAAGCGAGTCCTGCTGGCCATTGGTGATCTCAACTTCTTTCACTTTCTGTGCAACAACCTAATCGAATACGAAATAGAGATATAAATTAGTCTCACATTTAAAAACAAAAATGATAGTGAATTAAATGAAAGGATTGAAACAGAGATTTTAGAATTTTTCGCTCAATTTTGATGAAATTCGGAGCTAAATTTAAGCATATTCCCAGAATCTCAAATCAATCAAAATACGACTTTAAGCTCAAACACTGATTTTTTGTAAAGATATACCAACAAATAAAAAGATCATAAAGCATATATTAAAAAAAAACAGAGATTGACAGAAAAAAGAAATCATACCTGGTGTGAGTTGTGACAAGATTCAAGGTCGGGTGTGAGAGAGGGAGGTGACTGGTTTGCTAGATCTGAACTCTGGAGGTTAGGTGTGCCGGCGTGGTGTTTGTCATGCCTGTGTGGGAAATGAATGTGGCTGAAGTCAAGAGAACGAAAATGAAGACGGATTAATTTGATTTTGTTAGAGACTTGAGAATGAGATGAGATCTGTGAAAGTGTGAATTGTGAGGGTTGAGGGAGCGGCTTGTTTGCTCAGGACGGCTGGACGCGCTAGGGTTAAGAAAATTAGAGAGCTTTTTTTTGGTATTTATAGTACCCCTTTAACTGAACCGGTTCGGTTCGGTTGGGGTTTTTTCAGTTTCAGGTTTTTTAAATCGAAACCGAACCAAACCTATTTTTTTGAAAAAAATCAATCAGTTTAATCAGTTTTTTTTGTTCGGTTTTTTCGGTTATTTTTCTCTCGATTTAATCAATTTCTCGGTTTTTTTACTCACCCCTAGTTTAAACGACGCAGGAATCGTTCACATGTTAGCGTGTGCAAACAAGTTTTTTTAAAATAATATTCAATATATGATAATTACAATAATACCCTTGAGTAACCTCTAAAATTACAACAAAACCAATGTATAATGATAAAAAAAAAACTTTATGAGAGCGTAATATCTTTTTTATCTGCAAGATTACTAAAGTAGTTGCACTATTCCGAATAAAATGAAAGCACTAAAATACCCCTAAGACAAAAGCATAAGTATTTTTTATTTCAAGGCTACGGTAGTAATTTTATTGTGTTAGAAATTTTAAAATGACAAATCTAACCTCCCATAATATGTTAAAGACAATTGTGTCATAATAAAAATATAATTTTGCCCCTGATGCCTGGTTCAATGGTTTTGTATTGCAAAGGCAATTTCATAATTTTACTATTATAATAATGAATAATAATATGTGTACTGTTTTGGGTTTAGTTTTTTTTTTAACTAGTTTTCTAATTCGTGCCATCCTGCGGGTCAAATTTAATTAGTTTTCTAATATGTTGTGAGTCAGATTAAAATTTTTTTGAATGTAAAAAAATATATATTCAGGCTACAAGTAATTATTTTGCATTGTTATTAAAGCTAATCTAATGAGTCAACCTAAAATTCTTCCAATCTTACTCCTTGTTTAGCCCAAGTTTAAAATTAACTCATGTAGGGCTTATTTCAATATGACTTAGTCGACTTGTTAAGTCTAAAGACAACATGGGCCACTAGTAAAACTTCGTGGTTTGACTTTAAATTTTTCTTCAAGATGATAATTTTTAGATAATGAGATGACAACATATTAAATTGACCCGAGTTTCATGACTTAACCCGCCAAACCATCAACCTGGATCATGAACTCCATTAAGTTTAACAACTTTGTTTTTTTTTTTTTTAAAAATATTTTTTATTTAATGATGTGATAACAAAAATAAATGCTCATAAAATTTAGCATTAACAAAATACCAAGATATTTGTTTAAGATTGTGATAACCTCATATATATAAAAAACTAAAATAAATCATAAATATCAATTCAAAATCAATACATATTAAAGGATGCAATTAAAAAAAGAGAGGCGAAAAGGATTCAATAAAAAGGAAAAAAAAATGAAAGATGAGATTTTTTTTAAAAAGAGAATTATTTGACATTGTTTTTAAACTCGACCCAGGATATCAACCTTGAAACTTCCCAACTCAATTCCTTGTCTAAATTGAGTTTAAAATTAACTTGGATGAAAGTTGTCTTGACATGACTTAGTCGACCTAATAGGTTCAAAGATAATATGGACAACTAATAAAAACACGATTTGACTTTAAAAAAAATTCAAGATGATTTTTTTTTAATATTAAAACGAAGACATATTAGATCAACTCAGGCTTCGCGACTTAACTCGTTAAACCCGTAATCCGAATCATGAACTCCATTGAGTTTTAAAAATTGCTTTTTAAAATTTTTTTATTTAATTTTATGATAAAAAATAGACGCTTATAAAATTAAGCACCAACCAAATAATAAGTTGTTTGTTTGAGACTATGATAATTTTATAAAAATAAATTATAATAAATAATATAGAATCAATAAAATTAAAAGAAAAAATTCAAGTTGTTGATTTTGATGAGAAATCAACAAATTATTCAAAAAAAAAAAAGAAATTTGGATAATTGTCCAAAATAACAATATTCCACTCGAATTATCAGAATGCTCCCTCCTGATTCACGTATCAATTAGTGGGTGGGGCCACGTAGTGGTAACTGGTGAGAACTTGGGAAGCAAGTTTACAAACTATTTGTTTTTGTATTTTAATTTTTTTTTAAAAAAAATATTATTTTTATATATTTTCATATAAAAAAACATTATTATTATAATTCCAAACGCGTTATTTAAGCAGTGAAAAGTGCTTCTAACAAAAGTAATAAAGAGGAACCAATCCCTTTATTCCCTTCAGCTTGTTCTGGAAGGAGTGAGCAGTGACCAATGGCCCTATTGGTGGACTCTCCATGGACTCTATTGGTCAATAGAGAATGTGATAGCCAATGTAAATAATATATAAATCAATCGGCCTCTTCTTCCTTCCTGTCTTAGGAAGACGAGTGAATTGCAATTTCTCATCCGGTGAGTCAAGTTTCACTCTTGAAACACTTTGTTAGTAGGAGTATTTTTCTTCTTGTTTTTTTATTCTAATTTTCATTTTGGTTTTTTGTCTTGGTTAGTGATGGCTGATCCGAGAAGCTCGGTCCATCTCCAGCTTATGAATCCAGTTGGATTTAGATTTCATCCAACCCATGAAGAATTAATAAGTCATTATTTGGTGCCCAAAACGCGTGGTGATAACGTGGAGGACTTGCTACTCATGGCAGAGGTTATCCTTTGCAAGCATGAACCATGGGATCTACCTGGTAATAAAAATTGACATCTGTATATCTTGTATGTTAATGTCAGAATGTTTTGTTAATGTTGCTTGCACTTATGTCTGCGTAGATAAATCGATTATGAAGTCAGATGATCAAGCGTGGTATTTCTTTTGCCCTCGCGAACTCAAGAATTCGAACAGAAAATGGTCTAACAGAAGAACGAAGGCGGGATTCTGGAAATCAACCTGCCAGGGAAAGCTCATAAAGGCTAAGCATACCAAGAAAGTGATCGGTATAAGAAAGACCTTGGTTTTCCATGAAAAAGCTGGGCCGAAAGCTAAGAGGACTGGGTGGATTATAGACGAATATGATAATATCACCGATTCTAGCCTGTCTAAAGAAGTAAATGCCAACTTTAATCTCCATGGTTGAAGTAACACTGTGTTTGATGCATCATTTGGGAAATTTTGGTCTAAGTAGTTGCTTCACTTTTGTGTTTGACATTTTCAGGGGCAATATGTTCTTTGTAGATTGAAGAAAAAACCAGATGAGAAGACCCAGAAAGGTGAACAAAATCACCACATGACTGCAGTCTCAGATTCTGATGCTGAACCAAGTCAGAGTATGGCTTCTAATTCTGAAAGTCAAAATGGAAGTGCGATGACGGTGAATTCAGCTTTTGATGCAAGTGAACTAGGCTACCATGTGGCTACTTATAATTTTGAAACTCCAAACTCAAATGAGCTGATTAATAACTCAGATCCTCAAGTTAGTGAATTAAACCACTACATGGCTTCTGATTCTAGAAATCAGAACTCAAATAAGGTAAAGTCTAATTCAGCTTATGCTGTAAGTGGGTCGCTCCACTCCATGTCTTCTAATTCTAAAACTCTATACTGGAATCAGCCGACAGTTGGTTATTGTGAAGGAGGCAAAAGCCACTATAAGGCTTTTGATCCGGAAACTCAAATTTCAAACAACATGATTATGCCAATTAATGAGAAATCGTTAATGGCTTATGAGAAATGGTTAATGGCTTCTGATTTAAAAAATCAGGAATCGCCCTCACAACCTGAAGGTGAATGCGGTCCTTCCGTGGTGATACCTTCTTTGTTTATAAATCAATCAACTAATGATAGTGAACCCAGGAGCCAAATGGCTTCTGAATTTATAAATAAAAATGCCGACAAGGAAATCGATATATCAGACTTCGATGAACGGAGTTCCCTCACAGAAACTCCTCCGGATTTTTTAAATCAAAATCCTTGTAAGAAGACTGATATGTCAACCCTTGAAGAAGGTTATTCGAGTAACTCGACGACTTCTATTTCAGACAATAATCTAGCTGATGTCGCGCTTCCAGAGGTGAGTTTTAAGTAACATGCCTTGCAGATTATTTTTAATTTTTCTTATGTGGTTTGAGTAGCAAACCGTAGCTTATTCTTACCCTACAAGATACTTCCTGCAGGTAATCCGTAAGAAGTTGGAAAAGCTGGAAAAGTTTCTTGAGCTATAGAAAACAGCCTTGACACTGCACTTCAGCTGCCAGTATGCGTGGAATACAGCCACTACATGCGCTTTGATACCTGTGCATCTACTTAAAAATATCAGTTCTCTAGTCCTATACCCCCTTCATTTCCTATTTGCTATTTAACCAAAAAAAAAAAAACCATACCGAACAGTCATAAGGAGTTTATTATTTATGGCTTAAGAGGGCAACTACTAATGCTCCTCTAATCACCCAATTAGGGTAACTTATGTCGCTCTATTTCTTTGGATCCTTGAATGCTTGCTGATCTATATATTCAGCTTGCTTAAATGATGATGTTGCTTAGTTCGGCTTCATCCAGCCCATGCAGCTTCAAGCTGCAATCCTTTAAAACATAGCCTTGCTGTCCCAAATCTGCAGCTATATCTACAGAAAGTCTTACTACTATTAGCAGACAATGCAGCTTTGTTCTATGATCCCGATGCGATTGTTGTCCCTCAGTCCTAAAGACATTATACTTGCAAGTAGTGTGCAAGTTCTATATCTGTACATTTACTTTCTTATTATTCTTATGTGTTTCTGGGTTTGTGAAGGTGAAATTGTATCTAGAGCAAACATCTCTTATGGATTTTGTATCTATGTATCAGTGTGTTTCAAAGATGTTGAACAAAACTTATGTTTAATTGATATGTTCTAGCTCTCTTTTCTTATCTTTGTTGAATGTTGGGTTGATAATGTAAAGTGAATGCAGATTGGCACTAGAATGTGGTGATTATGTTACTGAAAGTTTAGAATGACGTTACTGTGCTGATCAACATTGGGTAGATGTGATGCAACTTTCTGTCCTGGTGAATGGCGATGATCTTATTATGATTGATTGTTAAATGCTAGCTGGTTATATGTACTAGTAGCGTAACAGAGGGGATTGAAAGCCTCTTGCTAACATGTTCCTGATTCATACTTGCATCTCGGAAGCCAGTGGCAGTGTGTGTTTCCCCGTATCAAACTATGTAGCCTGTCATTAAACTTAAAACAAGACCAATTTCCTGTATCATTGAAATCCAGCATCAAGGACAACATCCAGGACAGAAGTACTAAAGCACGGGAAATATCCAACCCTGAGAGCGAGTGATCGTATGAAAGAGATGGGATCGTTGTAAGCATTTAGCAGAAGAACCAGGGAACAAGCAAGGAGAAGAGGAGCTCTGCTGTGTCATTTTAAGCAATCAAATTAAACTTGTAGTCAGATGACTAAGATGTGAAAATGAAGGGACCGATGGAAACCAAAAAAATGTTCGGGGGGCGAAAGTGGTGGGATCGGACAGAAGAACTTCGGAAACAAGTTTGAAAACAAATCTCTAATAGCATATCAAATTCCCAACATGCAGACGACTGATATCCATTCTGCCTGATAACTTATGGTTTCCACTTTCCAGCAAGTCCCTGTAGGGTCCAAGAAAGAAAGTCCTCCCTTGCCTGGGGATTGGATAAATCTTGTACCAAAATCCAAGGGTCAAGCTTTAGTACTCTTTCCGTGTACACATAATTTAAGGATTAAAATGAAAATGTGTTAAAAATCATATTATAATAGTTGGAAAATAATATAAATTATATTTTAAAATTTTATCTAACAGTATAAATTTTTGAGTTGAAATAATTTTTTAACATGGTATTAAAATTTTAATAACCAAGTAATCTTAAGTTTGAATCTCATCATCTATCTTTATTTATTTAATGAAAAATTAAGCATAAAATAATTAAGTTCAAAAGACTTTTACTTGAGAAAATATATTAAAAAATAATATAAATTATATCTTAAAATCTTAGTTAACATACTAAGTTTTTGAGATGAAATTGTTTTTTTTTAATACCATCACAACCATGCAGAAGACTACAGTAAAATTAAATAATTTGTATAGCACAAAGTATCCTGTAGTCTTCGTAGAGCATCAAAGATGTCTACGAGTGAGCCAGTGAACATTCCAGATTATTGTAGAAGAGGGGCAGTGGCTGGTGGTAAAAACTTGAGTGCCAAACCTGCCCCGTGGAAAATGCTTTTCATAAAGTGTCAAGAGAGAAAACGCGTTTCCAGTAGAAAACGACAAATGTGGAACTTCGGAGTCCAATGCCTTCAACTTCTTCTCGACAAAGTAGTTAGTACAGAGTTAATGGACATTTTCTATCAATCAATGGCCCACATCACTACATTGATGGACTCACCATTGATTCTATTGGTCAATTACTCATAAGAAGAGAATCTCTAGCACTTGGTGCAAATATTTTATGCTGAAAGCATGCTCACACTGTCCATCCACTCCTCTCTCTTGTTTCCAACTTCCCACTGAAGTGAGCACTTCTCCATTCTTTCAAGACCAGATTCCTGTTTTAGGAAGAGTAATGAATTCCGATTTCTCATCAGGTCAGTCAAATTCACCCTTTCAACACTAGTCATCTTCATCTCCAACGTACACTACTTGGTTTTGTTTATTATTTCTAATCGATCGGTTATGGTTATGGTAGTCATGGCGAATCGAATAAGCTTAATGCAATTAATGAAAGCTGGATTTAAATTTCAACCATCCCCTGAAGAATTAATAATCAATTATTTGGTGCCGAAATCACGTGGTGGTATCGTGGAAGGCGTGCCCATGGCAGAGGTTAACCTCTGCGAGCATGAACCATGGGATCTACCTAGTAATGACGCACTACTATAGTATTTTTTCTCTCTCTCTATATATATATATATCTGTCACGATATTTTGTTGATCAAGGTGGCTGGATTTATTTCCTTGCAGATAAATCGATTATAAATTTAGCTGATCAAGAGTGGTATTTCTTTTGCCCTCGCGATCTTAAGTACAAGAAGAAGAGCAGACTTTGTAATAGAAAAACAAAGGCCGGATACTGGAAGTTGACCTGCAAGATAAAGCCAATCATGGCCGGGCGTACTAAGAAAAACATTGGTGTCATGAAGACTTTGACTTTCTATAAAACAGCTCGGCCGAAAGATGTGAGGACTGGCTGGATGATATACGAATTTGACATCGTCACCAATTCTAGCCTCTCTAAAAAGGTAAATTCATGGTTGAAGTAACACTGTGTTCGATGGATGAGTTGGGAAATTGTGATCTAAAGAACCCGTTCACTTTTTTGTTTTGACATTTGCAGGGTCAATATGTTCTCTGTAGATTGGAGAATAGATCAGATGAGAGGATCAAGAAAGGTGAACAAAATCACCTTATGGCTTCAGTCTCTGTTTCTGAAGCTGTACCAGGTCAGAGTATGACTTCTGATTTTGAAAATCAAAACTCAAGTGAGATGGTTGTGAGTTTAGCTTCTGATGATAGTGAATTAAGCCACCATGTGGGCTCTGATTCTGGAAACCAAAACTCAAGTGAGCTGACCCCAGCTCGCCAAGTTAGTGAATTAAGCCACTACATGGCTTCTGATTTTAGAAATCAGAACTCATGTAAGTCAGGGTCTAATTTAGCTTACGATGGAAGTGGTTCGTGCCACTCCACGGCTTTTAACTCAGAAACTCAATACCGGAATCAGCCAACAGTTGGTTCAGTTTGTATTGTCAACAAAAACCATTATATGGCTTTTGATTTGGAAAATCAAAACCCAAATGAACTGCTGACAGTTGATTCAGTTTATACTGTCAGCAAAAACCATTATATGGCCCCGAATGAGCTGCCGACAGTTGATTCAGCTTATACTGTCAGCAAAAACCATTACATGGCTTTTGATTTGGAAAATCAAAACCCAAATGAACTGCTGACAGTTGATTCAGTTTATACTGTCAGCAAAAACCATTATATGGCCCCGAATGAGCTGCCGACAGTTGATTCAGCTTATACTGTCAGCAAAAACCATTACATGGCTTTTGATTTGGAAAATCAAAACCCAAATGAACTGCTGACTGTTGATTCAGTTTATACTGTCAGCAAAAACCATTATATGGCCCCGAATGAGCTGCCGACAGTTGATTCAGCTTATACTGTCAGCAACAACCATTATATGGCTTTTGATTCGGAGTATCAAAACCCAAATGAGCTGCTGACAGCTGATTCAGCTTATATTGTCGACAAAAACCATTATATGGCTTTTGATTCGGAGTATCAAAAGCCCAATGAGCTGCTGACAGCTGATTCAGTCTATGATGTCAGTGAAAGTCAGTACATGCCTTATGATTCAGAAAATCAAAATTTGAACAATATAAATTCTATATCAACTTATGAGAACTCGTTAATGGCTTCTCATGGTTTTGAAAATAAAAATCCACCCTTTCCACCTGAAGGTGAATGTGGTACTTCCCTGGTGATGCCTTTTAAATTTATAAACCAATCAACCTATGATGAAAGCGAACTAAGTAGCCTTTTGGCTTCTGATTTTGGAAACCAAAATCTAGACAAGGAAATTAATTTACCAGTCTTCGATGAAGGTGAATGGAGTTCTCTCACAGCAATACCTTCGGATTTTGGAAATCAAAATCCTTCTAAGAAGGCTGATATATCAACCCATGAAGAAGGTTACTCGAGTTACTTGACGGCCCCTTTTTCAGAAAATAACCTAGCTGATGTCTCGCTTCCAGATGTAAGAATTAAGTAACATGCATTACAGATTCTTTTTGGTTTTTCTTATGTGATTCGAGTAACAAACCCACGGTTTATTCTTACTTTACATGATACTTTCAACAGGCAAGCCCTGAAATTCTAGCAGGGGCGCTGGAAGCAATTTTTGAGCAAAAAAAAAGCCCCAACACAGTACTTCAGCCGCCTGTGTGCGTGGAGGAAAGCCACTCCTACATGGACTATGATACCTCCTCGTCTACTTGACCATATCTGTTCTGTGGACCTATACATCAGCGGCACGTCCCTATTCTGCTATTTTAATTTAACATAAATATCCATCCTAAACAATCGATGCAGTTTATTATCTATGGCTTAAGAGGGCAAATACTAATGCTCCTCTGATATGCCAACGTGAAAAACTGATGTCGCTCTAGTTGTTTGGATCCTTGCATGGTTGCTGATCTGCATACCTTGCTTGCTTTATGGTGGATGCTGCTTAGTCCGACTGCATCCAGTCCATGCAGCTTCAAGCTGCAAACATATAAAATATAGCCTGTGCTGTCCCGAGTCTGCATGCTATATTCATAGAAAGATTTTACTACTAGTAGCAGAAGATGCGTCTTGTTCTGTTGTCCTGATGAGATTGTTATCCCTCACTACCGAAGTTATTAACTCGAAAAAGCCTGCAAGTTCTACATATCTACAGTTGCTTGCTAGTTATTGTTATTTGTTGCTGTCTGTGTGAAGATGATATGTATAAAGAGCAAAAAGCTCTAATCAACCTTGTATCTAAGTATCAGTTATGTTTCAAAAATGTTAAAACAAAATTTTCTGTTTAATTTATAATTTCTAGTTCTTCATATCTTGGTTAACTGTTGCTTTGCTGATGTGTAAATGCAGAATACTAGTACTAGAATGTCTTGATTATGTTATGGACAGTTTGTACTGAAGAAATCTATATTCATTAATTAGAATTATGTTAATCAACATTGGATCAATTTGATCCAAATTTCAGACCTGGTAAATGGCCATGATTAATTGTCGAATTCTAGCTGGTTGGATGTTACTGATTCGAAGTTGTATCTCATTTTTTTTTTCTTTATTATTGAAATCCCGCATCAAGCTCAACATCCAGGACAGAAGTACTAAAGCATGGGAAACATCCAACTCTAGAGTAGGGATGAGAATTGGTTTTCATGGGTCTGATTTTTTGATATATATCCATATTATTTATTGGGTAAAAAATTTAGATATTTATAAACTATCAATATCCAATAAGTATTCATTATCTGATATTATTTATTAATCAATAAAAAATAAAATAGTTAATATGTATATTTGAAGAGTGTGTGCGCGTGTTAAATGATAAAATGTTAAGTGTTATTTATGTTGTATTAAAAAAATCAAAATATTCTACAAATATAATTATATAATATAAATATATATTTCGAGTTGGATTCGAGCGGGTTTGATAATATTCATACCCTGTCGATTATATATATCGTCCAAAAGATTCATAATTATTTAGGTCGAGTGGATTTTCATCGGTTCGGATTATTGTGATCCATACTCTAGTCATATGAAAGCAATAGCAGCGTTGTAAGCATTTAGCACAAGAACCAGGGAACAAGCAAGGAGAACAGGAGTTCTGCTGTGTCATTTTAAGCAATCAAATCAAACTTGCAGTAAGGTTGAAGGCGGATGTGAAAATGAGGGGACCAATGGGTACCCCCAAAGCAAAATTGGGGGACAAAAGTGGTATGATCGGAAGGAACCTGGGAAACAAGCTTGAAAATCTCCAACAACATCTCAGTTTTCCAACATAAATAGCTGAAATCTTTCAGGTGTGACGATTGACTTATGGTTACCTGCAGGCAAGTCCCCTGAAAATAAGATTTTAGAACAAATTCTACGAAGCCTTGGCAAGTAGTTGCGAAGGAAACAAGTTCCAACGCCTCCTTTTTTCCAAAGACGAGAGGAAGTCGGATCCACATTGCAATAAACCTTGACATGATTGATAAAACCTGTAGCTTCATGATTGAAATGAAATCTTTAGACCCAACTGGTAGCCTACAAGCACGCAGAAGAGGATTTCAATGCTTTTTCACATAATTTTGGTTGTGTTTTCATATCCCATCATGCAAAATTTGTACAAGCTTTCTGTGATGTAGATCCAGTAAGGTCGTGTTTGATGAGAAAAGAAACTATTTCTGGTTACATTCGACCCCGAATATTACAACGTAGATCAAGCCGTAAGTTAGCGCGTAGTTTCTGTGATGGTTCCTTCCAGAGAATTCTCGTTGCAGTTCGTGCTCAGTCTTTAACTTCTCGAGGAAGTGATTGTGACTTCGCACAATATAATCTTGTTTCCTGTCGTTAATTTTATATAAAATGTATTTATCGTCAATTCTGCTCAACTCCCTTTTTTTTTCCCACTTCACTTGGAGCATCTTCGACGAAAAAGCCAAAAGAAAAAAAAATTAATCTTTTCTCCCATGATTTTGCAGCTCCAAGTTAATAACCAAATGAAAAACTAAAATGACTTTTATGCGGAAAAAAAAAGTCATTTCTACATGTCTATTAAAATAAATTATTTGAAGATTATTTTTTTCATCATCACAACTTTTCTCAATGTTTTTTCTTAAAAAATAAAAAATATTAATATTAAATATATTAAAATAGAAATGGATTGTTAAAACAACTTTTTTTTTAATTGAAATGCACAAAAAATATATATATATATATATATATATATATATTTATACTATTCAAAAAGCTCTTACATATATGTTATTCCCATTTACTACACACATGCACAAACTTCTTGTATCCATGCATTGTTGTGGGTTAATTTCCAAAACATATTTTCATTTAATTTTATGATAATAAGAATTTATATTTTAAAGATTTCTAACAATTTTGTTGAATATTTATTTTGTCCACAATGAATATCCTTAAAAGCTTAAATGATTTAAATTTTAATAGAAAAAGATATATTTATCTTGTCAAAATTCCTTTTTGTTATTTTTTTTTATTTTGACAGAGTTATTTTTTATTAAAAAATACAAAAATTAAATAAAATATATTTCAAAACTAAGATTATTTAATTAAGTAACAAATTCCTTAGCTAAAGATTCATTTTTCCTATTTGTCAATTTATTTTTAATTTTTCTTTTGGGTATCATAAACCTTTTTTAATTAGAAAATAAAACGATGTTTCTTCTGTTTAATAAAATAAATTAAAAAATAAACAGAGTGATCAAGCGAGAAGCTGATATTCAAGATCGTTAAAAATATATTTTTGACATGAAACAGAAAATACAAAATAAATTTGAATTGTAAAATTACAAGAAATTTTTTTTATATATATAATTCAAACATTTTAAAATATATAATTCAAATAAAAATTCATATACACACACTTCAATATGAATAGTTTGTATACTGCTTGAGTTACTCCACTAAATGACTGAAGAGAAGAAACATATGAATTTTGGTGTATGCTTTGACTTGCACGTGACTTTTCTTCAGCGTAAGCGAATTTTCTGAGAAGGGAATAAAGAAGTTCGTTAGTGGAGCCCAACAACCTTGAGCTCTAAGTTGTGGGATAAACCCTTGGAAAATGAATTTCTCCTTTTATTTCATTTTCTTTTCTTCTTGGAAAAATCTTATTGCTAATTTAAGCATAATTTGTTTTACGTTGAAAAATATATTTTATTAATATTTTCTAATGATTTTAATACATTGAGTCAAATATATATAAAAAGTAATTTCATACAATTCAAGAAACTCTTACCGGACACATTTGCGTCGTAATACCGAACTCACCGGCTCGCGAACAGGCCACAGCATACTGTACGGACACAAAGACACAGTTTGAAGTAGGCCCCACTTAGATTAGAAATCAATGCCTTCGAAACGACGAACTTCTTGGTGAAGTAGAGACTTTTAGGATGAAGCGGATGCTTGGATGTTTGGGCTTTACGCTGAGAAGCACAAGATTGCCTATATACACACACACAAACATGCAACGGCTCATCACAGATAGATAGACGATTGATCTTACACATTGTCACTGCTCCATTGCCTCCTTTTCTTATTTATTTGCCTCCATCATTTTCGATTGCAGAATATAGAATTTCTTCTATAACATCGGTGAAGATTTATCTCTAATTAGTTTAGATAATGTGATCTTGTGGCCTTGCTCTAAGTTGTGTGATGGGTTGTAAGTTGTAACTTCAGTTTCCTTTTCTTTTTCTTTTTTTTTCTCTCAGTTACAGACGAAGTGAGTGACAGATAGATGACAAGCTCAACAACAACTTTTCGACCAGCCCCAGTGGGTTATGGATTCCATCCAACCGATGAGGAATTAGTGAACCATTTCCTCAAGTTAAAAATGATCGGTGGCTATGATCACGTAGTCAACACAATCACCGAGGTTAACGTGTGCAATTATGAACCTTGGGAACTACCTGGTACTTGCATATGTGCATGCATGTTTGTTCAATATTTTTCTAATTTGTAATTTGCTAAGGATCAAATTCCATGTTGATTGTGTAGGGCTATCAGCAATTCAGTCAAATGATCCAGAGTGTTATTTCTTTTCTCGTCGCAATTACAAGTACTCCAAAAGTCAGAGGGCTAACAGGACTACTGGGGCCGGATACTGGAAAGGCACTGGTAGGGATCGTACAATCACGGCTAAGAGCACAGGGGAGCAAATTGCTACGAAGAAAACTTTGGTTTTCTACAACGGTCGCGTTCCTAATGGAGTGAAGACCAATTGGATCATGCATGAGTACAATCCAACTTTCAGCTTCCCTAACAAGGTATGCTCTCTTTCGAAGTAATTTTCTAGAATTTATTTCTCTTTCATTTGATAAAGAACTTGTTGATATCAGCTCTTTTGATCGGATTATACAACCTGCCTTTTGTTCTCTAGTTATTATTATTATTGTACATTGAAATGCTACTACAAACTTTTTTTTGGTCAACTTTGTGTAGAGGGACTTCATTCTCTACAAACTCAAGAAAAATCCAGATGATTTGCCAGCATTTGATGAAGGTGAATCAAGTGCTTCCAACATGGATGAGGTGAGAAATAGCACGAATTACAGGCAGTTTTTAATTTCAAATTGTTTCTTATAAGCATATCAAGAACTTACCTTGACCTCTACAGGAAGACTCTCAACTACGAGCACAACTGGAATCATTCAGTGGGATTGACGAGGGAGATTATAACCTCAACTCTGCCCTACACTTTTCAAATTAATGGGAACGTGTAGTGAGAAAACCCCCCTCCTAAAATGGGTTTTCTATCATCCAAGTGTCAATCTTTGCTATTGTGTTGTAGCCAACTTTATTTACTAAGTTCCTATGTTGGTACTTTATCAGCATATTTGTCCTAGATTTCTTATCTATTAATTAGGGTGTAGCTGAGGCCTCAGGCCTCTAGTTGTATTTATGGTGTTTCTCCTTGTTTGTTTTGCCAGAGTGTGATTTAATGCATTTCAAGTATTTAAGCTTTGTGGCTCGTTTATGATAACATTGTTAATTGTTTAGTTAATACTAGTTTGGGGGAGATGATTAATAAAGAAGGAAAAAGAAGAAAAAAACTGGTGTTTCTACGGCCTCTTGCTGACACGTCCTGTTTATGAAAATTTTCCTAGAGGCTGGAGGCTTGAGAGCACTGCAGACAAGTATGGTTTGCTATAATAATTTGCAAGATCTAATCTTCAAGTAAAATCCCATAACTTGTAGGCAGCACATCTGTTCATTTCGAAAAGAGCATGATTCTATACAGGGAAAAAAAAAACATACAAGCACGAAATGCTTTTTAAAGATACGGCCATGGGTGTAGAGAAATTCAACGGGAATACCAGGAGATCATCTCTAATTCTGTAACCCGATTACCCAAAATCTAACACTCCTTGTTCCTAAAACAAAATACGAAACATAATGGCAACAGAACTACAACACACATAAAATATAAAAATCTCAAGTCAGATGCAAATTTTTGTACAAAAAACAGGATGCCGTTCCCAGGACGAGAATTCCTTTATCAAAAGAAAAGAAACAAATGAAGGCGATTCTGTTTCTGTTTCAAAAAATTGACCAAAGGGTAAGTAGGCTCTGGGCAGGCAATACAGCAAACTACCGGGACCATAACGAACAAGTGCTACAAAACTAGACCATTGAAGACCTGCAGAATTAGAAGAACCAAGCATGTACAATGACAGAGTGAAAACTCTGTAAACCCCAACAAACCAGCCTCAACTTTCTTCTTCAATGCTGACCAGCATGCTAGTTCACTCTACAGATCTCCCTGCCTACGCTACTGGGGTATACAAAGGCCGCATCAACGCGGAGATCTCCTTTGGTGTGCGTGAGGTCAATCTGAGTCATTGAAAATTTCTTCATTAATTCGTTACCTTGACAATGAAATCCTCGTAAACCCAGTTCCCAGGATTGTTCAGAAAGAAATTTGATGGTGAACAAAAATCACGTTTAATTGATAGGATTTTCCAGAAAGCATTCGGATTCTGCTCATTGACCATCAGAAGTTGTTAGCTGGAATCGTACAGGTTTTATATCCCAGCCATGGATGCGCAACGAATTACTAACTCTACGGCCCATTCTCTTCGAGGACCTGCCAAGCTGGAGTCTGAAGAATAGGCTATACGTCCCTTCCGGAAATTCGAACCCAAACTCCCCATCTACTACAAACCACCAAATATCTTGAAGATATGCAAAACTGTGTGGAATCTAAATCCAGAAAGAGGAATAGTATATCAGTCAATTGTTCCTTCTAGCATTCAGAGTCCAGAGACAGAGAGACAACCATAAGCAAGATATAGATCCAGAGTTTAGATGGCCCTAAATAAACAGAATTCTCTCTTGCTGGTCTCTTGTTGAATGAAATTAATTACTCAGAATGATTCATTAGCGGTAACGCAAACCAGTAAACTAAAATAAATCAGTAGATATCATGAACATACTAGTAAGTGAAGGACCAGCAAAATGAAATTACTGAAATGAAATTGAGTTTACTAAACAATGCATTTAAAAGGGCAAGACGTATAATCCATATAAAGCCAAGAAGTTGAGATTTGATCACACAGAAGACATCATTGCTAAACCACCAAAAAAGGCTTTATGTTCTAAAGTTTTTCATTAAACAATATTTCCACTGCATCCCATTGGATCTAACAATCTAAAGAAGAAAAGAAAATATATTTGTTTTTTATGAGAATTGTATCTCACCTTGACTCCTCAGTTGAAATGTGGTTCCAATATCTTCTGTAATCAATCCCAGTAATGGCTAACCCCTTTGAAGAAATCGAAAAAAAAAACCCACCAGTGTTCTTATCGAGCCACATCTCCTGTAAAACTAAAAAGCCAAACCATCTGATCCTATATATTCTAATATGAAAACATGCACAGGAATTCAAACACAACCTGAACATTGCATAATACATCTTTTACACATACTATAGTTTCGTAATAATTGATTTTCTTGTATTATTGATAATTATTAGTAATCTTCTATTTAAAAAAATTACCCGTATAAACAATTAAAAAAATAAAAATTGTTCAAAAAAATTCGGATGATACACACCCTATATGTTTCAAAAAAAATAAAAATAGTTGAGGTAGATGATGCCTTGTTTGTCTGGGTTAAAAAAACCCAAGCGCGTGATCCAGATATTATTTGAGGCCATCCATCTTTTTTTTTTCTTTATTTATTTGATTGTTTAATTTTATAACAAAATTCTCTTTAAATAAAATTATTAAAATGACATGTGAAAAATCATTTGATTATGCCATCTTTTCCAGATAAATTTTATGGTTCTTCAAAAATAACGACTGATATTTTATTAGTTATTCTCTAAATCATACTTTGAAAAAAAAAATAAGATAAAGAAATACTAAATGAATATATCATTATTATTTTTTATGGGACAAGAATTTTATTTTTTTTATTTACTTGTGTCTGTTTCTTTCATCAAAATAAATAATAAAAAAAACTAGTAAGATGTCATTAATTATTCACTTAGTTTTTTTTTTTGGTAATATTAAAAATTACTTTATTGATAATTAATTGTTATTTTATTTTTTTATATTTTTGAATTAAAATAATTTAATTACTTTTTTAAAACATTTTCTAACAATAATGTTAAGTTCTTATTAAATGAATAATAAAAGGAAAGTGTTTTGGTTTAAGAAATACACTTTCTTATTAAATTTAAATCATTTGAGTTTTTATGATTAATTATTTTAATATTACTAGTGAAATATCCTGAAAAGGATACGGCGGGTTTCATAAATGGACGAAAGTAAAATATGGACACAGAATCCGAACCTTAAAAACCACACAAATTCTATTAATTATTACACGCTTTTGCAGATGAGTTCTAGTAACAAACAACCATTAAACTACTCACGGGGGGAGCGCGTACGCGCGTGATCCTCAATCTCCCTCCCCCATATATATACTCTCTTCTTCTTCTTCTGCGTCCTCCATAGACCCACCCCTAATCCCACCTCTTGAAACGTTTACTCGTCGAGTCGTCGTTACTCTCACGTTGAATCTTCCCCTATCCCTCTCTACAAAATACAACTCATATTAAAAATTGAATATATTCACAGATATATATATATATATATATACACACACACACAAACACACACACACACCCCTCCTTGATATCTCTTGCAATTGAGGGGCTGGTTTTGTTTTGTCTGGTTTCAGTTTCAATGGCAATATTATCTCCTTCTTATCTCACATTCAAAGCCAAGAAACTCAACCTCTACAAAATCACAATAACCATAATCCTATGTACAGTCTTTTATTTGGCAGGTTTTTATCACAACTCTCGTGGCACTATCTCTATTAACACAACATCATCATCCTCAAGCACAGCTTTCAGATGCGCCCCCACAAATCACAGCACCACAACGCTAGATTTTGCAGCACGCCACTTTGCTCAAGACCCAAAACCTCCGGTAGCGCGTGAGCATCACTTCCCGCCATGTGACCCTAAGTACAGTGAGTACACCCCATGTGAGGACGCTGAACGTTCGTTGAGATTTGATAGGGATAGACTTGTATACAGAGAGAGACACTGCCCGGAGAGCCATGAGATCTTGAAGTGTCGTGTACCGCCTCCGTATGGTTATAAGGTGCCTTTTAGCTGGCCGGAGAGTAGAGAATTGGCTTGGTATGCTAATGTGCCACATAAAGATTTGACGGTTGAGAAGAAGAATCAGAATTGGGTCCGCGTAGAAGGAGAGCGGCTCAGGTTCCCGGGTGGTGGAACCATGTTTCCTCGCGGTGCTGATGCTTATATTGATGACATAGGGAAGCTGATAAATCTCAAAGATGGGTCAATAAGGACTGCCATCGATACTGGTTGCGGGGTACGTAACATCTTCACTCTATTTTACCCTTGTGTTCTTTACTGTTTCCTGAAGAGATGGATATATATTGAATCGGGCGGTTTTAGTGTTTCTAAAACGTTGTTTCGATAGAGTTGAAGTTTCATCTTTATTATTTTTTGAAAAGGAATTAAAAATACGTTGTTTGCTGGTACTGAGCTGGCTGAACATGTTTGCTCGATTTTCTTTATTTTTATTTTTCTAATCAAGTAGCATTTGAAGAATTCTAGGTTTTATGCAAAGAAGGCGATCGTGAGTTTGCATTGGACTAATTTGATGTTTCTCCTCTTTTATTATCATGCATGGTAAATTTTGGGAAATATTATAGGGTTGTCCGATTTTCAGTTCTGGGCCTAGTAATTGAATAATATGTACGAGGTTTAATCTGCATTAGTGCCCTTCAAAGAAAGAAAAGCCAGTAGTTTCCGGGAAGAAACTGTAACGTCATTATAGTGGAAAATAAGTGTAAATATTCCTAAAAGTGAGATTTCAAGCTAGATTGAGAGATGGTGGATGTAGAAATACGCGTGCTAGGATTCATGAAAGTCTTTACTTTGGAGCAGATTTCCATGTTAATATTAATTATGGGTCAGTTTGCTGAGAATAATTAATATCACACTGGGTCAACTATCCTTGCACAAGAAAGTCTGATGGGTTAAACCCGTCGCCAGGCAGCCCAGCAAAAGGATGCTTTTTTCTTTATATTATAAAGCCTAAAATAGACTTGATCTTTCTGTGGGTCAAGTCAAGGAGAACTTAACAGTGGACGAGATTAATTTTATTTTTTTCTTCATGAAAACAAACGTAAAGCACAGTTTAATGGCGCAAGGTTTCTTAACAGGCACCTAGTTTTGGAGGAGATCGAGTAAACAAATAGATGAGAAGTTTTGTGTTTGTTTTCTTTTTTAAAAATCCTTCAATTTCAAGTAAAGTGGTTAGCAAGGGATAATAATTTGTGTTCATCTCTGGGAATGCCTTTTGCATATATCTAAGTTACCCTAGTAAACAATCATTAATTTTAAACAATCATTAATTAACAAGTCTCTGGAAACGTATTGTTGC
>Ga0325414_1000580_pt1 | contig 30669 bp, 18 predicted proteins | sample PopdelMetagenome_8_FD_206183 | JGI IMG/M metagenome (GOLD analysis project Ga0325414, IMG submission 206183) | Populus deltoides microbial communities from Bellville, Georgia, United States - Leaf-PdKOR-R3 | ecosystem: Host-associated > Plants > Phyllosphere > Phylloplane/Leaf | place: USA... | reverse complement strand
TATTTTGACAAACCTAAAAAATTGGATGAGGGCGATTTGGTAATTTAAGTCATTGTCCTTGCCATGTCAAGCAGAACCATTCCAAGATCCTCCATGTAGCAAAACAGTAGCCATTGATCACCTGCCTGCACACACACACTCTCTACCATGCCCAGAAGAATCCTCCAAGACTACAATGACCACATCCTCCACCTCTCTATCACCTCTAAAATGGCCCAGCTGGACCAAAATTTCTACACAAAAACAAAATATATTCTTAAGGTAAAAAATGGAAGCAAAGAATTGTCATCCAATCACACCTCTCGAATTCTGTCTCCAAAACATCCAAAATGAAAAAAAGATTGTATCTTTTTCCATAAATGCCCTTTCTTGAACCCCATTTTCATAGCTCATGTTTAAGAGTTTCTTCTTTCCTACATGGGCTTTTTTGGTTTCTCATATATAGGAGTTTCCCACAAGTAGAACTCAATTTACATGACTGGCTGGCTGTCTCCTTGTTGGAGTGATTTTCTTTGTTCTTTTTATATTGTTTTTGCTTCTCTCTAAATCTTTGCCCTTTATATGTTTCTCTCTCTAGGATGCGAAAACGTTGGTTTTCTTGTTTAAGTTGAATTGGGGTTTTGTTTTCTTTGCTTAATCACCAAGTTTTAGTGATTTTGAAGGAGAAGATGGAAAGGTTTTTTATAGGTTTTCATCAAGTTTGTGTCTTTATATTTTTTTCTTTATAAAAAGAGAATTTTTAAAAATAATATCCTTATTTCAACCGGATTTATTTCTTGTTTTGCTTTATTAAAGAGTGTTTATTGAATTTTGGGTTAAGAAATCTAAAGGGTTTCATTAGTTCTCACCAAATTTTGCTTTTCTATACCTTGTCAAATTTTTTTGGCTTAACTGCAAGAATTATAGTGGAGATACACAATGTCGAAGAATAATAAGAAAAGGGTTGCTGTGAATTCTCATCAATCTCAATTTGTTGATGAGGGAGCAATAAATAGAGTGAAATATCAAAACCTACTGGAGGATTTCTTGGAATTGCAAAAGGTCAGATTTTTTCTCTTTTAATTGAATTATTTATGTGTTATATTTTAATTTGAGAATCTTGTTTTTCAATTTTCATGTATTTATGGATACGTGCCTTTGTTAATGTTCTTGATGGTTTTGTTGAGGATTTTTATTTAGAAAACCATGCTTTGATTCGATATTTGATGAGGAAAAACAATGGAGTTTGAATAATTTGTTCTATGTTTTGGTTCTCAAGTTTGAGGCAAAAACTCCACCCGGCAAAAGCAAACATAGTTGTTTAACCCTTCAACTGACAGTTGGCTGCGTAGTTCTGGGGTCTTGTAATAAAAAGAATTGAAAAATTGAAATTGCTTAAGATGATGCATAATAGGTCATTCTGTTGATAGTTTTGTGCTGATTTTTGTTTAGGATTTTGTTTCAAAGAAGAGAAAATTGCGAACAGTTGAGCAGAAAAGAGAGATTCTTTCGGCTGAAGTTAGGTATGTTCTATGTATTCTTGAATTGTTTGGATCACCATAGCTTCATAAAATGCTAGAATGGTATAATTCATTCCTGGATTGATCTTTTTCGTTCTTGATTTTTAGATTTTTAAGACAGCGGCATGAATTTTTTATGAAGATGCAATCGAGTAACCTGGTGCAAAGTCTTGTTCCAGAGAAAGATCCATGCATGGAAGATCTTGTTCCTAAGATATCTTCACCTGTAGAAGATCTAGTTCCTGGGAAATATTCATCTATGCCATATCAAGGGAAGTTTGTTGGGAAGCCATGAGTGAATAACACCTAAGAACAGCTTAATCAAAGGCAAAAGCGTAGGGAAGAAGAAAATTTTATTGCAAGATCAGGTGACTTTGAACGTCAAACGTCTTTTAGCTATTGACTGGCTAGAGAATTATTTGTATATTCATCAGGATAGTCTTTTGATTTATCTTTTTGATTTTTGATATTGCAAAGTGCGAAGAGCAGTTTTGATGCATCTTGTACATCATTATAGTAAAGTTTACTATGGCTGATTATACTTCTTTGTTTTCAAGTTTCACAATATTTGTGCCTGTGGTGGTTCTTTCCTTCCTACAAGCCTTGAATGTGGACTCAGTAGATGATAATTTCTTCACTCTCTAAATTATCAGTCCCATAAGTTTGTGTTTCCATAACATCCCAGAATAATGTTTTTCCCGTAGTTACTCCCTTTGTTGCACATTTTAATGGCAGATAGTCGGTTGAGTAGTTTCACTGCCTCCTTCACATTCTCACCTTGTGTTTCTCTTCCTCTGCCTGCACTGTCATCTCTGACTACTGCCTGTGTTGCCATGTCTTGGTTGCATTAACCTAATAGCACTACTAGATATAGAATTTCATTATAGACTCATCCCTTGACACCACCAACAATTATTCACGTACACTCATTCCTTGACACCATCAACAATTATGAAACTCAAAAATGTATGTATCTGCCAACTTGTTTTCTTTGCTATATCCATAGTAGTGTCTGGTGTTGGTATTATTGCTGCAAGTCTGGAGTTTCATTATTTTAAGGATATAACCAGTACCTACGTTATTCAGCATCGCAGCAAGAAAAGCACGGTAGTAAGGATGCTGCTAAATAAGAATGAGCAACTGCTTGTGTTTCTGTACATCAACCGGAAAATCTTTCCTATGGGACTTCTAATTTACGCTCCTTTTCTTTTTAACCCGAAGGTTCTAGTGTTCAACAGGGGACTTAGATTACTTAATGGACGTATCCCTCCCCCGTATTTCAATTTTAACCACCAGGACTTCCTCTTGGAACGAAGACCTGATTGATTTTAAGAGAAAACTACCACATGACACAATCTCAACATGTAGATGACGACGACGACGGCTTGGGGACTAATGGCAATACAACCGAGGCTAGTAATGAAGCAATGTTGCCATCTTGTGTGTCAAAAACCGATAACAATGGCAATCCATTATCATCAGTTTCTGACACATCAAGAAACTAAAATGTCTACATATGCTTCAACATTTAATGGTGTTAACTGAAAGAGGGTATTTGAAACTGTTAGCATATGTGAAGGATAGGGTTAAGCCAGGAGCGAGTGGTTTGCCCCCGTTGACGAGAGAGTCATTGACAGCAATGCTCTTTAATACATCAGGTCTGATGTCGATTGCAGAGCTGAATTGCTCACAATAGAAATGGATGTTAGAAACTTGCACCTTCGTATTTGTATAGGTAATTTCCACCAAGAAAGTTGGAAAACCACTTGGTTGGGATTGAACCTGGGCTTGTGCAATCACAATATCTCTATGTGAGCATTTGGACTGCCTAGCCCTTCCTGTCCCTACAAATATAGACAATTTTGAGATTAGGGCTTGCTTCTACCTTAGAGAAAATATAAAAAATGCAATTTTTTTGCTTCATTACCATTGTTGAGAAGTCCTGAGGGTGTTTCCTGCACTAAATTGTGTTCATCTTGTGTGCCTGCACCAAAATCACTTTAATAAAATGAGTGATTAAAAAAAATGTTTTTTTATTTTTTTTTAAAGTTAGAACTCGATATAATAAAAAAAATGTTAATGGCATCAATAAATCAAGGGATCAAGGTCCCTTCACTATAGCAAATTATCAATAATTAGAGAGTCAAGAGAAATTTGTGTGTTATAATCTCTCTTATGATTTAAACCATAGATGATAACAAAGAGAAAATCCCTTAATCACCTGATTAAACCTTTAAAATCATAAAGAACAAAGTGGATTACTTGTCAACCTACATAGATTTTAGACTTGAACATACCTTCATGAGAAGAAACCAAGACCAAAAGAATTCCCAATGAGACCACAGACAAAACAGAAGTTGGCATCTTCATGTCCTCAGCACAGACAACTTAGGCAATAACTAAGACTAGACTTTGAATTTATATTTAGATGTTTTCAGAAAATGGAAAATATAGATTCTAAAATCATAACCATATTTTATTACATCTTGCAGATTATATTAAATAAATATAGCTAAGATTATCTTTAATATACCTTTTTAGATAGTTTCTTGCAATAGGAATTTCTTGCCGTAATAAATTCTAAATTAAGTTTGTAATTGTAGCTATAACTTTAGAGGCGTGGTTTTTGGTGCAGAATCAGAGTACGGCAAGGAGATGGTTCCGGGCATTAGCAGTCACCGGAATAAACGTAGAATAGCAGACTTGTTGCTATCTGTACATAGAAATTTCTTTTTTTATATATATATTTCGACAATAAAAGGTATATATATCTTTTCTCGAGATGACAATAAAACCTATAATGAAAACCTGAATAACTTGAAGTCTGTTAAAAAATAAAATAGAAGGAAAAAACCTAGTTGATATTGTCAAAACTCGCTCTCATCTATATATATATATATATATATATATAAACATTGTTCTTATCCTTCTAAAAAATTATAAAGGTCAATCCGACCTGGATCTTATCCCAACCCCAGCATTGGATTTTACATCTATACTTAAAACTTAAGAACACGTTGGTTTTATAAGCACGCATAAGAACATCAAACGTTTGTTCTTAATGTTTCATCCATCCATGTTAAACCACCTACAAATATGAATCCAAGGACCTGGCTTCTCGAGAAAAAGCAGGACCCTCGTAATGTTTTTCCATCCGGAGGCTGGAAAGTAGCATTTGAGACATTGTAAGGAGGTTATGTATCGTACTTCAGTTAACTTTCCACTGGTTTAGATTCAGCAACAGCAGGTTCAGATTGTGAGGATTGCTCATCTGCGGAGGCAGTGGACCCGATAGGTTTCTTGAACTGTACCACGATCATGGTCATATTGTCACATCCCTCGCCACCTATTATTGATGGCGCCAAACACCTATCAAGGACTCTCTCACACACTGCAGAGAGCTTGTTTTCCTGCATTATTGAAGTTTCCGTCAGGCTTTTGACACGTATAACTTAGCAAATGTAGATCGAAGAACATAATTCAGAGAGTAAAATTGACTAGAATCAACAAGATCTTCTTTTTTTTTTCATTTTTCCCTCCAAGTGAATGGTAGATTGATACTGATCTTATATCACATAAGCTCTCTACCCAAATAGTTCTGCGAGGTCTAACTTCAGAATGACATAAATGGGAAGATGAATAAAACAGTTAAAACCGAATATGTCAAAACCATGCTCGTGAAACGTTACAAGATGTCCAAAACCACATACCACTTGAAGTTGTTCATGAATAAAATCTACTAGTTGCTGGCTAGACATGCAATCCCTGAAACAAGAAAAGTGACCAATTATCCGCTTGAAATTAATTATTCATGAAGTTGCTACCAATAGTTCTACAAAATGAATAAAATTTGATTATCAGCAGAGTTCCCAGGCCTATCCATGTGATCTACGGATTCATGTAAAGTGAACAAAAGATTCAAATGCAGTCTTTGACAATTTTTGAAACTTCAGGGTTGTTAAAGAAGTGTTATCTTCCAAGTCATGGAAGCACAATGAACAAGCGCCAATCATCCACACACCACAATCAATGATTTTATGTCACTAAACATTGCAGACTGATTTGTACCCTAATTCAAATAGAACAGTGTTCACCAATTTGCAAGTTCTTCTCAGGTATATATGTGGCCAACAGCTATGGCTAAACCTCACTTTATATGTTCCATTGAGTTTCCTTCAATTAAACTACCAAAGCCTGCCCTCATGGTTTTTTTAGGTATTGCATTTTCATTACTAAGATCCATGCATGTTTTATTTCTTTTGGAAAGAGAATCAGCACATCATGAAACAACCTTCTAAGGTACTAACTACAAAAGGTAACATTAGACGCATACCATATCCCGTCACATGCCAGCACAAGAAAATCATCATCATCACAGAGCTCGACCTGATGCAGGAATAGAATAAGGTCCAAAGAGGGAGGAAAAAAATAAAACCATACTTCAAAAAGAATGATAAGCAAGGTTTATCTAGAAGAGCAAATTGTTTGAATGAAAACATTGCAGAAAGAAGAATAGGCATACAATGTTTATATCTGGATTGGCTGTCACAATTTGCTTTTCAACAGGCAAAAACTTATTCTGCTTGAATTCCACATCACCTGCATTACAAAAGAAAAAATGAAAATTGAAAGAAGATACCTCTCTCGCATATAAATGCAAGCAAGAGGGCGGGCACACTCATTAAGATGCATACCATGTTATATGCGTGCATCAACAAATACTAGCATGGACATGAATACAAAGATACAGGTGTCAGTGGGAGTGGTAGTGAGTGCGCACATGGATGGGTGGGTGCAAACATGCTTTTGTAAGTGCAATGCATACTCCTTGCTTTTCAATATGGAAAACAAAAAAGTTTTAGCCTTGTGTTCGGCACCTAATCACTTCTCATGAGGAAATCCAGACGCTGCAAGCCCAGAGATTGAGTATAAAAGCCACACTCAGAATAAGGGACTGAGATCAGGAGTTCACAGGAATGTTAAGTACCTATAGCCCTTGCAAGATTTAAACTGCCATTGACCCGTCCTGCATGTATGAAACCACCAGCTTTTAAAATCCTTTCTTTCTCAGCCTCAAGATCAGGTTTGTGATCTCTAGACAAATTGTATGCCTGCATCAAAAAGAGCAATGTTTATCAAAATATTTATACAAGGTTTTGTCCATATCAACAATATACCTTTATGTCCATTTATCAGAATACTATCCCCATCACATTAATACTTGAGAGAAAAGGTGAATTGATGATTAGCTGAGGCAGAAGTAAAGTCGCAAGATTTTTTAACAATTCCAAAAAACCCTCCCCTACAAACAACCTTTAGTCTTCAGGGAAAAAATCAAACCATCATTTCTAGTTAAATGAAAAATACCTGGCCCTTTCTAGATATCACACATCGAGAATCACCAGCATTCGCAACAATGAGTTGATTGTTTCTAATAATCCCAACACAGGCTGTGCAACCAGAAGTTGGTCCAGAGAAGTTAGAGTGAGGACCCTAATCACCATGTTAAGAATAAAATGAGTTCTTAATCATTATTATTGAATGATACAGAGAAATACAGAAAGATTCATTGTTGCAGTATGCATGGTTAATGGCCAATGTGTTTAAAACATGATATTGGCTAGGCAAATTTTTAATCAATATTATGACCTTTGGACTCCAACTAAGTCTGAGCAAGCAACCTAAGATCCCGATCAGAATAAATGTTAAAATTTTAACGTTGTAGAACATGATAGTAAAGACAAAATCACATTTTTTTTCCCTGAAAACAGAAAACCCCAGATAGCTAAATAACATAAGAATAATTTAATGGTCTAATAAATTGCATATCATCAACAAAATATTTGGATGAAGACCTCATGTGGTAATTATCTACTCATTCATAAGTAATAATGATCCAACCATTTTCTCAAATTCATCTTGGCTGACAAACCAAATGCATATGGACATCAAAGGGAAATAAACGACAGTGTGTATTATACAGTCTCGAAGCAAGCTGTACCAAATGAATTCAAAAGGGTGTACGCGTGCACACACAGTATGTGTTGTGATAATAACTGGGAAAAATGAGTGCAACACTACTGCATTTAAAAATGAAAATACAGCTAAGTCGGGGAATCCTGATCCCTGTGTTCAAGAACTTTGATGCTGACAGCTGTAACCACTCACATATCAGGTCTTTAACCATCATTTTCTAAGGAATGACTAATGGTAATTGGTTTCTTAATGAATTATCATTAACCTTTGGTTTAAAAAGAACTAAGAATGTTCAAAAAACTTTACTAATTCTGTCAACTGATTCCAATCTGAATATGAACTCTTAAGCACAAATAGAAGGATAAACTACAACGCATGAGTAACACTTGAGTTTGAACTTCCAGATTTCACAGGAACAACCACTACTTGGGTGGTTGACTCTATAATCCAAAGAACCAAACCTAGAAGCATAACTTAAATTAACATAGTTGGAGACTATTATACGAAGGCAATAGCTGCAGTGTATTCCATTTGTGTATAAAATACCTCTTCAAAGGCCCAATCATCAAGTTGTTCATTGCTATCACCACATCTTGGAGACCATATCAACCCTTCTATCATGCCAGTAAACTTGTTTATTTTATCACCCAAAGATGCCAATTCCCTCCAACCTCTCTGGCCACACATCATCTCGTCCATTCTGCATGAGATGCATAAAATGAAATCATGAGCAAGCACCTATGATTATTTGCAATATCCTTTTAAATAAAAAGAGGGCATTTACATAACTATAAATCCTAAAATAACCAAACGTCCATGCAAAGGGACAAATTTTCCAAGTACAAAAAAATATAAAGCAATAGAGAGAAGAAACTAACATTAAGAAAATTGTATCAAAATACTAATATGATATATTATTGATATGACTAGTTTATAATTACTAAGGCTCAAAACTCATGCATAGACGGTGGAGAATAACATCAGATCATAATAAACCACTGTGCCAACATTATTACGTCCGCACCTTACTGTGCACTTCAAATTAGTCTTCAAGAGGGAGAAAGAAAAAACTCCTAGTAATTAAATCAAGTAACCTGAAAAATGCTTTCTGGACAGAAGTTCCTATATCTCCTGCTGCATATGCTTCATTCTTGAGAACCTGCTGATGGAGAAACTTGGCACAGAATTTCGCAACTACTTTACCTGTAAGTTACTGGATTAATATGAGTGACAATGAACTAAACGTCAATTATACTAACACACTGACCTAGGTACAAGCAGAGCATACAATGACGCATTTAGAATTGAAAAACCACCCATATGAGATAAGCATCATTGACAATAAAAAGGGAATTTTTTGGCAGATAATTTTATTGCATAACCCCCACAGCCATAGTCTACTGGATGCACATTTCCATCACAAATAACCAGACTCCACTAAGTCTCATGTCTGAACAAGTTGAGTTTGGATACATGGATTCTTTTCCCACAATCATCATTAGCAGATTGCAAACTTAAAATGAGTAATAAACAAAAACTTAAGTCTGAAAAAAGAATAGGCAAAATAATATTAAGATTTTAAAATGTTCAGAGACTAATATTCTGTTCACTGGAATTGAACATTGCTAATACAACTTTGATTTTGTTCATTTAAGGGCATAACCAGAAATCAACCCAAAAAACAATGAAATCGGACTTGGTGAAGATTCAGGAAAAGCACATTTTAGTTAAGCAATGATCACGTACCATATTCACATGTACCTGAAACTTGCAGTTCTTACCTCCATGGCCATCATAAACACCAAAGAATGAAGTGGTAGCATCCAAATCGGTTATTGCAGCATGCTAAAACACAAATAATAATAACCACGTAACTGACATCATATCCATGATGTAAACAATAAACTCAACTATACAGCACATGTAATAATATATGCTATGAAGTTGGCTAGCATGCAAGAGAAGAGCACTATGACAATATTTTGGAATACAAACAGACAATAATGACACCTTAAAAATGAGATGATATGCCAATACTAAACGAGTTTTTGTGGCAATGATCAAATGTCTGTGGAATCGGTGCCAAGAAAAATAGAAAAGGTAGAGGAGGAGAATATAGTCTATGACTAGAGAAGAGAGGAGTTTGTTTTGCAGAAGATGCCTTTGGAATTGAGGAGCAAGTACTGTTTCACAAAACTTTCTCTAGATACATTTCCAAGAACATTAAAGAAATTCCATTTTTTTATGATCATATTTTTTCCCCACTTCTACAGGGAAAAAGGTAGGAAAATTTATATGGATTCTAGATAATTTGGCACCAAAGAACTTATAACACAATAATTTTTTTAAGAACTGTAATTAGTTACTTCCTCAAACTTTGAAAAAATACATCACATATTGTATTTGCATTCCAGTAGGATGAATTCCTGCCTAACCAAATTTATCATTAGCACTATCCTGTAACAAAATCTTTAAGACATCCCCACATAATGTCATCAGTATATTCATATGTTGTATTAATCAATGGGCAATTAAAGGATCAAGGTTGTTGGTAACAAGATTTAAAAACCTAGCATATTCACATAGATCAAACGCTGGACTCACCGCATCTTCCATGGTTGCACGCCAACCTTGCATAGATGATAAACCGTATCTAAGCCTACCATTCTGGCCATCCTCTGAGAATTTCTCCGTCTTCGGAGAACTGAGGTATATCCCCATCACTATCCAAAATCAAAGAGCAAGTATTTACGAGTAAGTAAAAGCACAAGAAAAAATTGGGCACAACTCCAGCCAACAAAAAAAGCAAACTACAACGTTATATGCACTTCATTCTAGCCTTAATGCTTTCTTCAGTTACCAAGAATCTGAAAATTTAGCTTGTGACGCTTAAAACTAGCAAAACCCTCCGAAAAAATCAAGCCATTTTCAAAAAAATCTTTCAGATTAAGATAATTGTCAAACTTGTTTCTATTCCTAATTCATCACAGTGCACCAGATCAAAGATTAAGTCATTAACTGATCAAAACAAATTCAAACCATTAACAAACAAGCAGCATGAAAAGCAATTAGGTTTCACTCAAAAAATGTCCAATCTTTAAAAAGAATTAAAGCCATAATTAATGTCTATGTAAAAACAACTACTAGTAAAGATCCTAGATCAGCTCAAGTAAGCCAAGTACAAAAATCCAACAGTAAATTTGAAATGCAGTAACTGAATAAAAAAAGATTCAGATCAATGAATATAACAGAACAGAACAGAACAGAACAAAATATACATTGAAAATAGCAACATTAGAGATAGCTAAAATAAAGAAAGATACAGCATGCCCGGATAGTAATTTGGACCACAGCAGTTAAAAAACATGAACTTTCCATAAAAAGAAGCCTAATTTAAAAAATATCAAACAACCAGACTCCTCTTTTCTTGGGGTCAATCACATTAAAAGATATCAGCAACACAACATAGCAGAAAGGCCCGGATACCAATTTCAGATATCACAACACGGCAGCAAAAAAATTTACATGGGAAATCAAGAAAGTTCAAAACTTTAAACTGCTATGTACCTGGTTGTGAGAGAAAGAGATCAGAAGCAAAGAAACAGACCAAGAGAAAAAGGGAAACAGAAATGGAAACCAAAATATCTATAAATGAACTCCCTTTTCTAAACTAGGAAAGAACCATCAGAAGTTTCAAAGAATCTCAGAGAAAAAACACAAGAATTTAAGTGACACCAATAGGAATTCAAGAATGAAAGAGACAGACAAGGAATTGATAAGAAGGAGAGAAAAAGGTGAAGCCTTTGTCGAGGAAGATGTTTTTTTCTGAGTTCTTGAGTGAAAATGGAAAAAGAAGATAACCGCTGATGGGGTATGCTTTTGTTTTTCTATCTAGTCACCCTTTTTCCTCTCCCTGTTGACTTCTCTCTCTGTATACTTCAATGCAAAGATCAAATTTTTGGAATTGTGTCTTCCATTAAATTTGAAAATTATTTGTAGGAGATGGATGGTTTTAATGTGTTAATATTGAAGATATTATTAAAAAAATATCACAAATATCTCAGATTGTTTAACTGTTTACAGTTTGTACTGTTGAGTTTTATAAGTCTTGGCTTCATGTGATACGGTATCTAATTATATATACTTTAATTAATCTAACAATTAAAGGGATTTTATTTTGTAATTTAATTCAAAGATTCTTGAATCATTGAGCCAGCATTATACCTTAATCATTTCAACAATCAAGATCACGGGAGGTCTGGAATTATTATTTACCATTTATTATTCAAACTCAATCTCCATTATCATGTGGGGAAGATCTTGCAAGGTATGCATGTTCTCCTACAAATTTACTCCATCCGTGACAATTCTAAATTAATTTGTCTCCCGACATGAAGCATGAATTTACCAAGTTGCATGTTCGATAGAATCCTGTAATATTATTTTCTATTTAGCAACACGATGACATTTTGCTAGAAAAAATATTAAAAATGATATTTTTATTGCGGTGCAACCTCCATACATGGTTTTATAGTGAGTTTAAGAACCAAACTTTTACATCTATATAGTATATTTAAAAAGAAAATCAAATACCTACAACCAATCAAATTAAATTTTCTACGTGAACCCAAGCAAAGATGCTTTCATTGATTGAATTGGACATAGGAAAATAGAAGGAAGGTGCCTCTTGTCAAGGTGGGAAAGCAATTCCAGCTTGAACTGTCCATTTTATGTAGCTCGTGAGAGACAAAAATGTCCATGACAAAAGAGACAGCACTGGGCTGCCGTTTCGTGGGGGTTTGAATTACGGCACGAAAATTGCCAATAATTTGGCTCTTATGATGAAGAAGAAGTCCATGATTTCGGCCAGCCAATCATGGTGGTGTGAATTTTTGTGACTTTTCTTTGTTTTTTTTTTTTTTTGTAAAATTTCAGCAAATTTTACCACTTTTTTCTCGATGATCAGCTGATTTTCCAATCCACTTTCTCATTTTTCTCTATTGCCCCATCGAAGAATATTCTCACCTGTTAATGGGCCAACTTTCTTCTCTCATGATTGAGTGAGTTCATGGTGATTTTTGCACCCCTCAAATTATTTTCAACATTTTTGTCAAATCTTTGTACCATTTTAACAGATTGATTTGTTTTCTCGGTAAGTAGTTGATCTGGGAACTAGTCCAAGCAAGATTTAGCATTAAACTGTTTAGGGAGCTCACTTCGTCAAATTTAAATAATTCAACAAATCAACTCGTTCTCAAGAAACTCAAATAATAATTTTTATTAAAATAATATCATTTTAAATTTTTTTAACAAAAATTAAAAAAAAAACTATGATAAACCCACCTGTTCAAAGATTGATATACCTAATATATTATTGAAGTTATAAATTAAACCAAGTTTAGAATTACAGTTGCATATAACTAGTTGGAAATGAAAAGTAGAAACAAAAAAAAAAAAAAAGTGAAAATAAGAGAGTAAAGAAAAGATAAAGTGGTAAGTAAGCTATGGGGGGAAGCTGAAGCAGAAAGGTAGTGATAAAGTAATTAACAAATAAAAAGAAAAGTCTACTGGCTAGATTGCTGCCCTTAGAAGGCACTAGTGTCCCTTCCATTGCAAGTTCTCTCCATTTTTATTTTATTTTATTTTATTTTATTTTTAATTTTGGTATTGTATCCATGAGTATTTTTTTAAAATATTTTTTATTTAAAAATATATTCAAATATTTTTTAAGGATTTTTTTATTTTTGATATTAATACATTAAAACCTTTAAAAAAATACTAAAAAATAATTATTACTTTTCTCAAGAAGATTGTTAAAGGTTTCAATTACTAAACTTAATTTATGTCAAGTTCCATTTTAATTTAGTTTAGAACTTGACTCGTTGACTTATCAAACCTGCAGAGACCTGAATGTAACTCTAAGCTTTTTTTTTTTTAAATCTAAAACAGCAGACGTGGTTTTAGTTTTTTTTTAATTGTTCATAACAACTTTTTTAATGGTAATTGTGTTTTAAAAATTGGTAAATTCTTAAAAATTTCAGATTAATATTTTTTAGTGTTTTTAAATTATTTTGATTAAAAATAAATTTTAAAAAAATAAAAAAATATATTTTAATATGCTTTTAAATAAAAAAATACTCTCAAAAACAAAAATGTTTTGAAAAAATAAATAGGCTAGCTACCTGTTTGTTTCTATGCCAGACTTTTCAAAACGCTCAGAAACAGCGCCATGTTACTTCGAACCCAGGCATTTGAGGTCTGTGACCTTGAACTCTTCCCATGTTAATGATTCCTGTCTCTTTTATCGCAATCAGTGCTGATCAAGTCGTCATAAATGGCTGGCTAGACTGTGTCCTACACCTCTCCCACTGGCCCCTTATCCTTAATTAGCTCCTGCCGACTGCAATTAATAATAGCCCCCTTGAAGGATTTCTTCTGTAGCTTCAACAGTATACGCATTATTTTCTGCAGTATACAAAACCCTATTAGCATACAAACTGTTCATCATTTCAAACCATTTACGAAAAAATCATGGTTGAAGTTGTGCTCTTCGATATTACGGAGGAAATAATAAACAGGCTATGTTCCCTAACTGCTCAGGAGGTCGCACCATGGTGTGGGGCTCAAGGATCAATTACGGAAGCTCAATGATACTGTTACCAGGATTAAGGCTGTGATTCAAGATGCCGAGGTGAATGTCAGTTTAGTATGCTCTTTCTCGTGGTTATTATTATATTTATATAAATATAATAATCTTATTAATAAATATTTAATTTATTTTTAATATTTATATAATATAAATTTAATGGATCTAAAATTAAAAAAAAAATTAATGAGACAAAAATATTTATACTATGTCAAAGTATTATTCCTAAAATGTTTTTGATGCTCTTTTAAATACTACACGGTCATTAGAGCCGTAATCATTGTGGTTTTTTCTTCATGAAAGGAATCAATTATTCTTATAAGCTGAGATATAATTTAATACCTAGAACTAATATGGAAGTGTTTGTTATAAAACATGCATACTGAATTGACCTGCATGAGAATTTTATATGGAAAAATCACTTATGTTTATGGAAACGCTCACACGACTGTTATGTAAGTTATTATTAGACTTGAAATTATTAAATTATCTTATATAGAGAATATTATACTTTAATTATGTTATATGTAATTTTAATTGAGGTAACAGTAACAAAATATAAATTAATTACTAAGTTGTCTATGTAATTGTTTTTAAGATTTTTCAATCTTATAAAATAAATTGTTTGATTTAGACTTGAGTTGTTTAACTGCAATCAACTCGTGCGTGTGAAAAATAATGTCCCTAAGATTGATGCGATTTAAGGTTCTTGATTTATTAAACACAATAATGCTTGGTATCAAGAATATCCCTTTCTAGTCGTTAACTTCAAAATCCGTAAAATTAGTCGAGATGCGAAAAAAAATATCCTCTGTGTAGATTTTCTTGTTCATACTTAAGGTTTGCTTTCAGTATTGATTGTCGATATTTACTAGGTTTGTTGTAACCTTACAAACATGTTTGTTTGTTTGGCTTTTTTGCTTCTCCATCAATATCCACACCTTGATATTTTCTCTTTGAAATTTGTTGTCACTTGAAAGAAGTTTCTCCAAAACTAGTTAGCAGGACTTGGCTTGGGAAGTACTTGTGTGAAACTTATTTGAGATATCCTAGCTATCGAAAAAACTTGTTTGAGAAAAAAGGTCTGTCCTTCTCCAATATAAAATATATATTTCGGTGATCAAAATCACTTTCTTTTCTGATCCTACACGTCATATTTTGGATTGTCTTGTTTTGTTTTATGGAAATTAATATTCATGTACAAGTTTAAAACATGTTGAAGGGTTTCTTTACATGTTTCCCTGGAGAATATCAATGCATTTGCTTTTTTGGACTACTGCCTTTTCCAGTTCCTCGGCGGTAGATATTAGTTCACTGCATAAGAAGAAAAGCTTCTTGTGATTTGCTGTATAAACATCGAGAAGAAAAACATAGCAATGGATGCTTATTTCTTTATTTTGTTGCAGGAGACTGCCGATTACGCGGGAATAATAGAAACTTCAGAGGGAGCAAAAGCCAGGGCTCTCTCCCTAATGCTAATGTGCGTTCAGAAATTAAGGATCTTGAACAAGTTCGGAAGAAGAGGCAGAAGAAGGCAGACAAAATTTCTTATACGAAGAACAGAGGTTCAAAGAAAGTTTGGTAAAAATGGAAAAAAAGGGGGCAAAGCTAAGAAGTAAAAGCTGTCAGATTTGATCACATCTTGAGGCACGTCATCTTTAAGAACAAGGATGCAGGAACTATGAAGAGGTTCAAATTCGGATTGCCTCATGATTCTTCTCATGAGGGCGTTTGAGAAGAAAATTCGAAAGGGGCATTGCAAAAATTAATTTTGATCTCAACGAAAGTCCGTAAGCTATTTATATGGAGAGCATAGTTTGTAAGCACACTGTTTTCAGACCAAACGCCACATTTAGATTCTCCATCCGTTCAGTAGTTGAGTTTTCCGATGGGTGCCAGGCCTACGAGCCCAATGGCAGGAGAAGCTCCCCCTAAAGAGCAACATGTAAAATCTGTGGCAGCGGTAGACTCTTTGGTATTTTGAGCTGAAAATTTTGCACATACGTTGGGAAAAATCCAACTCAGCTCTAGAAAAGTCCAAATTTTGATCTTGCAAATGCTAAATTGTTGCAGAAAGTTAAAAGTAATCCCAGATGTGGACTTGTATAAACCAATGGAAACTTTGAAGTGGGAAATTAGATAGCTTGTTAGCTACCTGTTTGTTTCTGTGCTATAGTTTTCAGTACTCTCTCCTCATTGTATTGCTTTTGTAGTAGGGTGAGCACCCACTTTGTGCCTTTTGATAATGGAACTTTGATTTAGGTGCTTGCTCCATGGTTTTATTAGTCTCATTTTGTATTTGACAAAGATGTGGAACATGACATCATCTTCTGCATAGTGATAGGTCATAGGAGTTCTGCTTTTGCATTTCCTGTTCCTCGCCGAGGAAAAACCAGTGTTATAAAACCTGGTCTTGCCTAGTAGGTTAACATGATGATTCGTTGATTTAGAACTTCACCGAGCTGAGTTTTTTTTCAAGTTGGGTAGAGTTAACCTAACATGTTAATTCATGATCTAATCAAAACTTAGGTGAGATCCGGTTTGATTTTTTTAAGGAATTGCAGAATCACATCATTTCAAAACTTTTTTTAAAGAATTCGTGCAAGTCATGGCTCTGAGTCTTGGACCAGGTTATGGGTTAGGCTTAGATTTCTTGTAGCTGATGGGGAAAGAATAAGCTAAGACCAGATCATAATAAGAAAATTGTCAGTGTTATTAGAAAAATTGGGACAAAATAACATAGTCATGAGATCGCTGAGTATCAATGATAGGACTGCACCTAACTATTTGGGCCAGTGGTAGGCACACCTCCAACTAGCAGAAGGCAAGTTTTTCCTTGACACAAGGCCAAGATCAATTAGGCACAGTTTATCAACGCAGCGCACCGCAACAAAAACATTATTTTTTATGTTTTTGTTGGTGAAATGCAGTTTGCACCGCTGTGTACTGTGTTGCTAAAGGGGCACGTAGTAAAGAAACTGTCTCTCAGAATTGGTACCACCACTCACATTTTAGCCGATTTTTACCCAGCCAGGAACTTGTGAAACTTTCCATCAACTTCAACCACACTGAATCCAGCAGTTTTAACAATGCCTGTGTCATTCATCATCTCTCTCCATTTGTTCGCTTCTTCCCATTGACCACATGATGCATACAAGTTAGAGAACATCATGAGCTCTCCATCGCTAAGGTAGTTACCCCTAGAAGAGACAAGCTTTACAACTCTCTCACCAACCTCAAGATCCTGATGAACTATACAGGCACTAAGCAAAGCACCCAAGATGGCTTCTCCTGGCTTGAATGGCATAGTTTTGATTAGTTGTAACGCGCAATCAAGATGCCTTGCTCTACTAAGAAGATCAACCATGCATCCGTAATGCTCTATTTTGGGAGATATTCCAAATTCCCTTTGCATGCTATAAAACAATTGGCTACCTTCTTGCACTAAACCTGAATGGCTACAAGCACTAAGCAAGCCTATGAAGGTAATATCGTCAGGCCTTGTATGGTTCTTTCTCATCTTGTTGAATATATTGAGAGCAGCATAGCCATGGCCGTGAAGTGCAAGCCCGGAAATCAATGCATTCCAACAGTAAATATCCTTAACTTGCGACTTGTAGAAAACCTGTAAACCTTGCTGTATGCTTCCACATTTGGCATACATATCGATCAAAGCTGTTGTTACATGGGGACTTGATGCAAGTCCGTTATCAATGGCATATATGTGTACTTCGGTTCCTTTTTTCAGCGATCCCGAATGGGCACATGCGGATAAAACACCAGTTACTGTAAGATAATCAGGCAAGCAATTTGTAGTCTTCATTTCATCAAACAAATCAAGAACCTCACCATAAAGTTGATTTTGTAGAAACCCTTTTACCATTGTATTCCATGTGATGATGTTCTTCGCTGGCATTTCCCTAAACAAATCACAAGCTCTTTCCATATCTTCACCTTGGACATATGCTGATATCATTGAGTTCCAAGAGACAATATCTTTCTCTGCCATGTTATCAAAGATACTTCTCGCAGACAGTGTCTTTCCGATGCTTGAGTACCCAGAAATCATGATATTGAAAGATGAGAGGTCCTTTAAAGGCATGGAATTGAACACTTTGAGTGCATCATCCATCTGATCAGTAGAAGCATAGGCATCTAAAATGGAATTCCAAGCAACCACATCTTTGACAGGCATCTTCTCAAACACTTTACAAGCATCAGCAACGCAACGATGAGACCTGTACATGTTCAGCAGAGCAGTTTGGACAAAAACATGGCTGGAGAAACCTGCTTTTATTGTCTGGCCATGGAGGGCTAGCCCAATACAAGGACGAGACCAACTCCCGGCTGCTTTGAGTAAAATAGGGAAAGTGAAGTTATCAGCATGAAAACCAATTTCTTGCACATTGACATACGTTACCATAGCTTGAACTGCATCACCATTGAGCACGTGTTTCTTGATAATCTCATTCCATTGTCGCATTTCAGGGGACGGCAAGACGCAATTGTAGGCCAAGCCTGCCATTTCTAATTGACAAAACAATCTACCGCGGTTCCAAGGTTTTGCTTCACCAGTCTCCTATAACCTGTTCACTGCTCCTTCAATCTAACTGATAGATTTTGCAAGGAGAAAAGCCAGACAGGCAACTTGTGTGGCAAAAAATTGGGGACCAAAAGATTCTCAAAGGATAAGGTGAACATTCATTTAAGCTACAAGACAGGAAAAAAAACATCATTTATGAAGAAAATTGGGCCCCTTAAATGGGCAAGTATCAAAATTTTCAACTGTGGTACATGACTTGAAATCTAATGTAAGAAACTGGAAAATGTGAGTCTTTTTTTGATCTCGAATGTCCCGGGGGAGACTTATTGGGCACTCGAGAAATACAAACGTTTTATGCTTCTAACATAACAAGCAAATATCATGAGAAAACCATGGAAAATGTACAACTCAATTAAATTATCCGTTGTTCTTCCTGGTCTGCTTCTGATATGCGGTAATCTTTAATATCGGGAAAGTTTCAGTGAATTTTGGAAAGCAAACGGGCAGAATGGTTTGGTTTCGTAGGTTCCACAAAGCTGCACAGCTTCCCATTTAAAGCTAACGAGCACCTTGCCCTAATTAAGAGAACAAACTCTCACACGCCTGAATATTAGAACCCTGTGTTGCCAACACTTCTTGCCCTGAAGGGTTTGAATTGATGCTCTTCATGGCACAGTCAAAGATGGCTTTCCTGAACCTGTTATCTTCCACCTTCTCCAGAAGTTCCTTCATGACCTCAAAGTCCAGACCCTGGACCACGACCAAGTTCCCAAGAATCTCGCCAAAGTTATTTGGTGCTTTGGGTAAATCAATGCCAATATCATCCAACAAGGATCCATAAAGAAGGCAACCAGTTCCAATATCTCTAGCTGTTATGACATTTTTAGTGAGCAAGAATTCAAGAAGCTTTATGACAGGTCCCACACATGGTGGGCTCTTCTCCAGTGCAAGGGCAATAGCTTCTTTAGCAACCTCAGGGTGAAAAGTTGGATCTTTCAACTCCTCCACACATTGCAGTGCTTCATCTAGAATTCGAACACTGAAATATTCTTCCAGCAGAGAAATGGTTTTTCTGCGAAGATCGTCAGGATTTGACCTTGTAGTAGGAGCTAGTGGCTTCAGAGGAGAAGGAATTGTTGGCACAGTTGGAGCAACAGGCTGAGGAGTTTGACCTACAAGTTCAGTTCTTGTATCAAAACCAGGTCGGGAAGGAGTGCCACCACCCTGCAATAAGGAGCTTGTATTCCCATCTATGACACCACCACTTCCCTGAGGTAAAAGTCTTGCATTAATCGATGGTGATTTGTTGATCAAGGAAGTGGGGATACGCCCAGTGGACTGGGTTGAGCCAAAATTATTTCCCCTTGGCATTGTTCGAGTTCGAGGAACTTCCCAGTTGTCAGAATCAAGCCCGGGCATTCCAGGCATTTTCATCATCCCAGGCATTCCAGGCATCATACCCCCTGCACCAGGCCTGCCAATGGGGAAACCACCAGGACCCACACCCCCAAATGCAGTAGCATTACGACCATTTCTCATGACTGCAGTTGCACCTGGACGCAATCCAAGATTCTTCTCTGCTTCTGAATGGATTTCAGAGATGGTCTTTGCTTTAACCTATAACAACAAGGATCGGCACAAAAGCCTTCAGTTTTTCAAGCATGTTAGAATTTAACACGTCATTTAATGTTTCAGTTTTAACAGTTTACAGAATTTCAGCAGATCTCGTATTCATGGAAGAATGAGAACAATTTCAAAATGGGAGACTACAAAACATCCAGGGGTTCTGTTAATTTTCAACCTAAACTACAACTTTATAAAATACCCTCCCTTTGATTTTATACCATTGCCTTTCTCCATTAAACTATCAGCATTACCTTCATATTCTGAGCTAGGTTTTACAATATAAATAATTGAGGGTCTTAAAATGATGTTTTAACTTTTGCAATATCCCCTGAGTTTTAAAATATTTTCAATCACCCACTAAATGGTGAAGTATCTTAACAGAGATAGAACAAGCCTAAAATTAAGTCTTCGTAGTTTACCCTACTCAAAATATTACCATCCTCTACATGAGTAGATATGCTGAAAAATCACAACCCCCTGTGCCCCCACCCCAAAACAAAAGGGCAAAGAAGAAAAGTAGGGAGCACATGGAAAATTAACCTCTTCACGCCTAGGAACCCAGCTGCTGGCCCGGAGTTCAAGAACATCACGAACCATGAACCTAAACCGTGGTGCAAGTTGTGGATTTGTTGTCAGCTCCTTCAGCCTGCTGAAATATACATCATTAACTTGCCGAGCTTTTGGATTTTTATCTAGTTGCTTGCCTATGGTGTTAAAAAATTGGCATATTGCCTCGACATTCTCTTCAGCTGGGCATGTCTTATTGTCATCCCCCAATAGTTCCTGCATTGCACAAGATACACACACTTAGTCACTTGGCAATCTAATCATGGCAAAAAAAGAGTGAGGAAAAATTTTGATTCCAAGAATGACCTGAACAATATGATGGACAATCTTTTCAGGCACCATCTTCTGCTTCAAAAGTTCCCCAATAAGGCGCATGTTCCCAAGAGTTCGCAGCCTAACCAATCGTTCCTTATCCCTGCGTTCCATTTCTTGTTCAGGAGCAGTCAGCTTGCTAATATCTGCCCTCAGATTGTCATCACCTTCAAATGCCTCCTGGCAATTGTTCAAAAGAATCCGCTTAAAAGTGATTTCTTTCCCACCAGGCTCATCAGATGGGAATGGAAGGAGCTTCTCGTTAAGGTCAGAGCATAAAAGAGCATACATGGGACAGAATGTTGGCTCCAGGACTGCCTTGTCAAATATTAGTGAGATAACACCCTGAAATACAAACAGCTCCAGTTATATTATTGACTATAAAATTAAAAATCACTGAAAATCTGAATGACTGAAGATATGTATAATGGGAACCTTTAAAATATCAGGTGTTGTGATTCCAGAATCAATCAGTTGCCCCTTGAGAACATCAAACTTCTCTGGTGTCAATTTGTTTAATATACTGCACAGAAAATAGAGCACTAGTCACAACATAAAGCACTAAAAGAAACTTCTCCACTGAACACATTCAAAAATTGTTTCCAAGGTCAAAGCCTCTAAAAATCTGGGTCCTTTTCTTTTAGGAATGTTAGAGTTAGCAGATCAACTAAATGACTAATTACCCTTTCACTGTCTTCAAGACACGTTCCTCCTCAGAGAGAGTCCCTCTTCGAGCTGACCATGGCACTTCAGCCTTGATCAGAGCAGGAGCAGGCCCTACCTGGTTTGAACAAGATGTTAATACCCTTTTTTCAAAAAGATATTGAAATCAGGCTACACATGCATTAAAAATGGCAACCAAAATCATTTCCAAAGGGCATCAATTATTCTTTCTTTCGTAACAACCAAAATCTCATTCTCCTGTCACGGCTATCTATGAGAGAGAGAACCTCCATGTTGTATCAATATCAACAAAAAATTTATACTAAAACACAGACAGTATTAATACATTTTGCATTATTAATAACTATGAATTTCTGAGTGAACTAGAAATGTTACCCCTTTATTAGCAGTGATTTGAGCCCTCGCGAACTGGGAGTTTAGCTGGTCTTGCCGATTGGAGAACTCCTTATTTCCTCGAATTGCTTCCAAAGATTTTTCCTCTCCAAAAGCTCCTGACCTATCACGCCAATCACGCTTGTCTGGCTCAGAATAACGACTTTGAGATTGAGGCTACACAAAGCAGAAAAAAATAGATTAAACTTGTAATTGTTGGTAGCTATAAAAATAAACATAAGAAAAGACTTGTCATAAGAAATTTTGTCCAGTCTACACACAGGCACAGGCACCGAAATGAAAGCAAAAAAGAAAACGGAAAAAGATAGAAAATTACAAAAATCACATCTTGACAGCAACACCTAATTTTGACATGTAAAATAACAGTATAAAGACAGCATGAAGAAAAGATATATTCTGAAAACTTACGCTGCCATCTGCACGGCTCCAAATTTGATCGTCACCAACAAACTCGGACTCAATTTCTTGTCTGATCTTCAGAATATCCTCTGGAACGTTTTCAATCTAGAAAAAAAGAGCAACCACGTGATGTTAAGATGTAACCAGATTGCTTTTATTAAATAGGAAGCATTAAAGCAGTTAGTCCATATTATATACCTCAGCAAATTAAAACAAAAGGGAAAAAAAAAACTACCCACAGTTTAGCCTTAAACTACAAAATAATTCTTCCAACTAGCACTCAATAATTAACATGACAGAAAAAAAAATAGGAGAGCTGATTGTAACACTTACCTCTTTAAACTGCAGCAGCTGGTTTCGCGTGTAGCGAATGCGCTCATGGTCTTCAAACCGCAAGTCACCAGTCTATTCCACAATAGCGATCAATCAGAAGAATCAAAACACATATCATACGACATGCTGCTGCATCTCTAATTTTCTCTAAAGGGGTGTTTTCATGTAATGTAGGTTCTTTATGGGCATCACTAAACTCCATGAAAACCCACCTAAATCCCGCATACAATCATTACTTTTTGTCCATATTTACAGAAGGTAGCACAAAAACTTAAGTGCCCCGCCAAGAATTAGGACAATTCTAATCATATTCTCACTTACAATTTTCACACCATTCCGAAGATTGCTTCTTTTAAACAAATTAACAATATTGGCAGTAAAAACTTGTAAAAAAATAAGCTTTTAACGCAATTACACAATACAAACCACAAATAACTGACAAAAACAATGAAAAGATTGAATCTTCTAAAAAACCCAGATCTAGGAACATGAAAATTGAATTAAAGATTGAATCTTTTCGGGTACCTGGAAAGAGGAAAAGGATTGAGAAGCATCAGAAAGAGAAGCAGAGTCAAGGCGAGGGGTGAAGAATCTGGTGCCACGGGTAGCACTACTGCCACCTCCTCCTCCTGGTCTCAAGCTTATCACCGTCTGATCTGCCTGCATAACTCAAACTTCAATTGCAGGGTTTTAAAATTTAAGATTATTTTTTAATAATTTGGGATAAAAAGAAGGAGAGGGGTTTTGGTTTTTCCCTCTCTGTCTGCAAGAGAGAAAGAGGAAGCTGAGGCTATGAGAAAAAACCCTTTTTATGGTGCTCCTGTACTAGCTGTTTCTTCTTCTTCTTTTTTTTCTTTTTTTTTATTTATTTATTTTACAGTATTGGAAAACTATCTAAAAAAATAAAAATCTATATATATTATGGGTTGTCTTTTATATATTTAGTGATCACTTGGAATTGTGGTTAAATTTATTTTTATTTAAAATTTATTTTTTAATCATTTTAATATATTAATATCAAAAATATATTTTTAAAAATATATATTATTTTAATATATTTTTTAAAAAAATTAAAAAATAATATGTATTATACTTCCAAATATACTTTTAAAAAACTTTTTTAATTGAGATGGATGAAATTTATAGCAAATAAAATTATAGTAAATTTTTTAATCTATTTTTTATTTGAATAAAAAATAATCATTTAGTTTGATCATGACATTGTTATATGGTATTAAAATTTAACCTTTAATTATTCTAATCACATGAATATATCAATTTAAGTTAATTATAATTAATTTAAAATTATATCATTTAAAAAAATAAAAACTTTGTTTTGAAAAAAAATAAGTGGAATTTACTAACCCCTGTTATTATAAATAAAATTAATATTTAATAAGAAATCCATGAGATAGTTTTTTTGTGTATGCACTACTAATATTTTTTTAAAAAAATTCTTTTTGTGTACTCCAATAATGCTCACAGGGATTTACAAAGTAGATGTTTTGGGCTTTATTAAGCTCAGTTCCTTAAGAGAGTGCCTGGCCCATCACACCCATGTGGGCTTGTGGCAAGGTGAGAGAGGCAGAAACAGTCACGGCCCATGTACTGAGTTGTTAGGTTAACTTAGAGGGGGTTAACTTAAATAATTTTTTTTTTGAAAAAAATAACATATTTTATTTCCTTCACCAAAAAAAAATTTAAGTATTGATTTGGTCAGATTTAACTCAAATTTATTTTAATAAATTAATTTTTTTAAGTCAACCTTACTTGAATTAGTTAACCAAACCGAGTTAGATTTAATAATTATGATGCTAGACTGAAAAAAAAAGTTTTTTTTTTTAGCATTTCTAGTATTTATGTTTGCAAGATTTTGAATAAGATTGGTTTATTATATAGTATAATTTGTTTTAAATCATGGTTGAAATAATAATAATAAAATATTATTTTTTATTATTTTTTCATTCTAATTATAGTTTGAAATATGACATACCATATAAATAAATAGGATTAAGATAGTATTTAATAGTATGATAATGATTATTTTTTTATTTTTAAAAAATTATTTTTATATTAATATATCAAAATAATTTGAAAAAACATAAAAAAAAAAATTAATTTAAAATCAAAACAGCCGGGGACTTTTGTTCTAAAAATTGAGGGTTGAGATATGGGTGAACAATGACAAAATACATGGATAATGGATATAATAGTGGATAGCTACTAAGGCAGGGTCTGGTATTATTGAATAGAGTCAAGATACATGGATATATCAGTGGACACGTGGACCAATGTTTCTTGATCTGGGTCGATTTACTATCCAAGATAGAATCTATGACGAGTATATTAATTCTGGTGTGGATGACAATTTTTTTTTTTTTTGCTAGGACATTATTTTTTGGAATAATAATTTATATAAAATTATTTTATTAGATTTTTCCATAGAATTTAATTTAATGTTTTATAAGGATATTTGTTTTTTTTTTCATGGGTTCAAATACTAGAACCAATACTTAAAAATAAAAATTGCTAAAATCATCATATTGCAGCAAATCGATATAAAAAATACATTATTATGGAATAAAAAAAATCTAAAACTCATTGTCTAGAATGATTTTAATATTTTTTTATTTAATGAAAAATAATATTTTTGAATTAGTTTGCATCTATCATATCAAAGAGAAAATTAATAATATTTCTCCAAATCATTAATTTAACTCCACAAAATCAAGCATGTGATTTTTTTAGTGAATATTTAATATTGTAATAATTTTTACAATTAAATCTTAAAAAATATTTTTTTAAAAAAATACATATATCTAATTAAAACTACTGCGAAATGGATACGTAAATGGTTTTTCTAACCTTCACCAAAAGAAAAAAAAACATTAAAACTTGCAATCTGATGTGATACATATCAAGATTTTTCAATGCAGCAATGTTTTATTGGATATGGGGATTAATCTTTCAAATCCAGGGTCAACTTTCAGACAATAGACTCATCCATGTAAGAAAATCAAGCAAGCAGACAAAAGGCAGACTCGTGGAACATTCACCTCCACCACAGACTTCACCTCAGAAACCCCAACATCGAGTTCCAACTTCTAGCTCCAGTTCACATGCTATTAGGCCACAAACATAAGCTTCCATCTCCCTAGAAACTCTCACCAACTCCCAGAATCCGCTGATCAAACAGTAGTACCACATGGCTTCCTTACCTTTCTCCTGTTCATCCGTACCGGGTTTGAAAATCCATCCAAACCGTACAACAATGGCTTCCTTTGTCACTTCAATCAAGTCCTCACTTGGGCCTTCCAAATCTGCTTTTTTGCAACGTGGGTTTTCTTTACAGTCTCCAAATCTTCCTGGGTTTGCCTCTAAAGCCCGGTCCTTTGGTGTTTTTGCTAGAGCTGCTACAGAGAAATCTGTTCATGACTTCACTGTTAAGGTAGTAGCTCTTTTGATAAAGCTTTTTGTTTTTTTACAGTACTGGTTCAACTGTTCTGTTTATCACCTTTTTGAGTCATGGAAGCTGGGATTTGTTTTGATTTCTCTTGCTTGATTTAGGAGTTTGGAATTGATTGTTCATGAGGTTGTTAGGTTTCAACTTAGTAGATGTAAAGATAAATCTTTGCTGTTTGAATTGGTAAAAGTTTTGAACTTGAAATGTTTTTGCACTTCTTGGACTGGTAGAGTGCATAAGAATCAAGAGCAATGCACTCTGGAATATAGTTTTTGTGGCTGTAAGATTTGAAGATCCTAGATATTGATTCATAATTAGCCCTGAAAATATGAAGATGTAAAGTGAGGAATAACCTTTTTTCCATTTACTTGATGCAGGATATTGATGGGAAGGATGTTGCTCTTAGCAAATTTAAGGGGAAAGCTCTCTTGATTGTTAATGTCGCTTCGAAATGGTACTCCTTCCTTTGAGAATGCTTTATTATGTGATCTGTTTTGTTCTCTCATAGTTGCTTGATTAGCTTAGTTTGTTACGTGTCTTGTATATGAAGAACATATATTTCGAAGTTGTACCAAATTTTTATTTATCTACTTTTTTCACGACACTTGAGATCTTATTGGAAGTTTTTGTTCTGACTCCAGTGGTTTGACATCATCAAATTATTCGGAACTCACACACATATACGAGAAGTACAAAACTCAAGGTAAGCTAAATTTTTGTGAGGAAAGCATTTTGATTTTTGGCTTTTCAGTGCCTGCAACCTGATTGTTTTGGAAAGAAGTTCTGCTTTTATAAGCTTAATACCCTTACGATGAGGCTGTCGATGGAATTGCTGTGATCTTTCGCTCTATTTGATATCTTCTTGCTTTCTTTTGGCACCCAAAGCCTTCACACATCTAAAATAGGTGGCTCAATTTGTATGTGGGAGTGATAGGGGAGTGGTATTTGAACTACTATTTGAATAGGGAGTTTGTGCCCGTCTCATGCATGTTATATAGATTTTAATTTCTGCTAGCCCTAGTTAATGAGCAATCTAATGTTTTGTCATGCACCTGAAGCTCTTCTGACATTGTATTCGTGTGGTGTCCTGCAACTAGTGGACATTGAAAATCTCCAGGATCATAGCAGGCCTCTATCTTTGTTAAGATTGTAAGAGTAACAATATTGTCAGATCAATAAATTTATGGACACCATATCAATATAATGAAGAGAACATCCCTGGGGATATTTCGATATCCACACCATTAAGTAGCCTATTTGCATCATCTCTTTACTTGATTTGAGAAATTTAAAGCAATAGTGAAAAGATCTCTTTCATTAAATTGATGAAGCTAATCTCTATTATGTAACTTTCATTGCAGGCTTCGAAATTCTGGCTTTTCCTTGCAATCAGTTTGGTGGGCAAGAACCTGGATCAAACCCTGAGATTAAACAATTTGCTTGTACCAGGTACAAAGCAGAATTTCCAATATTTGATAAGGTAAGCGGAATTATTCTCTCCTATTTTTGTAAAATGTCTCTTGGAAAAAGAACAATTTAATTACTCAAGGTGTTGCATGACAGGTTGATGTGAATGGACCAAGTACAGCTCCAGTCTATCAGTTTCTGAAATCAAGTGCTGGAGGATTTTTAGGTGATTTGATCAAGTGGAACTTTGAGAAGTTCTTGGTGGACAAGAATGGCAAGGTTGTGGAGAGATATCAACCAACAACATCACCTTTCCAAATCGAGGTACACTTTTCTTCTCTTTTCAAGCATTTGGATGTTCTTTGAATTCTTCTATGTGTCATGACTGATAGGAAGTGGCAACATCTGCTCTTATAAACCATGCCATCTGCATACCAATCCTGTCTCCACATTTCAAGTATCAACCAGCTTTCTTAAATTTTTTCTTCTCTTTTCCTGTTACAGAAGGACATTCAGAAGCTCCTCGCGGCATGAATGATCGCTGGCAGCAGTGACATGTATGAGATGTATCATCAGTACTAATAGAAGAAACACAAATCAATACATGTAAATTTGTGCTCCAGTCATAACAGTTTGTTTATATACAAATGTTTTCTGTAATAGGAATCTAATATAATATTGATTCAATTGCCAGAAATTTTTGAAGTTTCTTTTGTTCGTTTTGTCGTCGTGTTCTACTTCTTTTTTGAGACCGGCTGTGAAGTGTTGATTGATTTTCATTAACCTATAATCTGTATTTACGAAGTCTACTTCTTTACCGCCTCAGATTATATAAATTTCAGTAGGAGATTTTTAGAGTGTGTTTTTGCTTGGATATATATTAAAATAATATATTTTTTATTTTAAAAAAATTATTTTTGATATTAAAATATTAAAAAATATTAAAAAAATATTATTTTGAATCAAAGAAAAAAGTAAAATAAAATTTAAATTTTTTTAAAAGAATTTTTAAAATAAGATGAGGTTTTTGTATTTTAAAAATATTCTTAAAAAAATATAAATTATTTTCTTAACCGTATTCGAAGAGATCCCTCGAATGCTTTAAAAAAACAGAGAATATCAACCGAGGAATCCAATTCCATCTGTCGAATGGGGAAAAAATATCATTTAATCGACAGGGTTATTCACGGAGATTCCCGAAGATCCATTGAAATAAGACTTCCTTAGATAATTTGGGCAAGCTTAAAGCCTGTCCTGTCTTCCTGTTTTCTAGGGTTCCCTTGTGTTGACATCTTTGGTAACTTTCCAGAGAGGCAGATTTAATTGGTCAAATACTCATGGCGAGTTGTAATTTTATATCCACGCCAGGGGGTACCCCCACGGTTTCTCTTTTTTAATTAATTAAGCAATAATCACACATGGGGGATCATGGAGTCCCAAACCTCGTTCTCAAGTTTTTGAAGTCAACACCCCATTGCTTCTCAGGTTCTCATTAACGTTTTAATTCTCAACAACCATAGCATTTTCAATTGCATACATTCCTCCGAGCCTTCAACATGGATCCTCTTGAAACCCGAGAGCTAGTGGAGAAATCTCCAACAGATTCCTCAAGAAAAGATGATTGTCAGTCATCAGAAACATGTTCAAGAACAAGTCCTCTCTACATCCTCATGGAGCCATTTCAATGGCTACAAATGCTGTCTTCTCAGCTAAACCCCACATTCATTTTTGGTGTAGCTGTGGTGTATGGTTTTAGCCAGGGCTTATCTGGATCTTTCTTTAAAGTTGTTACAGACTACTACTGGAAAGATGTTCAAAAGGTTCAACCATCAGCAGTGCAGTTGTACATGGGCTTATATTATATCCCATGGGTCATGAAACCAATTTGGGGTCTCTTTACTGATGTTTTTCCTGTCAGAGGATATAAGAGAAGGCCATACTTCATAGTGGCGGGTGTTCTTGGTTGTGTCTCAGCGTTGATGATAGCTCTTCTTGGTAAGGTGTCTATTGCTGTGGCATTGAGTTGCTTGATAGGTATAACTGCTGGGGTTGCAATAGCAGATGTGACTATTGATGCCTGTATTGCTAAAAACAGTATTGAGATCAGGGCATTGGCACCAGACATGCAGTCTCTATGTGGGTTTTGTTCTTCACTTGGGGCTTTGATTGGTTACTCTTCCAGTGGTTTTTTTGTTCACCATCTTGGACCTCAGGCAGGTTTATATGCTTCATTAAATTAATCTTTCCTTTCTTCTTTTCTTTGCTTGATAGGGAAGTTCATGCTTTTGCAGGTATCATTGGTTCTTTTGGCAGTCCCACCAGCTTTATTGATAGTGTTAGGATTTGTGATCTATGAAGTGAGATCTACAAGTCTCCAATCTGAGAAGAAGAAGGTAACAATCCACCTTATTTTCATTGTTCTTTTGATTCTGCAAATTAATGAACTGGAACAACCTTCTCTCCTATCAAAAACTGCACAAGTGCCTGACTTACCTATGTCAGGGACAACTTGACAGTTTGTGTATCATGGAATGCACTGTTCATATAGCATTTTCCATTTCAATTGTTCTTGCATTCAAGATATGCTTATGGCCTTTGTTTAAGTTGAATTTTCTTTGCCAATTTAAGCCTCTATATACTGTTTGCAGATTAGCACTCGAGTAATTCTTGATTTCTTGCTTTACCTTTTCCTCGTGCTCGGAGCTTAAAAAACCCAGCATGCAATAAAAGCAAGCCAATCACCTTCTTAAGAAGAAAGATCTTCTTGGAAAACGGGTCATTAGATATCTAATTTGTTGATTTACCTTGTGAGTAATTTCGG
>Ga0325414_1000579_pt1 | contig 30678 bp, 23 predicted proteins | sample PopdelMetagenome_8_FD_206183 | JGI IMG/M metagenome (GOLD analysis project Ga0325414, IMG submission 206183) | Populus deltoides microbial communities from Bellville, Georgia, United States - Leaf-PdKOR-R3 | ecosystem: Host-associated > Plants > Phyllosphere > Phylloplane/Leaf | place: USA... | reverse complement strand
AAATCAAAAAAATTACAAGGCTCAATTAAAAAAACATTTAAAAAGGATCTAAAAAAATTAACTGAGTTAAGTCATGTTAATTTGCTAAATCCACAACTCGGATCATGAGATTAAAATAATCTCATAGAAAATAAATCTAAATAACTTATGAAATTTAATTTTTAATCAACTCAATATTGAATGATGAAATTAAAAAAAAATCAATTAAAAAATGACAAAAAAATAACTCGAGTCAACTCGGTTAATACATTAAGCTCGTGACTTAGATCATGGGATCATGATAAATTCATAAAAACAAAATAAATAAATAAAATATAAAGCTCTAATTTCAAAGATTTAATGTTGAAGGTTTAAATTAAAAAAAAAACTAATTTTATAAATCCAATATATAGCTAAAAAAATAGAATCATGAAATATAATTCTCTAAACAATTTAATATTAAAAAATAAAACTAAAAAAAAACAAGATTGTTGAGAAGTAAAATTAAAAAAAAAACTAAAAAAATTTATTATTCTTGTGTTCTACATATATGGCTATATTTTGTAGTGTTTTGTTAATTTATGCTAGACCTTGCCAGTAGATAGGAATTGTGCGAGAACTGGAGAGTTTGTTATTGTAAAAAAATTTAAAATTTTTTTTATATCAAATTACACTTAAGAATATGACCTTGTTGTTGGTGCTTCAAAATATATATATATATATATATATATATATATAAAAGGTTAATAAAATTCTAACAATAAACCATAATGCATGCTTCTGAAAAATTGAATCTTAATGCAACGTTCATGCACCATATTCTGCGAAAACACCTCATATTTAGTTGTTATTGGTTGGATTAAAATATATATTTAATTAAAATTGTTGTTAAACAAAAAATTATTAAAAAATATTTGATTAAAATTATAATTGAGATTATTGTTGATAATAAAATTACTAAAAGAATATATAGTAGTTTTTTAACTTCAAATTATATAATAAGTATGTGATTAATACATAAAAAAAACATAGCAAAATAACATTAAGATCCTAGATTAACAAAAAAAAAAAAACCTAATAATAAATATACTAATTGCAAAGTCAGTCCAAGTAAAAATGTGCATTATTATTATTTGTGCATGCCTTGAAATATAAATTAATTTTATTATCTCATTAAACTAGTTACAATCTTATTATGAACATCATGTATCCGATGGTTTTTGTGAATATGGCCTGACATCGGTTAAAATCTCATTATAAACAAAATTTAGATGGTGATTAAATTCTACAAATGCATGATTATCCTGAGACTTTTTTTAATATAGTTATATAGTTTCATTAATGCAATTACAATTTAAAATTGTGTTTTATGAGAATAAAAGGGTATTTTTTGTATTTTTTTTCATTTTATTTTCCAAACTTCAAATTTACATTCAATCACATTGTATATTGTTGAACGAGCATGATATTCTTTATCTTTATATGAACTTAGAAATCTATATTTATTTGGATATACATTATTTATCAAATAATATTTTTCTTTGAGAATAATTAATAAATTTGTTAGTTATTACACAAAAAAAAATTATCTAAAAAATAGAGAAAGAAACATGACTCATTTAATTATCTTTAAGAGGTTCTGAAAATTTTATATTGGAAATGCTAATTTCCTCTAGAACAATAAGTGTGCTTGTCATATGCATTGCCTTTCCCAAACCCATGTCATCTCCAAATCCATTACAATTATTTTTCATCTTATTATAAAATAGATAAATAATACTAAATCAATTAAATTCAATTTCAAAAACATAGAAAGGTAAATCATTTCATCACTGAAATTTACATTACGAGTAGCTAGCATGTCTATTCTCTCTTCTTTCCTGATCTGATGTACTTCAGTTATTCCTATCCTCCATGCCCTTCCTGGGTTTAATGAGAAACCAAGAACAAATTCAAGGAAAAAAATATAAAGAAGAACAAAAAACTCTATGACCTTGGTCTTTACACTAAAGGCCTTTTTTCCATCTCCTTCACCTTTCCTGCTCTCTGCTAAACTTATCTCTTCTTTAAAATGGGACTTCTCATTTCTAGGTGCACTCCTACTGGGGGCTTTATAATCTGTAGGAACCATCTTCAATATAATTCTCACGGCAATGAGCAGCAGCCCTATTCCATGCTGCTCAGTTAATGGCTTCGTGAATATCATGTATGACAGCAACAAAGTAACTGTCTTTTTAGCAGTTGTTATCTGAAAAGGGGTTTTAAGCTTCTAACCAAACCAACCAATTTTCAGACCTTACAAAGCTCAACAACTAGACCGGTAGACCCAACAATGACAGCTTGAATCGGACAGATCTTTGGAGTTTTTTTGTAAAAAAAGCTAAAGAAACTTTGGTTGCGGCCTCCTTGTTGGCGAGAAGAAGGCCAACACTGAAGAGTCGCTTGATGGGTTTAGGGAATGGGTTACGATTGGTGCTTGCATATACATGGTTTTTGCAGATCTGTGACAAACAACTACTTGGGTTATTGTTGTCAAGATTTCTGGGTATTTTTTAACGGTCAATGAGAAGGATGAAACGCAGTTTGTAACCTTGGATGAGAAGCTACAATTTGTACCTTTTTTTGTCTGTGGTTTGAGGTGCAAAACGCATGGTTACTTTTTGTAACCAAACAGACTAAAATTAATTGTGGTTGGGGCAAAACACATCCCCAACCACAATACCAACCAAACGGGCTCAATAATCTCTCCAACCATGAAGATAGATAGTAATCTCCACGACGAGTTGTCTGCTTTCAGACAATATATCTGGCAATTATAATGAACACTCAATATAAGAGACGTAGCTTGAAATACAGAGCAGCACAGAAAGTACCACAGTAGTCATATCTAAATTCTGAAGTAGAAAAGATGTGTAAGTATGGCCTTGTTAAGCTGAATACATAGCTGACTATGGTCTGTGAGTATTTGAACTTGTATGCTAAAACTTATCGTGGAGCATATGACCAAAGGGAAGGAGTCCTACCAGAATGCATACAGAACAATACCAGGAAGCCACTCCACAAGCAGCTGCCCTTTTTGGAGAAGCATTCCAATTTTTATTAAGAAGTGAAGGAAAAAACTTAAGCTGTGTTACATCCATCTGATCGCCATCCAGCGTGGCTTAGTTTAAAATTGTTTATAGCATGCACTATATATATATATATATATATATATAAAACACTCTCTTAATTACATACATATCAAAATAGTCACTTAATCTACACATGGTGTCTATCATATGCCAAAATAAGTTCAGAACTCAATCTGATGCTCAGACAATAAAGCAATCTTTAACTAATTCATCTGTAATTCAGTTAAGAATACATGCTAAAATAGCAAATCATTAACGATGAACATGTAAAAAGATTACACATAATCTCAATCATGAAAATAAACACAATATTGTTCCATTTATTTTCCTGGATCACATTATCAAACTGCATACTGCATAGTTATTACTACCCTACAGCATTGTGTTTCCACTTGATGGCTGCTGCATGCATAACTGCTCAGCAATTGTTCTTCAAGAACCATTAGTTAAGTTTTTCTAACCCCACCAGCTAGAAAACAGAACAATACTACCAGATGAGGCACATTAGCAGAATAGGAGAGATTGGATATGCAAGTAAACACAACTGAAGCTAGTTCATACTAATTAACGTATCAGCATTCTAATGAAATGCACATTTCATAAGCCCATTACAAAAATGAAATAAACAAAATCTTTTTGTTTAACAAAATTTAATTCACTCAATCATTTAATTGGTAATGCCAGAGAAACAATCTCAAATATCAATTACTTGTTTGTGTGGCATGATTAGCACGCACAAGCACCTATCCTGCAGAAAAACAAGCAAATATAAAAAGTAAACCAGAACAGCCTAAACATTCTACAAACTAACTTTTCCAATGTGCATCTCATAAGTTGTGTGGGTACACAACTTATGGAAGCAGAGGAATTAATGCAGCAAATGTTCATTGCAATCCAAATAACTAAACTAAAGATTTCATTGCTTGCATTCGTTCAATCATGAAACGCATTTAAATCACTAAACTTGAAGGTATAAACTTGAGTTTATTCTATCTAAATCAGAAGAGGAAAAAAAACGCAACAAAGTACTACACTCATTAAATTTGACAGAGAGCCAAAACCCATAGAAGAAAAGCTTCAAGCTCGTTCCCGCTTACATTAACTCCCATAACTCTCTTAAACCAGCATTTTTAACAACAACAGTAGCAGCAGAAGCAGCAACCATAATCCCACAAAGCTCCAGGATAATTCTCAAAGATCATCTTCATCTCTCAAATACTCGCCAATATCAGCATAGTGATGCACAACAATCCCATTAGGATCACACTTTCTACATTCCTGTGTCGACCTTGCAGCAGTTCCAAACCCCAGAGGCACATCACTCATAGAAAACACAACAACCCCATCATTTCTATTAATACTATCAATAATCTTCCCTAGCCCACCTTTCAACACATGATTCCCATACAGAAAAGACATCTCTGAAGTTGGTTTTAACCAAACTTTATGTTTAGCATTAGCAGCCAATAAATTCAGTGACTGAACAGTCAATCTAAAACCACCCCCGTGAGTGAATTTCCCAATACAAGTACCTAAAGATACCAAATTTTTGCGTCCAATGTTTGTTGCTCGCTTCACTAGCGATTCACTGATGTAAAATACCTTGTTTTTGTGGAGCCTGAAGCAGTACCGACCTGGGTTCGGGTCTGGCCCTTCATGTGATGGGTTTTCAATGATGTTTTTGAGGTTGTTTCCTGTGAACAACATAAGTTTCTTGAAAACTTCACCCATTTCTTTCTCGTCTAAAGGTCTCATTTTTTTGGTTTCCTGATTTGTCGAAAGGAGGAGTAGATTGAGGATTCAAGGCTGCAACAAAGGTGAGGTTCTTGCTTTGGTTATGCTCTCGTCTAGGGTTTTAGACTTCAGCTGTCATTTGCCCCTCGAATTTTGATTAATTTTACGTAAGCATACCGGGCCAGATCTTGTTTATGTGTTTTATTTTTTAAATTCGACAATTGGAATAGAATATTGGAGTAGTAATTTGTAGTAATTTAATTGAAATTACTACTCTAATATTGGAATAGAATATTTTTATAATTAACTAATATAATTTAAATTTAAGATAAATTAATTATAAATTATATAATATAAATATAATTTTAAAATTTAAAATATTTTTAAATAATTAAAATTAAATAAATCTTTAACTTAAAATAATTCATCTTAAATAAAATATTAAAATATTATGAAAGTAAAATGTTTTAATATAAATATTTTATATATGAAGCGATGTTAATGTTATCAAAACTAATGGGATCTAAAATATCTTTTATTTTGCTTAAATTTCTACAAAGTATAAAAATGAAAAAAAAACAACATAAATATAAATTATATATATTAGTGATAAATCTAATTTTAAAAAATTAATATCATTGTTAATGAAAATAGTAATAATAATTTTTAATATTATTATTGATATCATTGTTATTAAAAATAGTAGTAAAAAAAACTTTTTTATACTTTAATAGTTTAATTAATTAAATTAAATCAGGTTCGATTTGATTTAATAGTTTTTTAAAATCAAAATAAAATATATAAAATAAAACCGGAATATTCCAGTCAAAATTTAACCTTCTAAACCAAGATCTTGGCTGAAAAGAAATGAGATATGAATGCAGGGTCTTGAGCATTGAAGCTTCAATTATAGCAATGAATAGACAGCTTTTTGGTTAGCTTTCATATGATTCAGCGCTTCATATGTTTTCTCTGTTTGGATTTTCAAATATTCTTCGGCTCATTTGTTTTCTTGCTTCTGCAAAAGGAACATTGGAACAATCACTTGCAATTAATTGAAACTGGTGTGTTTGGAGAGATGTATAAACCTTTACGTCCACGTCACGTCTGACAAGTGCACAGATTACTTGGACAATATTTGTTTTTATATTTTAAAATGTTTTTGAAAGAACTTGATTTTTTTTAAATGCATCTTTTATTTATATATATATATATATATATATATATATATATTGTTTGGAAACGCTAGCCACATGTTACTAAAAACTTTGAATATATGTTTTTGTTTAAAATTATTTATTATTATTATTTTCTTTAATAATTTTAATTTCTTGATATTAAAATAAAATTTTAAAAATAAAAAAATATTAACATATTTACCACTCATCAGTGCACTTAAGAATCTTTTCATATAATTCTAAGTGGTGAAACTTAACTAATCAGACTCTAAATTTGCTTTTTAGATGTTACCTATTCGAGTCCTACAAATCTTAAGGTTATTGAAGACTTATATGATCATTAATTTTAAGATCCATGAAATTAATCGAGGTACGTGTATATAAGCTGGTCCGGACCCACGTCAATCAAAAAAAAAATTTCTCTTCCGTATGGATTTATTGGTTCATTTAGAATTATAATATTGATTGCTCCTGTATCCAGCTGCTTGCTTGTTGCTTCTGCTGCAAAAAAAAATATCTTTGGAAAAATGACCACTTGCAGCCAATTGATCCCTCTATTTTGAATGGACAGTTTTTTGGCTCATTTTGAACAGACCATCAATCCTTCTTTGTATACATGTTTTGACACAGTTGGTATATTTTATTTTCTTGCTTCTGGAGAGAGCATGGCATGACTCGTTCTGTGTTTGCTCAAGTAGTTGAGAGTATGTATCAGTTTCTACTGTGGCAGGTGCTTCCATCTTCGGCCGGCGAGACATTTCTACTGTGGCAGGTGCTTCCATCACCAGCCGGCGAGACATTTCTATTCAGACTGATTCAAGCCCTGTTAGAAAAGTTGTGTTACGTTTCTTTTGGCGATGCGGTCATTTCTCTGACGGTATCTCATCTATCCAATATTCAAAATTTCACATCAATTTCTTTCGTCAAAGAAACAGTTTTCCATGGAAAAGGGATATGCAAGAACTTAATTTCCAAGTACTTTTCATCATCTTCACAAGGAATTTTTCAAAACATGCCTGGAGATTGAACATGGCTCCACCATCAGCCTAGCTATCTCAAGTAGACAAGGCTAGAAACAACAAAAGATCAAGACTGGCGCTTTATTTTTTATTTTCTCTTATTAAAGCTCTTGGAATTTCAAACCTGACTGAGGACAGGCTTGGTTTAGTAGGACCGATCAACATGACATGAGCATCAACGCATCAATTATTTTTTATTTAAAATTGTATATGTATTGTTAACTCAATTGAATTTGACTGGTCAACCATTTTATTAAATTCATATTAAGTTTAGTTCAACTAAAATCATGGTCTAAACCATCTACATAGCGACCCAGTAATAAAAGCTTGGAATCAAAAGATTTGCTTTCTCTGTGGTTGCAGGTTTAAGGCCTGAGGTTGCTCATATGATGACCACTGGAGGCTTATATGGTTATTAACTTCAGGGCCCGTGAAATTAGTCGAGGTACGCACAAGCTGACCCGAACATCCATGTTAAACTAAAAAAAAAATCATGGTCTCAATCAAGCTGCATATCCCAGATTTCCAAACCAACCCATCAATAAAGATTTAACAACTATGCTTCTAATTACTTCAGTATTGATTTAACTCAAAATGGAGACTTTTGAGAATGGAAAATAAAGAACATGAAATCACTTTGTAGGAACTGGGAACTATAACTTTGTAGAGTATTACATATACATTATACATAGAGTAGAGGATGATGCCAAACATACAACTCAAAAGCCTAAATCTTAATGAGTGAAGTGATATAATATCATATATACTAGTGTTCTTGGCCCAACAAACCACAACCTTCAGAAGATGAAAAAGATCAAGGATCTGACAAGTCAAAAGCTACCATTACCATCCCATGAACACAAGTACGAAAGAAATATATATATAATAAAAAAAAAATTAAAAATCAAAACCACCACCATCATCAAATCCAGCATCAGACACCATATCTCCAATCAAAAGCCCGCCAATAGCTCCTCCAAGCAATCCAGCCCCTAAGCCCATTCCAAATTTATTCTTTTGTGGCTGCTGCCCTTGCACTTGTGGTGGGTACCCATATCCCCCTTGAACAGGTGGATACCCATACCCCCCTTGAGCGGGTTGAGATCCATATCCAGGTGGTGGTGGGTAACCATAACCCGGTTGAGGAGGCGGCGCGTATCCGCCATATGGCGGTGGAGGTGGATATCCATACCCAGGTGGAGGCGGTGGATATTCATATCCAGGTGGAGGCGGTGGATATGAGCCAGGTCCAGCATAAGGAACAGAACTAGGTCCAACAACAGGCACAGCAGCATATGCAGTGACAGGTTGACTACTAGAATTAGTAGCCTTCGCTGCTGCTGCTGTTGATACTTCAGGCACCACTACTTTCTCAATCCAACTAAACTTAAAAGAAAAGCTAACTTCACCTTTAGGTTTCCCTGATGGTTTCCTTACCTGATAACTAACAAATTTCATGGATTTACCATCGCCAGCTGAATCCATAAGCTCCTTTACTGGCACGTTGACTTCACCAACATCTTTATCTCCTAGAGCACGCTCACATTTAAGATTGAAAACAAGATTTAGACGGTTTTCTGCAAGTGGGGTTTGAGGGATAGTGAATTTTATAGGGAAGTTCCAAGTGGGATTTTTGCCACCAGCTCTATCTACTGGGGTTTTGGTTTTTTGCTTTGGCTTTCGTTTTGAGTCATCACCAGAGATTGAAACAACAGCATAGACATCCATTTTTGAGATATAATTGACGTCTTTGAGATCTCTTGCAGAGATGACATTGATCTCTAAGGTTCTTTCACCCATTTCGACAGAGAGCGAGAGAGACGGAGTTTGGTGAGTTTCTGTTGCAATTTGCAAGTGACTTGGAAACCTCGGCTGGCGGGTTTGTATACAAATTATACGTGCAAAACAGGGCCAATGTAGTCGCCTCTCGTGGCTTGTGGGTTATGACTTGACTTATGAGTTGGCTTCTTATGAGATAATGAGTAACCATGGTTAGATATAGGTAGAAATTTGATACAATGAATTATTGACCATGGTTAATGACATTGTCAGATTCTTTGATGAGGAATCCTCTATGAAGAAGGATATTCCTTTTTATCATCAAAGGGGTTTTTTTAAGTCGTCATGCACGTTGTTTTTAGTTTTTCTTATCTATTTTTTGGCCAAAACAGGGACTTCGAAATTTCGAAGGCGCTTGTGGTGAACTGAAAAGTGACTGGTCTTTAATTTATTCATCTAGAAGGTTTTCAGTTGAGACAAGTCAACGTTGTTATTAAACCGGAACTTAGGGCAGCGACAGTTAACCACGATTAACTTTTTTAAAAAATAAAAACTAAAACAGTGCTTCAAAAAAAAAAAGTGAACACGTTTTTGACTATGTTAACCAGCTCTAGTATCAAGCAACAATCCAGGTCAAGGAAATATTTAATGATTTTTTTGATAACTCAATCTAGATTATGAAGTTGAACAACCACGTTCTACACCATCTTGTTAAGCTAATAATAGAATCTCTCACATATAACTTTACACACTAGTAAATAGTCTTTTAAAAACAATATACTTATAAAACTGGACCCAAATCAATTTAATGATTTGTTGATCTAGAGCTTATACTTGGTTGAGTTTTATTTTGACCCTTTCTTTTTTTTTTTTTATTAAAACAATGTAGTTTTGAGTTTTTTTAAAAAAAAAATATTGAAATTAGTCGTTTAATTTTTTTAAAAAAAAACAACGTTGTTTTGAGAATAAAATTAGATTAAACTATTGAACTAGCTAATCACGACCTAAGCTTTAGACCATGAAAAATTCTAAACTAAAAGAATTTAACTTTTTTATAGAGCTTACTTATATGAATAATAAAGCACCTCCTTATCTTTTTTCTCTCTTTTTTATCTTTTTTTTTTATTAATTTCATCCTTAGATTTTTTTTTTACTATTTGATTTAGTCCTTTCATGGCGTTATTTTAAGAGATGAAGTTTTAAATTGTTGTAGTAAGACAAAATTTAAAGTAAAAGGGCCATAATGTCAGTGAAAATAGTTGGCCAAACTCTAAGTTTTCATAATTTTCGTTATGATCCAAAATCTTGTTTTGTTCAATTTTCAATCCATGAGTTGGAGAAAGAAAAGATATACTCGCTAAAAATGATTAGATAGTCAACTTGTCATAATCCAATTATTAAAAAGAAAGATCTTTGCGCTAATAGGTTCTTCTTCTCAAGAAGTGTTCATTGAAGGTGATTTGTTTCTTTAAACATGACAAAAAAGACTGATTTAGTTCGGTTTTTATTTTCTAGATTTGGTTAACTTTTATTATTTTAATGAATTTGGGTGTTTTGAGATTATTGGGTGATTTATATAGGTTCTTATGGGGGTTTTGGGTAAATAATGGTTAAAAAATGAATGTTTTGAGAACAAAATTAGTTTAACATATTGACCCATATATTGAACTAGCTAATCACGACCTAAGCTTTAAACCATGCCAGATTCTAAACTAAAAGAATTGGACTTTTTTATAGAGCTTACTTATATGAATAATAAAGCACCTCCTTATTTTTTTTTCACTTTTTTATCTTTATTTTTATTAATTTCATCCTTAGAATTTTTTTTTACTATTTAATTTAGTCCTTTCGTGACGTAATTTTAAGAGATGAAGTTCTAAATTGTTGTAGTAAGACAAAATTTAAAGTAAAAGAGCCATAATGTCAATGAAAATAGTTGGCCAAACTCTAAGTTTTCATAATTTTCGTTATGATCCAAAATCTTTTTTTGTTCAATTTTCCATCCATGAGTTGGAGAAAGAAAAGATATACTCGCTAAAAATGATCAGATAGTCAACTTGTCATAATCCAATTATTAAAAAGAAAGATCTTTGCGCTAATAGGTTCTTCTTCTCAAGAAGTGTTCATTGAAGGTGATTTGTTTCTTTAAACATGACAAAAAAGACTGATTTAGTTCGGTTTTTATTTTCTAGATTTGGTTAATTTTTATTATTTTAATGAATTTGGGTGTTTTGAGATTATTGGGTGATTTATATAGGTTCTTATGGGGGGTTTTGGGTAAATAATGGTTAAAAAATGGATGTTTTGAGAACAAAATTAGTTTAACCTATTGACCCATATATTGAACTATCTAATCACGACCTAAACTTTAAACCATGCCAGATTCTAAACTAAAAGAATTAGACTTTTTTATAGAGCTTACTTATACGAATAATAAAGCACCTCCTTACTTTTTTCTCTCTTTTTTAACTTTTTTTTTTATTAATTTCATCCTTAGAATTTTTTTTTACTATTTCATTTAGTCCTTTCGTGACGTAATTTTAAGAGATGAAGTTTTAAATTGTTGTAGTAAGACATAATTTAAAGTAAAAGGGTCATAATGTTAGTGAAAATAGTTGGCCAAACTCTAAGTTTTCATAATTTTCGTTATGATCCAAAATCTTTTTTTGTTCAATTTTCAATCCAGGAGTTGGAGAAAGAAAAGATATACTCTCTAAAAATGATTAGATAGTCAACTTGTCATAATCCAATTATTAGAAAGAAAGATCTTTACGCTAATAGGTTCTTCTTCTCAAGAAGTGTTCATTGAAGGTGATTTGTTTCTTTAAACATGACAAAAAAGACTGATTTAGTTCGGTTTTTATTTTTTAGATTTGGTTAATTTTTATTATTTTAATGAATTTGAGTGTTTTAAGATTATTGGGTGATTTATATAGGTTCTTATAGGGGTTTTGGGTAAATAATGGTTAAAAAATGGATGTTTTGAGAACAAAATTAGTTTAACCTATTGACCCATATATTGAACTAGCTAATCACGACATCAGCTTTAAACCATGCCAGATTCTAAACTAAAAGAATTGGAATTTTTTATAGAGCTTACTTATACGAATAATAAAGCACCTCCTTACTTTTTTCTCTCTTTTTTATCTTTTTTTTTTTATTAATTTCATCCTTAGAATTTTTTTTTACTATTTGATTTATTCCTTTCGTGACGTAATTTTAAAAGATGAAGTTTTAAATTGTTCTAGTAAGACAAAATTTAAAGTAAAAGGGCCATAATGTCAGTGAAAATTGTTGGCCAAACTCTAAGTTTTCATAATTTTCATTATGATCCAAAATCATTTTTTGTTCAATTTTGAATCCATGAGTTGGAGAAAGAAAAGATATACTTGCTAAAAATGATCAGATAGTCAATTGGTCATAATCCAATTATTAAAAAGAAAGATCTTTGTACCAATGGGTTCTTCTTCTTAAGAAGTGTTCATTGAAGGTGATTTGTTTCTTTAAACATGACAAAAAAGACTGATTTAGTTCGGTTTGTATTTTTTAGATTTGATTAATTTTTATTATTTTAATGAATTTGGGTGTTTTGAGATTATTAGGTGATTTATATAGGTTCTTATGGTGGTTTAGGGTAAATAATGGTTAAAAAAATGGACGTTTTTAGAACAAAATTAGTTTAACCTATTGACCCATATATTGAACTAGCTAATCACGACCTAAGCTTTAGACTATGGCAGATTCTAAACTAAAAAAAATGGACTTTTTTTGTAGAGCTTACTTATATGAATAATAAAGCATCTCCTTTCTTCTTTTTTTCTCTCTTTTTTATCCTTTTTTTTATTAATTTCATCCTTAGATTTTTTTTTACTATTTGATTTAGTCCTTTCATGACGTTATTTTAAGAGATGAAGTTTTAAATTGTTGTAGTAAGACAAAATTTAAAATAAAAGGGCCATAATATCAGTTAAAATAGTTGGCCAAACTCTAAGTTTTTATTATTTTCATTATGATCCAAAATCTAGTTTTGTTCAATTTTCAATCCAAGAGTTGGAGAAAGAAAAGATATACTCGCTACAAATAATCAGATAGTCAATTGGTCATAATTCAATTATTAAAAAGAAAAATCTTTGTGCGAATGGGTTCTTCTTCTCAAGAAATGTTCATTGAAGGTGATTTGTTTCTTTAAACAAGACAAAAAAGACTGATTTTGTTCGGTTTTTATTTTTAGATTTGGTTAATTTTTATTATTTTAATGAATTTGGGTGTTTTGAGATTATTGGGTGATTTATATAGGTTCTTATGGGGGTTTTGGGTAAATAATGGTTAAAAAATGGATGTTTTGAGAACGAAATTAGTTTAACCTATTGACCCATATATTGAACTTGCTAATCATGACCTAAGCTTTAGACCATGGTAGATTTTAAACTAAAAGAATTGGACTTTTTTATAGAGCTTACTTATACGAATAATAAAGCACCTCCTTTCTTTTTTTTTTTCTCTCTGTTTTATCTTTTATTTTTATTAATTTGATCCTTAGATTTTTTATTTTACTATTTGATTTAGTCCTTTCGTGATGTAATTTTAAGAGATGAAGTTTTAAATTGTTGTAGTAAAACAAAATTTAAAATAAAAGGGCCATAATATCAGTTAAAATAGTTGGCCAAACTCTAAGTTTTCATAATTTTTATTATGATCCAAAATCTAGTTTTGTTCAATTTTCAATCCAGGAGTTGGAGAAAGAAAAGATATACTTGCTACAAATAATCAGATAGTCAATTGGTCATAATCCAATTATTAAAAAGAAAAATCTTTGTGCGAATGGGTTCTTCTTCTCAAGAAATGTTCATTGAAGGTGATTTGTTTCTTTAAACAAGACAAAAAAGACTGATTTTGTTCGGTTTTTATTTTTAGATTTGGTTAATTTTTATTATTTTAATGAATTTGGGTGTTTTGAGATTATTGGGTGATTTATATAGGTTCTTATGGGGGTTTTGGGTAAATAATAGTTAAAAAATGGATGTTTTGAGAACGAAATTAGTTTAACCTATTGACCCATATATTGAACTTGCTAATCACGACCTAAGCTTTAGACTATGGCAGATTCTAAACTAAAACAATTTGACTTTTTTATAGAGCTTACTTATACGAATAATAAAGCACGTCCTTTCTCCTTTTTTTTTCTCTCTTTTTTGTCTTTTTTTTATTAATTTGATCCTTAGATTTTTTTTTACGATTTGATTTAGTCCTTTCGTGACGTAATTTTAAGAGATGAAGTTTTAAATTGTTGTAGTAAAACATAATTTAAAGTAAAAAGGCCATAATATCAGTTAAAATAGTTGGTCAAACTCTAAGTTTTCATAATTTTCATTATGATCCAAAATCTAGTTTTGTTCAATTTTCAATCCAGGAGTTGGAGAAAGAAAAGATATACTCGCTACAAATAATCAGATAGTCAATTGGTCATAATCCAATTATTAAAAAGAAAGATCTTTGTGCGAATGGGTTCTTCTTCTCAAGAAGTGTTCATTGAAGGTGATTTGTTTCTTTAAACATGACAAAAAAGACTGATTTGGTTCGGTTTTTATTTTTTAGATTGGGTTAATTTTTATTATTTTAATGAATTTGGGTGTTTTGAGATTATTGGGTGATTTATATATATTCTTATAGTGGTTTTGGGTATATAATGGTTAAAAAATGGATGTTTTGAGAACGAAATTAGTTTAGCCTATTGACCCATATATTGAACTAGCTAATCACGACCTAAGCTTTAGACTATGGCAGATTCTAAACTAAAACAATTTGACTTTTTTATAGAGCTTACTTATACGAATAATAAAGCACGTCCTTTCTCCTTTTTTTTTCTCTCTTTTTTGTCTTTTTTTTATTAATTTGATCCTTAGATTTTTTTTTACGATTTGATTTAGTCCTTTCGTGACGTAATTTTAAGAGATGAAGTTTTAAATTGTTGTAGTAAAACATAATTTAAAGTAAAAAGGCCATAATATCAGTTAAAATAGTTGGTCAAACTCTAAGTTTTCATAATTTTCATTATGATCCAAAATCTAGTTTTGTTCAATTTTCAATCCAGGAGTTGGAGAAAGAAAAGATATACTCGCTACAAATAATCAGATAGTTAATGGGTCATAATCCAATTATTAAAAAGAAAGATCTTTGTGGGAATGGGTTCTTCTTCTCAAGAAGTGTTCATTGAAGGTGATTTGTTTCTTTAAACAAGACAAAAAAAAACTGATTTAGTTCGGTTTTTATTTTTTAGATTTGGTTAATTTTTATTATTTTAATGAATTTGGGTATTTTGAGATTATTGGGTGATATATATAGGTTCTTATGGTGGTTTTGGGTAAATAATGGTTAAAAAATGGATGTTTTGAGAACGAAATTAGTTTAACCTATTGACCCATATATTGAACTAGCTAATCACGACCTAAGCTTTAGATTATGGCACATTGTAAAGTAAAAGAATTGGACTTTTTTATAGAGTTTACTTATTCGAATAATAAAGCACCTCCTTTCTTTTTTTTCTCTCTTTTAGATCTTTTTTTTATATTAATTTCATCCTTAGATTTTTTTTTTACTATTTGATTTAGTCCTTTCGTGACGTAATTTTAATAGATGAAGTTTTAAATTGTTGTAGTAAAACAAAATTTAAAGTAAAAGGGTCATAATGTCAGTGAAAATTATTGGCCACACTCTAAATTTTCATAATTTTCATTATGATCCAAAATCTTGTGTTGTTCAATTTTTAATCCAGGAGTTGGAGAAAGAAAAGATATACTCGCTAAAAATGATCGGATACTCAATTGGTCATAATCCAATTATTAAAAAGAAAGATCGTTGTGCTAAAGGGTTCTTCTTCTCAAGAAGTGTTCATTGAAGGTGATTTGTTTCTTTGAACATGACAAAAAAGACTGATTTGGTTCGGTTTTTATTTTTTAGATTAGGTTAATTTTTATTATTTTAATGAATTTGGGTGTTTTGAGATTATTGGGTGATTTATATATATTCTTATGGTGGTTTTGGGTATATAATGGTTAAAAAATGGATGTTTTGAGAACAAAATTAGTTTAACCTATTGACCCATATATTGAACTAGCTAATCACGACTTAAGCTTTAGGCTATGGCAGATTCTAAACTAAAACAATTGGACTTTTTTATAGAGCTTACTTATACGAATAATAAAACACGTCCTTTCTTTATTTTTTTCTCTCTTTTTTATCTTTTTTTATTAATTTGATCCTTAGATTTTTTTTTTAGTATTTGATTTAGTCCTTTCGTGATGTAATTTTAAGAGATGAAGTTTTATGTTGTTGTAGTAAAACAAAATTTAAAGTAAAAGGGCCATATTGTCAGTGAAAATTGTTGGCCAAACTCTAAGTTTTCATAATTTTCATTATGATCCAAAATCTTGTTTTGTTCAATTTTCAATCCATGAGTTGGAGAAAGAAAAGATATACTCGCTAAAAATGATCAGATAGTCAATTGGTTCTAATCCAATTATTAAAAAGAAAGATCTTTGTGCTAATGGGTTCTTCTTCTCAAGAAGTGTTCATTGAAGGTGATTTGTTTCTTTAAACATCACAAAAAACACTGATTTGGTTCGGTTTTTATTTTTTAGATTTGGTTAATTTTTATTATTTTAATGCATTTGGGTGTTTTGAGATTATTGGGTTATTTGTACAGGTTCTTATGGTGGTTTTTGGTAAATAATGGTTAAAAAATAGATGTTTTGAGAACAAAATTAGTTTAACCTATTGACCCATATATTAAACTAGCTAATCACGACCTAAGCTTTAGAGCATGGCAGATTCTAAACTAAAAGAATTGGACTTTTTTTATAGAGCTTACTTATACGAATAAAAAAGCACCTCCTTACTTTTTTCTCTCTTTTTTATCTTTTTTTTTATTAATTTCATCTTAGATTTTTTTTTAGTATTTGATTTAGTCTTTTCATGACGTAATTTTAATAGATGAAGTTTTAAATTGTTGTAGTAAAACAAAATTTAAAGTAAAAGGGCCATAATGTCAGTGAAAATACTTGGCCAAACTCTAAGTTCTCATAATTTTCATTATGATCCAAAATCTAGTTTTGTTCAATTTTCAATCCAGGAGTTGGAGAAAGAAAAGATATACTCGCTAAAAAAGATTAAAGAGTCAATTGGTCATAATCCAATTATTAAAAAGAAAGATCTTTGTGCTAATGGGTTCTTTTTCTCAAGAAATGTTCATTGAAGGTGATTTGTTTCTTTAAACATGACAAAAAAAACTGATTTGGTTCGATTTTTATTTTTTAGATTTGGTTAATTTTTATTATTTTAATTCATTTGGGTGTTTTGAGATTATTGGGTGATTTGTACAGGTTCTTATGGTGGTTTTGGGTAAATAATGGTTAAAAATAGATGTTTTGAGAACAAAATTAGTTTAACCTATTGACCCATATATTAAACTAGCTAATCACGACCTAAGCTTTAGAGCATGACAGATTCTAAACTAAAAGAATTGGACTTTTTTATAGAGCTTACTTATACGAATAATAAAGCACCTCTTTTCTTTTTTCTTTCTTTTTTATCATTTTTTTTTCTTAATTTCATCCTTAGATTTTTTTTACTATTTGATTTAGTCCTTTCGTGACGTAATTTTAAGAGATGAAGTTTAAAATTGTTGTAGTAAAACAAAATTTAAAGTAAAAGGGCCATAATGTCAGTGAAAATTGTTGGCCAAACTCTAAATTTTTATAATTTTCATTATGATCCAAAATCTTGTTTTGTTCAATTTTCAATCCATGAGTTGGAGAAAGATAAGATATACTCTCTAAAAATGATCAGATAGTCAATTGGTTCTAATCCAATTGTTAAAAAGAAAGATCTTTGTGTTAAGGGGTTCTTCTTCTCAAGAAGTGCTCATTGAAGGTGATTTGTTTCTTTAAAAATGACAAAAAGACTGATTTGGTTCGGTTTTTATTTTTTAGATTTGGTTAATTTTTATTATTTTAATGAATTTGGGTGTTTTGAGATTATTGGGTGATTTATATGGATTCTTACGATAGTTTTGGGTAAATAATAGTTAAAAAATAGATTGTTAAACCACCCTCGGAACCAATGGTAATGAGATTCGTGGCACAATCCAGCAAGTGGCCTATTGCATAATTTTTTTTTAAAAAAAGGTACTTGGGCTTTTTTTCTTAAAGTCAAGTGAAGTTGGCTATAAGCACATGGCTTTTTTTTTTGAAAGCAAATAATTAATATCCTCTTTATTTTTTAATTATTTTTTTATGCAATAATTTTTTATTTAAATTTCAATTAAAATACCCACTCTTTGATTTTTAAATTTTTTAGTTCATCTTTTTTAAATAGCAGTTATTTTGTTTAAATCATTTTGTATTTTTATAATGTTTGAAATAGATTATTATGATTTATCTATAACTTTTATATATATATATTAAATACATAAAAAAGTTAAAAAAAATTATTTGTTCTTGATAAGAAAGAATAACCACTTAGACAAAAAATTAAATAAAATAAAGACATAATTTAAAAAGTAACGTTGGGGTTAAATATTTACATATTTAATTGTTCTTTGCTTTTAAAAGAAAGGTTGATTTTTTATTTAAATATTTCATTAGTAATAATAACTTTTTTATGATTTATTTTTTTTTATATAATTAAATCATTCATATATTTTTTTGATTTATTTTAAAGAGCATCTTTGCGCTTCTCAATTTTTTTTTAAAAAACCACGATATAATAAAACATAAATGGAAGCTTCACTACGTACCAAAAAGGTCTTTGCTAATTGTATGGAAGCTCTAGATAATCATCTTCATATTCAGTATTGCATAGAGCACCTTGTAAGAAGCTTTAACATTGTCCCAAATTGGGTGATAAGACAGAATCAGGAGAAATTGTGAGGCATCCCATATTGCTTTTTCCATCTTGGTTCATCAGCAGATTCTCTTCGTGAAGTACATCTTTCTGGTAGGATTTTCCAGCTGATTGTCTTGGTAATGTTTCATAGCCCACATTCTCATTGCATTTATATTGATAGTACTGCATCCCTGCTTCCACCTTGGTTTCTTTCTTTGTCTTCTTGGTAGTTTGCTCAGGAGTAAAACTCTTTTCGAGGTCGTTTACATACCTTTGGCTTTTTGTCCAATCCATTGTAATTTTCAGCCACTTCATGATATCTTGGTTTTGCTAGTTGAGAAAATTGCGATCCGCCAACCAATGATGTGCAATTTAATTTCCAGTCAACTTCTAAATTAATTCGTTCAAGAGCTGCTTTCTTTTCCATGGTTATGACTTCTTTGCTAGCAAGATGGTCTCCACCACATGAAAACTCTGTTTTCTTGATAAAAGGTGCATCTCATGTATGTATGTTCCATTAGATTCCTCAGCTTGAGATTGCAGCTTAACCCTCCGTGCCAAGACCGCCCTTGAATTGGCAGGGAATGCAGTTCGCAATCCATGCAAGGGCCTTGAAGTGGGTCTCGTCATGCTCCTCAAAGATTTCTCCCCGGTAAGCAAGAAGTGTAGCTACATTCTTGATCCAAGGAACTCTCCTTTTAAAATTCATACATGGCATCAATGCCATCTGCTTAAAGTCAAGCATCTCGACTGACTGAAATGCAGCTCTGGCGCTCCTAATTTGTTCAACAGTGTACAGCCCCCCAGCCTCGTACCCACAGATATCAACTTGAAGGATCCCATCAACATGCATTGGCCTAAAACTATAGAGACTCCTACATGGACACAACAAACCATGCGCAGCCCTCCTTCTGATCTCATCATCTGCCTCTTCAACAGCCTTGATCAGGAAGACCTTCGCATTTGTTTGCTTTGATTTCTCAACATAATGAGAATCAAATTGAACAAGTTCCGTCGGATCAAGCCACCCATAGCTACCATCTCCAAAAAAAGCAACCAGGACATGACCCTCTCTCTTTGTTTCACACATGCACGACATAGAAAACTCCTTGTCAAACTCCTTTTCATCAAACACGCAGCCCGTGTCCGAATCCCAGACTCCTTGTTTCTCATACCATAACCCATTCTTGCAGCCTCAACTACAGATTCAATTTCTTCAGAATCAGTATCATACCAAGCTCTGGAATCCCCAACCCCACTCTTCCTATTGTTATATGCATCTTCAACACTAAAACTACCAAACCTATCACAGTACTGATCCACACCATTACCATGCATCCCTACCTCTCAAACCCCTAAAGTCCTCAGACCCCATCTTCACACACACAAAAGTCCCACTTCAATTCATCAAAGTTTAGTATAAAAACGTACGTCAACTCACCTAGCAAAAGCACTTGATCACTCCAAAATACTAAGACCCTACTCTTCACAGAATGCTAAAACCCTGAAGAGTGGCAAATGAGTAAAATAAATCAGTATATTATAAGCGCATTTAACTGTTCTTTAACAAGGACATTATTTTCTTCACGTTTAACATTATTCTTAGAAAAGAATGAAAAATTGGTACTACAAATAAATAAAATAAAAGGCACTGCACTGCTCAAGAACCAGAGGTGATACATTACCCTTTAAGATTGGTTTAAGTGATGGCCATTTCTTGTGGAGTATATTCTCAACAAAAAAGAAAATTGACTAACTAGGTTTTTGTTATTAAATGAAACCTTAGAGAGGGAGAGGGAGAGGGAGAGAGAGAGAAAGAGAGAGAGGTTGTGGAGTATGCATGCACACACTCGTGCACTGCCTGGCTGCTTCCCCTGCAGCGCACGAGCTTTGCTGTGTGTGCGCTGCAGGGGAAGCAGCCAGACAGTGCACGAGTGTGTTGCATGCATAAGGGTCAAGCTGGGGGTTTTAGTTATGGCTGCATGTAAGTTTGTGATATATATATATATATATATTTTTTAATATTACCATACACTTAAAAACATAGCACATATAATATAACAAATATATTAAAAGGAAAGGGGAGACCTACTTTTCTATTCACTAGAATAATGAAGTGATGTATATGTTCTTGGCTAAAAGAATTGACTGTTTTGATTTAGAGGTGTTTTGGTTTTTTCACATAATTTATTTATTATTATTAATTTGTTTGAAGTGTTTTCATCGATTTATCTTTTAATGCATAGTAAAATAATTAAAATATTTCTAGAATAAAAAAAAACTAACATTACTAGACAAAATGTGTTTTAGTATTTTTCTTTTTAATTATACAGTATAATTACACAATTATCTTTGGAGTAAAAAAATAGATTGTGTATACAAGGGTATTAACGTCTTTTTCTCAAGGTTTTTTGTAATTATTGGATTGGTCAAGGGTGATGAAGTCATTTCACATTTAATTAATATTTTTTTATTCAAAAAACCGTTAGCGCATGTTGTGCAGATGTCAACACGTGAGAAGCGCCACGTATTTTGGGCGGCACATGCGGTGCCTCCCGGTGGTCGAAAATTTTCTTTCACGGTCTCCTTTTGTTTTTTGTTGTGTCTTTTTTTTTTTTATGGTTAGCACGTGTCATCTAAAGATGACCAATTTATCGTTGGTTACCCTTTCTGTTTTTCCCTTCATTTCTCTCTCTTACACGAAGAGATGCACTTTAGTCCTTATTTTTATTGTTTTTTTCAGATTCAGTCCTTTTAGTTTTGATTGTTTATTTTTGTTACTTTCTCTTTTGTTAAAGTTTTATTATTTGTTAATTTAATCCTTCAATTCTAATTTTTATATATAATATTTTTTGTTCAGTTCTTCTACTTTTAATTTTTTATTTTGTTCCCTTTACGCTTTGTCAAAGTTTTTATGCTTTCAATTTTATCCTTCAAGTTAATTTTATGATTCTTTGTTGTTTCAATAATAATAAAAATTTTAATTTGGTCTTTCTTCTTTTGATTTCTTGATTTTTTTATTTGATCCTTTTATCAAAGTTTTTATGGTTTTAAATTTTATCCTTCAAATAAAATTTATGGCTTTTGTTTTTTCAATAATAATAATAATAATAGCAATAGCAACAACAACAACAATAACAGGAGCGGTGGTGGTTGTAATAGTTGTTGTAGTAGTGGTGGTGGTAGACATTTTAAATAGTTCTTATCATCTAGACATTTCTTTTACATTCATTTTTTTTAATTCAAGTCATAACTTAGCGCGACTGTGTAAACCGATGTAAATTATTGTTGCTGCCTATTTTTTAGCCTATTTTTAAACAAAATAAAAAAATAAAAAATAGCAAAAAACAACAAAAACCCAAAAAATATATTTTTGACGTCTTTGTGTCACTTGCAACATCTTTTTCTACGAGTTCAATTGTTAACGCGCTTTTTAAGTTCACGTTGAAGTTGTTTTTGTTCAAAACAACAATATATATATATATATATATATATATATAAACAAAATTTACAAAGGACCAAATTGTTTTTATGTTACTCGGTCACCATGTTTGCTTGGAGACCAAGGAATTAAAAATAACAAATTTTTCTTACTTGTAAATAGGTTCCTAACACACACAAAAAGTGGGGCGGAAATTTGGGGAGAAATTATGGGGGAGACTAGAAAAAAAATGAAAAAGATAAAAAAATATTCCCACATCCTCTCCCAATCACATCTTACTCACCAAAATACTAAAACCAACACCAAACACGTGACTCTCTTCCTAAAGCCAAAGAGGTGCAAAATAATTCACTTATCTAGCAATACCAGTAATTAGATCAATTGTGCTGCCTTGAATTTCCAACCATCCTCAATCTTTCAACCACACCAGGCAATCAAACTCATCATTCACAAGCCGCAAGCCACCACTTGTTTTCCCACAATCAACCATAACTATCCTTTTTCCTCCACAACCTCCATCTCCTGAACCAGCTTCTTCATCATTGCCACCGACTATAGCAGACCCATTCAACACCACCAAAAACACCACCCCCCCAGCCTTTCAACAAAAAAACCTAACAAACCTATCTTTCTCTTTTTCCAGGGAGACAACCGCCAAATATAAGATGAAGAAAAACATCATTTTATCCGGTCTGAAACCCCTATAAATAGCCACCTATCTTGGCCGAACCATTACCAATAAAAAACACATCATCCACTTGAACCACCACATCAATGCCTTCCCTCTGATAAGGTCCTAGTCAAGAGTGATACACAATTACAGAAATGCTAGAATTCTCTTAGGGTGAGAATTTACCCACAATATTGTTTGAATATAATAATGCCTATCCTTTTATTCTTCTTCATACATATAAATAACTAAACCATAACAACTATCAGCAAATCCCGCCGAAATGGAAATAACAAATTAAAAAACAGAAATGCAAATAATGTGAAAGTGGTTGCTTTATTTTCTCCAAATGAATCGGAAGCTTGATTCCAAATGACTTGCATGTAACTCCTTTTAATCACGATATTTCAAAGTTTTTTTTATGACATGTTGGGTCCTTCGTGGCAACAACTCACCAAGCTACGTATCATTACCCCCTGCATCAAGTGGACGCTTGTCCCCAAGGTCCAAGTTTGGGTGTTTTGTCAGCAGTTCAGCCGTTGGTTCCCAGGTGGCATCCTCTATAGACAAGTGTTTCCACTTCATCAAACTCTCCTCAATAAATCTTGCCCCATGTGGAATCCAACGCGTGTCCAGAATAGCTTCTGGTGTGACCACAATGGTGCCCTCTTCATCAATAGGTGGAAGTTCCATACTAGTGTCTGTCTTATCACCCAACTTCCTTTTAAGCAACGACACTTGAAAAACTGAATGTAAATGTGCACCCTCATGAAGCTTGAGTTTGTAGGCCACGTCACCGACTCTCTTTTCAATTAGGAATGGACCATAAAACTTCCAAGCAAGTTTTTGATGAGCTCGTCGAAAAACAGTCTGTTGGCAATAAGGTTGTAATTTGAGATACACCAAGTCACCTTCTGTGAATTCAACATCCCTTCACCCACGATCAGCCAATTGTTTCATGCAATTCCTGGCATTCGCTAAATTCTACTTGAGATTCCTGAGCAGTGTGTCCCGTGCCTGAAGACTTTAATCAACTTCATCAACTGGTGAAGGTCCGGTAGCATACAATGGAAATGTAGGTGGTAAGTGTCCATAAAGAGCTTGAAAAGATGTCATTTATGTTGATGAATGGTAAGTTGTATTATACTATAGCTCTGCCTAAGGAAGAAATTTGCTCCACTATCATGGTCTTTAGTGAACAAAGCAGCACAAATATTGCTCCACACAGCGATTAACCACCTCTAATTGACCATCCGTTTGAGGATGATAGGTTGAGCTCATCCTAAGTTGAGTACTAGACATCTTAAAAAATTCCTGCCAGAACTTGCTAATAAAGACTTTATCTCTGTCACTCACAATAAAACAAGGCATACCATGTAGCTTCACCACCTCATCTACAAACTTTTTTTCCACCATCTTTACTGTGAAGGGACGTGCTAAGGCCAATAAGTGGGCAAATTTCCTTAAACGGTCTACTACCACTAAAATGGTATCGCGACCACGTGAAGTAGGGAACCTTCAATAAAATCCATAGGAACGTCATCTCATATTTGACTCGGAATAGGAAGAGGTTGCAAGAGCCTAGCTAGTTTGAGATTATTAGCTTTAGTTTTCTAACATGTCACGTATGTGTGGACATATTATTTGACAAAGTGATACATAGATGGCCAATACAACTACTAAGATAGACGCTTAAATGTACCCAATATACCAGAATCACCTCTCATCTTTGTATCATGAAATTCCAGTAGTGGTTGTTCTATCATAGCTGTGTTAGGAGGCACCACAACACGTGTTTTAAAGAAAACTACCCCATCCTGCCATGTATAAGGTTTCCCAGGACTATTCCAAGTTTGCTGAATAATTTGTTCCATATATGGGTGTCCTGTTGAGGCTTTTTTTATGTCTTCCCACAAACTGACTTGTGGCACAAATAAGGCATTAAGAATAGAGCTTCCAGACCCTCTTGATAATGCATCAACTACTGAGTTGTCGCGTCCTAGGCGATACATGATTTCAAAGTCATAGCCAAGTAATTTAGCCACCTAACATTGCTATTCCGATGTCCCAATTCTTTGCTCCAATAAATACTTAAGACTATGGTGGTTTGTTTGAATGAAGAACTTTTTACCCAGTAGATATGGTCTCTAAGTACATACTGCCTGGAGGATGGCAAGCATTTCTTTGGCATATGTTGACCATGAGAGTTTGGCCAACACTACACCAATACCCTCTCTAGAAGCATCAGTTTCAATTGTAAATGATTCATTGAAATTTGGCATAGCTAAAATGGGTGTGGTCATCATAGCTTGTTTGAGCTGTAGGAAAGTTGTTTCTACCTCTTCACTTCATTTAAATTGCCCTCTCTTCAAGAGATTGGTTAGTGGTTTTGCCAGCATACCATAGTTGTGCACAAATTTTTTATAATAACTTATAAGGCCTAGAAAACCATGCAAGTCTAAAATAGTGCTTGGCCTTGGCCGATTTACCATAGCTATAATTTTGCTTGAATCAACCTTGACCCCTTGATTAGTCACAATGTGGCTGAGGTACTCGAGCTCTGATTGCCTAAATGTACACTTATTTGCCTTTACAAAAAATGTATGTTGCCTCAGAATTTCAAAAACTTTTGTAACATGTTTAAGATGCATGATCCAATTGGGGCTATAAATCAAAATATCATTAAAAAAAAAAACTAATATGAATTGACGGAGTTGAGGACGAAAATAGAATCATAATAGCTTGGAAAGTTGAAGCAGCATTGCAAAGACCAAAAGGGCATGACCATATATTTGTAGTGGCTATTATAGGTACATAACGCAGTTTTGTGAGTGTCTTTTGGATTTACTCGCACTTGATGGTACCTTGCTCTTAAGTCTAATTTTGTAAAGAAGGCAGCTCCATGGAGCTCATCAAGCATGTCATCAATGGTGGGAATAGGAAACCGATCCTTAATGGTTATGCTATTAAGAGCTCTATAATCAGTACAAAAACACCAAGTTCCATCTTTTTTTAACTAACAAAACTGGTGAAGAAAATGGACTAATACTTGGTTTTATAAGCCCTAATTTAAGCATGTTTTGAACTTATTTTTCAATTTCAGCTTTTGAAAATAGGCATACTTGTAGGGTCTCACATTAATAGGCTCAGTACCTTCTTTAAGAGAAATGCAATGATTAACTTCACGAGCTGGAGGTAACTATGTGGGCTCACAAAAATACCCTCAAAGTTGTTGATGATTTTCTTCATATATGTTTGCATATTGGGTCATCCCATCTTTTCTATGAATTGATAATATATTATAAAAGTGGAACAACCATGTCAAACATCTTTAGTAATTGTTGTTAGTGAAGCCAGTTGTATAGCTTGGTTATCAAAACCATTTAATGTTTGAGCTTGATTCTTCCACCAAAGGTCCATTGTCATTTTTTTTCCAATTACACATTATTGGTCCGAGTTGTTCAAGCCATTGTACACCAAGAACAAGATCAAGGCCTATGATAGGTATTGAATAAAGGGTAAATGAAAATGGAATGTTTTGGTGAATAACCTAGGCTTGTTCAAACCTTCCTTGGAACTTCATTCGATTGTCATCTGCAACCCTTACAGTGAAGGGTCCTATAAGAATAACATGTAATTAAAGCTCCTCTGCTATTTTAGAATTGATGAAATTATGGGTAGACCCCTTGTCGATGAGCACTATTACAGTGTGATTCCCAACTCGACCTTCAATCCTCATGGTCCGTGGTGTGGACCAACTCGTACGTGTATGGAGTGAAATTTATGGCTCAGTTTTCTGCTCAGCTATGTCCTCTACTGGAATGTCATTAGTACTTCTTTGCACATGACTCTAATAAGTTCACTAAGGCTTCTAGTAATAACAGTTACGGTATTTGACACTTATGTCTAACAGTGAATTTCTCATTACAATTGAAATAGAGTCCTTGTGCACGCCGTCTTTGTATTTCATCCCACGTCAATCTTTTTATCGAAATTGGGGAAATGGATTTTGGTGGGGGGAAGAGCCAATGGTGTGCGAGTTGATAGTGTTGGCCATGTAAATTTCCCTTGCTGCATTATTTGTTCATCTTTCATTCTAGCTAAACTGATAGCCTCTTTCAAAGTCCGTGGTTTAAACATCCGAATAGCATTACAAATTCTACTTTAAGTCCACCCATGAATGTGCCCACCAATACTTTTTGAGTCCAACCATGAACTCGATTGCCCAACCTTTAAATTCCTTCTGATAGTCCCTTAAGGAACCCATTTGTCTAACCTTTGATAATGCTTCATCAAAATCCTCACATTCTATGGATCCAACGCGTGCCCAAAGCTCTTCTTCAAATATCTCCCACGTTATAATGAGTCTTTCTTCCTTGTAGGCTCGATGCAACCATTGCCACCATTGGTTGGCTTCTCCTTCCAAATGGAATGAGGCCAATGATACTTTTCGATTATCAGCAGTCTCTTGATATTCAAAAAATTTATCCACCCGATTGAACCATTCGGTTGGATCATCCTTAGAATATCGTGGAAATTCTAACTTGGCCATTTTTTATGAAAAGACATGTCGTCCACCCTCATTGTCAGTTTTCTTCCTCCCCCCCATCAGTTTCATCCTAATGTGTGTGTGAGAATCCATCCCGGTTGTTGTTATGGTAACTTGAAGACGTCTTAGATGCAATCATGGCCTCTAAAAGCTTGTTAATGGTTTCCTCCAGGTTGTGCAATCTGTTGATCATGGAATCTTCCATTCGCTGCATGCCATCTTGAACTCCACCAAGTCCTGCCTCTAAAAGCTCGATTCGTTCTTTATTTGTTGTCATTACGCAAGTTCTAATACCAATTGATAAGGTCCCAATCAAGAGTGATACAGAATTGCAGAAATGCTAGAATTCTCTTAGGGTGAGAATTTACCCACAATATTGTTTGAATATAATAATGCTTATCCTTTTATTCTTCTTCATCCATATAAATAACTAAACCATAACAACTTTAAGCAAATCCCGCCGAAATGGAAATAACAAATTACAAAAAAAAATGCAAATAATGTGAAAGTGGTTGCTTTATTTTCTCTAAATGAATCGGAAGCTTGATTCCAACAAACTTGCATATAACTCTTTTTAATCACGATATTTCAAATTCTTCTTTATGACACGTTGGGTCCTTCGTGGTAGCAGCTCACCAAGCTGTGTATCACCCTTATACTTATGGTTGCCCCCTTTAATTGTAATCAACACCAACCATCACCTCCTTTCCCCCCTCACCCCCGGTTCATACCTCTCCTCTCCAAGCGAAGGCCGGTGGGCCTAGCCATGACAAATTTTTGACCTGAACTGAGGAAAGGTCCGTTCCTCAACAGCTTGTATCTTTCCCTTCTACTCCCGATCATGTGCTTGTAGAGGACTGCTCCAACGAGGATGATTTTGATGAAGATAAAGTGGATTACTTTGCTTCTAGAGGAAGTTCTAAGTTCTTTCGCTCCCTTATGCCACCATCTACAGACAAGCAGCTAGATGTAGCTCTTGCCGGTGTTTTGAGGGTTTCTTCCTTGTATGGTTCTGGGAAATTAGCTCTACTTGCGGCTACTCTAATAAAAAATGGATCCTCTTCAACCATTTCTCTTATGCTTGTTCTTTAGAAACACACTTCAGCTCTTGCTGTGGTAGAAGCTGGACTTCCAGTTGTAGCCCCCTCTCCTGCAGAAGTTTCTCACTCAGGTACTCCCCATTCTCTAGCACCTATTGAGAAATGGCGTGATTTGTTTGCATCCAACCATAACACTATCTCATGTCCTAAACATATGCATTTCTCATCTTCTTGTTCTGATTCACTATATGATTTGTCCTCTAAAGATCTAGACAATAATTATGATATATGACAGTTATGTATTGTGGGATATGTTGCTGGCAAGTCCCCTGGGTTTAAGGCTTTGAGTAGTATTATCTCTAATACTTGGTTGTGTGAAGCCTCTTTGGCTATACATGAATTTGGCTGGTTAGTTTACAAATTCAAAAATGTTGATGATAAACTTGTTGTTCTTGCTAACGGTCCCTACTTGGTATATGGCCGACCTCTAATTATAAAGGCTATGCCCGAGTACTTTGATTTTGGGACCATTGAGATGTCTTGTGTCCTTGTCTGGGTGATGTTTCCAAATTTGCCGCTTAAGTGCTGGTCTCTTAGATGTCTCTGTAAGATTGCCAACAAGTTAGGCAAGCCCATACAAAGTGACCAACTCACTTTTAACATATCGAGAATTTCTTATGCTAGAGTCCTTGTGGAATTGGATTTGCTTGCTGATCTTAAATCTTCTATTGTCATTAACTTGCCAAATGGTGTCACTCTGAACTAACTAGTTGTATATGAGACACTGCCTAGATTCTGCAAGCTATGTAAAGTTCTTGGGCACAAAATAGGTGCATACTCCCCTGCTACTGCCCCAACAAAGACAACATATGGGTAGCAAAGGTAATCCCTCTGCGGCTTCTGCTAAGCCCCCATAGTGTTTTTGATCGACTAGGGCCTGTAACAGAACCTAGTCTGGGAAGTGCTGAAGGTTAGGTTGTTGAGCCATCACATAATTATGACCCCATATCCACTGAAGCCACTGTAACCTCTAGAGAATGGGAAATTGTCAAGAGCAAGAAAGCAAGAAGAGCTCCTAACATATCTCTAGGCATCACATACACCACTAATCAGGGTTAAAGAACCTGTTGTATCACCTTCAGGTGTTATTCCCACCACTAATCAAAACTCCTTCATCCTTTCTAAAGGTAAAAAACCAGTCCGGGAACCCCCATGCAGGAAAAGGCCTGATGTTGTTAATGCTGGTGCAACCACTATGCATGGTCAGATACAGAGCACATCTCGAACAATTAGGAATGGTAGGGTTCCCCCTCCACCCCTCCTATATAATGCTCATATTTAATGATGTAACCATATTATTCGATAGTTTCACCCATATCTACCTAATTTTTTGTCCATGTTTTATATATAAAATGCCTTGATATTCTTTGTTTTATGTTTTGAAGGCACTTTTGGATGAAAGATGCAAAAAGGAGTAAATTGGAGGTAATTGGCAGATTTGACGTTCAATTGATGTTTTGTGCAGAGCGTGAGTTCTAGAGATCGAAATGAAGTGATTCTAGTGGCAATAAAAAGCTAACATCCATACCTTTCTGTAAATGTAATGCAAGAAAAATAAAAAGAGAAAGATCATGGAAATCGCAGCTTTCAAAGTCACATCTCGCATTCTGACAGTGTTGACCTTTGGCCATTCAAAATTTAATATCTGGAGCTAAAGAAGTCCGATTGATGCAAACTCAATTGTTTTGGATTCCTAACGCAAAGAACTATCAACGCTCCAAAGTTCAGACAAAAACAATGTCATATAAGGGAGATATGATTTTTCAAAGATGACAACTGAATTCTGCTAGCAAACAAGTTTCGTGAAGAAACGAGTCCAAATTACATTCCGAAGCATCTAAACTAACATCCAAGATTTTATATCATTAATTTAGCTCCTCTAAGTCAGAGCTTGAAGATTTCATGCAAGGCTATTTCTCCTTTTTAGGGAAAATAGTTATTAAAGTACTTAAATGTAAACTGCCAACTTAAGGAAAGACTATTTTGTAAAATAGAGACTAAGGTTTCTTAGCATATAAAAAAAAAAAAAGAGAAAGGGCTAGCAGCCAACAGAAAAGAGGGAGAGTAGAAGGAGGCAGCAGCTAGCCAAGAGGAGAAAAACGCCCCCCTCCTCTAAAAAACTCGAAATTATGCATTCTTCCTTCTTTTTGATTAGTTGTTCAACAAACATGCAAGGCTAAACACTTTTTCTTGGTTGCAAGGACACGAAAATTTT
>Ga0325414_1000578_pt1 | contig 30732 bp, 13 predicted proteins | sample PopdelMetagenome_8_FD_206183 | JGI IMG/M metagenome (GOLD analysis project Ga0325414, IMG submission 206183) | Populus deltoides microbial communities from Bellville, Georgia, United States - Leaf-PdKOR-R3 | ecosystem: Host-associated > Plants > Phyllosphere > Phylloplane/Leaf | place: USA... | reverse complement strand
TGATATGGCTAGGGGTTGAGATAAAAGAGAAAAAGTTAAATTGTAGATGTTGTGTGTAAATGGAAAAAGTTGATGAATTTAGACAGATTCATCACCTGAATTTTAGAGAGAATTCGAGTAGGAGGATTGGTCTTACTCAATTTGAAGTTGTAGAACTCCAGTTGTGGGTCACCAACCGAGACTGGGTCATGACTGACTCTGTAAGGCAGTATGACTGATTAGTGGATGAGCAATTTTGACTATCTTAGGGGCAGAACAGGGTTCTCCTTCCCTCAGAGAACTTGTAGCCTCGTGTCTTAGTTTTCTAACGAGACCAATCTCCCTTGAAACGGAGTTCTAGAACTCTGGATATAGTTAAAATCTTAGGAGAGTTCAGACAGTAACAGTCCAGTGTCTAAATAGTAATGGTTGGAGAGTAACAGTTCAATGTCTAAATAGTAATTGTTTAAGACAGTAACAGTTCAATGTCTAAACATTAACGATTAGACAATAATAGTCAAAGGTCTAGACAGTAACAGTTCGATATTTAAACAGTAACAGTTCAAATATAAAAAAAAATGAATGATAACTATGGTTGGATAAAGGATGACAACATAAATAGGTGAAATGAGAAAAAACATAAAACATAAAGAAAGAAATGATTGAAAGAAAGATTTATTAGTTGTTGATATGATTATTATAAAACCTATCATTGAATGAGAAAAATTTATGAGATGAGCCTGTGATTGCAGGAGGGACCACCGGTGTGGTGCAATAGCAGCAGCAGGGGAGCACGAGTAGAGCTTCTACTGCAGGTAGGTAGCTTTTTAGTTAAATTCAAGAATTTAATATGTTAATAATGTGAGATGTGAATTTGCAATGTTGGATATTATATGAAAGATGGAAGTTGGTATAATAATGTTATTTCGGATACTATTCTGAATGTATGTGTGTGTTCAAGGTAAACTACCCTTGTGTGCATTGCCAAGTGATGGGAGTGCCACTAATAAAGAAAATATGAGAAGTGTAATATGTGTTTCGAATAGCATACACTTAATGTATGTTCGGATCCCGGGTAAGGGAATCACCATGTGTTGGCTAGCATACACTTAGTGTATGTAGGATCCCGGGTAAAGGGATCACATTGCATCGACTCCTATAAGGTGATGAAGATACCGGTGAAATTGGTATCGATAATGTGTTAAGCGGAAATGATCATGGTTGGTCTTATGAAATCTTGAATGGAGGTTGATAATGGAAGAGGAAACAATTTTTAATAATTGAAAGAGAAAGAGTTTCCAATGAAAACCAGAAGGAAGAAGTGAATAAAATATGAATGCATGATGTCTTTTTAAATTGTTGGATATTTGTGTTGCCATATTATTGTGATTTTCATGTTTCAATAACATGTATTTTTTTTGTTCTTGGACCATTACATACACGACAGAAGTAGATCCTAGCTTATGTTCGCTTTTTTGTAGCCCCTAGGGAGTATACCCTTGTATGTTGTAATATTACAACTTTTATATGACTTAATTTTTATAATTGATTTTTAAACTTGAATAGATAAACTTAATTCTGAAATTCATATAATCATGTTTCATGTATGCGTGTTTTTCTCATTTATTCCCCTATAATGATATTTGTTGTTCAATGCATGTTATATATGTTGTGGTTGTGATGATGATGATGATGATGATTATGTTTGTGGAATTGAGACCTAGGATGATTGGGATGAGATGTAAGATATTAGAAGTGTAAACAAGATATGTGTCGATAACTTGGGACCTTCTGGTATAGGGGAGACTCTGCCGAAATTTTAGTGGAAATTTTAGTAAACTTTTATATGAGAACTGGGAAAAAAAATTACTCGTATTTTTACGTACCAAATCATAGGAAAGTAACTATAAACACATATGAAAATGTGGGACATTACATTCATTAACCCAGCTAATCCAGTAAAGAGTGGGATATTTCTTAGTTTTCAACCCCAAATGCTGAATGGCAGTTTCGGAGACCACATTCATGTCGCTCCCATTATCAATAATGATATTCAAAGCCCAACCATTATGTTCCATGCAAATGTGAAAAATATTGGTGAGCAACCACTTGGGATTAGCCTGGAAGTTCTTTCTTAGTTCCTGTCAACACTCGATGGATCATGTAGTTAAGTAAGTTTGACGCACCCAAGTGCTCTTCTTCACTGTGACTACTCCCATCAGTCTCTTCCCCATCCGTGTCTTCAACAGCATCCACTACTAACAATTCCTTTTCACATATAAATACTAGTTTTTTTTATCTCTTGTAGGACACACTACAACATAGTGTCTGGAGCCTTTTTACACTTATAACATTGTAGTAGCCCTTTTCTAAAAGCTTTGGCTTTTCCTTTTTGGTCTCCACATACCCCGCCTCTAGGTTGATCTTTTAGCAATGGAGGCCTTTGGAATGAAGATGTTAGGACACGTTCCGACCTTGAATCCCACGACGTTATTTTCCCCTAAACTGAAGGCCCTATTTATTTCTCAATACGGAGTGCCAATTGATATGCCCATGCAGTCCATATTTCTTAACGTAGCTCGCTGCATAGTTCGGTATGGTATCGAGCTAAAGTTTGTTGCTCGGTCTCCACAATCTTGCTACGGATAGTCAACTCATGGAAGTGATCTGTAAATTGATCAACACTCAATAACCCTTACCTGAGTTGCAACATCTCCTCAAACATCATTTGCTCATAATCAATGGGCAAATATTTTTCCTTTAGTTGCTCTTTCTTTTCTTCCCAATTAGAAACTGTTGGTCTTCGTGTACGACGCAATTGTTCTTCCACACTTCCCCACCACGATCGTGCATGCCCCTTCAATTTCATCCAAACATAACAAAGCTTCATATCCTTCGAAATAGCAAACCAATCAAAATAATCCTCGATAGCCATTAACCAATCCTCAAAAGTGTTGGGCTCTAATTTTCCAAAAAATCTGGCACATCAACCTTCATTATTTTGGTCAGTTCATCAAGATGTTGATAACATGTGCCATGACCCGCATGACCTTGGTGAAAGTTTTGCCTATGACGTCGGACTCGAGGCTCATGATCCTCAAACTCCTGGGAAATTCTTCTTCTTCATAAGCATCTCCATCACTTTTGTCCAGTCCCTCTCCACAAACTGCTCTACGCCCTCTTCGATTGAAGGGTCCATTCTCCTCTCGAACATAACGATCATCCATGACATCCAATTGATGAGTAAGTTGCTCCAATACTGTGGTGATTTGATCAGTATGGTGCTGTAACTGGGGCTGGTCTGTATCTTGGGTGTTTGGGTTTTGGTCGTTTGGATTTAGGTTGTTTGGATTTTGGTTGGTTGCCATGGCGTACAAAGTACCACTGCGGGTTACAGACATGGAACGTGAAACACTGTAATGAAGGAACCAGGAACCAGGCTTTGATACTAAAATTGGTGCCAAGCCTCTCAGATCAACCTCACGCTGAATCCAAGAGCAGGGCAAACACAGAATCCCTCTGTAACGTTGGAATTAAATAGACCGCCTTCATTATTTTCATCCTACCTTAAATATCAATCCTCATACAATCTCCAACTCCAACTAGGAAAGCAATAAACAGAAAAGAAATAGAATTGCAACAAATACATAAGCTACCTAAAAATCCTTTGTATATCATAACAGCTCCAATGTTTATGGAGTCATTGATCATGGAACTATAGGGAAGCCTTCTCCTGATTTGCATCACTATTTAAATATAAATTGTCTACTTTGAAAAGGATTATTTTATAAGAAAAAGAGATTAGGGTTTCCTATCAAATAAAAAGAAAAGAGAGAAAGGAATGGAGGATAGCCATAAAGAGAAGAAAAACTCACCCTTTCCTCCTATACCTGAAATCATGTATTCATCTTTTCTTTTGATTAATCTCTCAATAAACATGTAAGGCTAAGTTCTTTTTATTAGTTGCAAGGACACATAAACTTTTAGATTTTATATATAGACATGACTCAAATGAAAAATAATAAGTGTAAATTAATGTTAATTCAATCTTTATATTAAAATAAACTTTTATACATCCCAAAAGACCTTAAAATGCTTTGATATGTAATCAAAGAGATTTTTATTGTTTTATGTTCAACAAAAAAGCATATATATTTTAAATGAAAGCTTGTAGTACAATGTTTCATTCCATTCGATCAAAATAAATAAATTGTGCAAATTTCAGTCAATTTTTTTTGAAATAAAATTATCTTTAATTTCTTTCTTTTTACTTTACATAAATGGATAGAGATTCCATTTGTCCAAAACACTTTTAAGGTCTTTTGGGTTGTTTAAAAGTTTATTTTAATATAAACATTAAATTAGATGCTGGTGGTGCAGCAATGATTAAAATATTGCATGACAGGATAAGTAAACAACCATCCATAAAAAAATTTACAAGACTTACCAGGTTAGAAAACATTTTCAATAAATAAACTAAATTTATATAAATTGACACGAAATATTACAAGTTAATTAATTTAAAAAAAACATATTTTACACTAAATAAACATAAAAAAAATAAGAAAAAGATTTAATAAAATACTATATGCAAAACAAACGCCAATAAACCAAAATTATTTCTTGGGAAAATATATAACACAACCGTTTGATGGTTTAATGAGCGCAACTACACGGCCACCAAGTAAAGCACCAAGGCTTCGACGTCTACAAAACACTGAAACAGTGAAGCACAAATGTCATCCTTCGGACCTCACTACTAATTTACAAATCCTCATCCCACGAATGTAACACTCAATCACTGATCAAATTTAACCAGAGGCAATGCAGCAATTTCTACTATTAGATCAGACAAACGCATGGCACGCTGAACCTGAAAAACTCTACACTGAGTTGACAAACATCAAGTAGGCACTGTCAACTTTACAAACTTTCTTGAGCATTAGGGTACAGCTTATTCTAGGTTTTTTGAAATTTTCGAGGGGAAAAAACAAAAGGAACATCAAAGGGAACTAATCACTGTAACTAAATTGTGTGAAGGTTATCACTGTAATTTATCTATACATCATTCTGTCACGTCCGTAAAGCCTAAACAACAATTACAACAACTAGAACTCACTTGAAAGGTCTCGTCAAGCTCAATTCCTTTTTCCAGAGCACAAATGCTTCCAATGATTTGAGAGCCTATAAATCTCCACTGACTAGGTTAAAGAATCACCTTTAGCTATATCATCACCTAGCTAGAACTTCTCATGAGGAATGCTATAATACACCCCAACACTGCACCCGCAACAACCTGCAACAGAAAAGAACAGGTCAAGATGGGCTGGTTCCAATAGAATAAACATGCAAGAAGGGACAATGAAGATCATTCTACAAGCAAAACCAAGTCATTTGTTTCTCTATGTAGGACATGATTGCTAAAATGGTTAGGTGCATTTGATGACTCCATAGACACTGGAAGAGTTAGCATCGAGACCATTAAATGCAGCATGCCCATTAGGGGTTCATCATTGCTTTCTCACACAAAAACAATCCTTTACAGTATAAGTCTCAATTCAGTTATTGAAGGAAAGATTTTGACCGCTAAAACAAAACCATTTAGTCATCCTGTGCACATTGAAAAATCAATGGCAACCATCACTTCATATGCATACATGTAGATCAACAACAGACCTGGAGTGGAGTGTGACCAAGTGAATCCCGTAGGGGTCTAACATTGGAGACAGGGTGTTCCGGAGGTAGCTCACAGACAATTTGATTTAGTAACTGCAATAAATGAACCATACAAATTAGAATAGAAAACATAATGGTTGTTATTGCATAGCACAAGCGCAAACCAACATCATAGAGATAGAGATCACAACAATAAAACAAGCCAAACTATCTTTTATTTGTTATTGCATCTGTGCATGATACAAACATTTTCTAAAATCAAAAGGCTAATAATGTAATTATTTATTTGATATTGCATCAACTTTTATGTAAATTCTAGACATTTAAAATTATCAAATTATCTACAATTTAATCTAATTTTAAAACTTGAGAAATCCTGATTTCTTTCTTATTGTTGCGTCAGGTTCAACCATTCCTTTATCAAAATAAAAGAGATATCAGGCTTGCTTATAACAAATGTGTGTTTTAGTTTCCATTGTTCTACGTGAGCAGATCGTCCAATTTGATAGCAAAACGCAAGGGACAAAAAAGACTTCTTGAGCCGTAACTTATGGAAAAAAGGCACTCAAGATCACATTGCTTTGATTTAAAAAAAAATACAACTACGAAAAATAACATACAGAATTGTTAAGTATTAACTAAACGGACCTGACTAATGAAAACCAAATCGAATAAAATTTTGAAACCTAACTAGGGAATATTATAAAAATAAGAAGAAAAATAAAGTAAATTCCCAAACAACAACTTCTAGACCTAATTTGAGCATGATCCAAACCTCGATTGGCCATACTGAACAAGTATTATGTGAATTCTAGCAGGGAAAAGCATGCTGAAGGCAAAAGAAGAAAGATGAACAGTGGGAATAAATAATGCTTATTAGGAATTTTAATGCTATATGATGATTCTAGATTCCTAGTATCATGTATGATTATTAATATTATTACTTAGTAGTTAAATTATGAATCTAGTTTATTTCTTATTTATTATGTTTCCTTTTCCTATTTTTTTTTTGTTTGGTGCCTTATACATGTACCCTACCTACCCTACCTAGGCATTCAGTTGACCTTATGAATAATTATAATCAGATATTGGCTTTTTCTCAAAGAAATGGTTCTCTTGGTTTGTGTTCTTGTGGTGGTTCCACATCCCGCTTAGTACAAGTTTCAAAACCAGAAGCACAATTAGAATGGCGACCAGCATGAAGTCTAACATGTACACAACAAAATATATTGACAGCAACAAACAGCTTTACCTCAGCTTGGCGACCAGCATGAAGTCTAACACCAGTTGCATCATACATAACCTGAGAAAAAAGATTATGCAATCCGATAATGTTGACTCTAAATTAATTTATGGATACTGCCCTGTGGCATGAATGTATGCAGAGAATTCTCTTCATAGTAAGAATGCACTTAGATAGAAAGTGCATGAAAGTACAATGAAGGCAAAAATTCAGTCTGGCTTGATAACTTCCGAAGGCATAATTAACCTTAAAACCTAACATATATGCCTAATTCATCTTTACAAACATTTCTCATTCATGAAGTTTTCAACAGTAATCGTGAACTTAAGCAAGACCATGCATGTCAACCAAAAAGAATGTACAAGACCTGTTTACAAAATACATACAACGCATGCCAAAACCAATGCAACAGCAAATGCTGGTGCTCCAGTTCCTTCTTGCAGACCAATAGCAGTTGCTAGAGCAGTCACGGTTGCTGAATGGGATGAGGGCATTCCACCTGACCCAAGCATCCTTCTAGCATCCCATCTCTTCTCCTTGAACCTGCCAACAAAGATGATATATTGGGGGGGATAAATGGTACAGAAATGAGCAAGGTTGTCTACAATTTTGCAAAAGATTGTTTCGAGGACACATTGAAATGGAGTCAATCATGACAAATATATTCATGGAAAAACAAAAACAAGCTCTGTGCACATAATTCGCACAACAGTGCTCGCAATTTGTCAATTACTTGATTACAGAAAAGACATATTAAAATTATTAATTTTTGTGAATGATAACTTCTTCAGGTATGAATTTTGGTATTTTCAGTTTCACTTGCATTAAACCAAGATTTGTAGTTTTCATTCAATTGTCTCTTCTTCAGTTCATGAACTAAGGAAATAATAAACACAATTTATTACAGTCAAATAATTCCGAGCAAGGCCTGTTTTGTGAGAGACAAATTAGACCAGTGTCAGAAATAACAGGAAAAAAAATTACTGCTGAAATGAATTATTTCCCTCTATTCCACATTCTTTGCAACACTTTCGTTCTTACCACTTAACCGAAAGCAATATATGGACTCGACACCACATATAACTAAGAACCCATTAGCCCTACCACCGAAAAAACAAACAAGAAACGTAAACTATGTGTATAAAAGAAAAGGATATACATTTATGCAATGAAGAGAGAGTGAGAGAGATTACCAGGTGGTGAAAAGCTTGAGGAACTGGGCAAGTGAAAAGGCAAGGAAGGCGGAAAGGAGAGGAATGTTGGAGGGGAGACTAGCGGGTGGAGATGTTGCTGATCGATATCTGGACGATGCATCAGCAGCTGTCATCACTTCGTCCATTGAAACTCTAAAATCAAAATATATGAACCGAGCCGACAGTGATACAGAAATTAGAAATTTTGGAATAAACTATAAAGATTGCGTTGCTGTTAGGCAAGTGGGCCTGGTGGGTGAGATTTGGATTTTGATTCTGATCGTCTTCTCTGTAGTTGTGCTCTCTTCATCCTCAACAAGTAACCATCCCGAATAGAAAACAAAAACCCCCCCAGAAAAGAAAAAAGAGAAGAAGCAGCAGCACTAGGGTTAAAATTACCTAAAGGCTACAGATACAACCATTTATAGCATGTTTCATTCCTAAAATTTTTTTAAAAAAAAAGTTTAAATAAAATTTTTATATATATTTTTATATTATTTTAAAATATTAATACCAAAAATAATTTTTTAAAAATAAAAAAAAATATTTTAATATATTTTTAAATAAAAAATATTTCAAATCACCACACTCTAGCAAAGGATTGTTAATTTAATAATGCATTAATCTATCAAAGTATTAATTTGGGTAATTAACCTCTCACAAAACACATGTAAGTTCCTCAAAAAATTATTTAATATTAAAAACAAAAAATTAATCCTAAAAAAAATGACTTATTTAATATTACAAAAGTATCTTGTGTATAAGTTTATAATCCCAACTATAAAATACAAAAAGATAAAATAATATTAAGATATAACTAAAAGAGCTTAGTTTTTTACTGTAGACTGCATAATGCTGTCCATAGTAAAAGATGAGCTGGTTTTTTTTATAATTTTAGAGTTTTTTTATAAAAAATTTTGTTAATGTTAAAAATTTTTTATTCAGTTATTAGACTTTCATGACACGGATTCCGGGTTTAATAGGTTAACATAGTTTGACAAGTTAACCTAGAATTTTTTTTGGTTTGACGAGTTAACCTAGATTTTTTTTTTCTTTTTAATTAATTTTTTTACGTTTACTTTAGTTTGTTAATGTTAAATTTCTTTCTATTTACAAAAAGATAAGCTGTTTTTTTCATTTTTTTTAACACTTTTAGGGTTTTTTTTTGCTTTTTTTTGTTTTTTTCTTTTAATAATTTTTTATTTTATTAATGTTAAAAATTTTTTATTTTCTTAATAATTTTTTTTTTGTTAATGTTAAATTTTTTTATTCAGTTATCAGACTTTCATGACACGGATTCCGGGTTTAATAGGTTAACATGGTTTGATGAGTTAACCTAGAATTTTTTTTTGTTTCACGAGTTAACCTAGATTTTTTTTCTTTTTAATTAATTTTTTACGTTTACTTTAGTTTGTTAATGTTAAATTTCTTTCTATTTACAACAAGATGAGCTGTTTTTTTTTCATTTTTTTTACACTTTTAGGGTTTTTTTTTTTTTGCTTTTTTTTTTGTTTTTTTCTTTTAATAATTTTTTTATTTTATTAATGTTAATTTTTTTTATTCAGTTATTAGACTTTCATGACACAGATCCCGGGTTTAACAGGTTAACATGGTCGAGTTAACCCAGAAAATTTTTTTTGTTTTTTTTCTTTTTAATTAATTTTTTTCGTTTACTTTAGTTTGTTAATATTAAATTTCTTTCTATTTAGTTATTAGACTTTCAAGATGATTTTTTTTTATTTTTTTTACACTTTTAGGGGTTTTTTTGTTTTTTTCTTTTAATAATTTTTTTTTGTTAATGTTAATTTTTTTTTATTCAGTTATCAGACTTTCATGACATGGATCTCGGGTTTAACAGGTTAACATGATTTGACGAGTTAACCCAGATTTTTTTTTGTTTTTTTTCTTTTTAATTAATTTTTTTCGTTTACTTTAGTTTGTTAATGTTAAATTTCTTTTTATTTAGTTATTAGACTTTCATGACACATATTTCAGGTTTCACGGGTTAACCTGGTTTCACGGGCCGTCCATTTTTTTTGTTTTATTCTTTTAATAATTTTTTTTATTTATTTTAGTTTGTTAATGTTAATATTTTTATTTAGTTATCAAACTTTCATGACACGGATCCCAGGTTTAACGGGTTAACCTGGTGTGGCGAGTTAACCCGAATTTTTTTTTTCTTTTTAATTAATTTTTTTCGTTTAGTTTAGTTTGTTAATTGACAATAAACTAAAATTGCTTAGTATTTTACTGTGCAAGTCCACAGTGAAACATTGAGCTGTATTCTTCTTTTTTTTTTGTTTTTTTTGTTCTTTTGTTTTTTCTTTGTTTTTTTTCTGTTTTTTTCGTTTTCTAGCCTTTATGGGTTTTTTTTTTTTTGCTTTTTCCTTTGTGTTTTTTTCTTTTAATGAATTGTTTTTGTTTAATTTATTTTTTTAATATTAATTTTTTTATTTAGTTATCAGATTTTCATGACACGAATCCTGAGTTTGACGAGTTAACTTGAATTTTTTTTTTTTTGCTTTTTTTCTTTTTAATTAATTGTAACATATACTAAATGGGATTAGTGTTTGATTGTGAACTGCATAGTGCAGTCCACAGTAAAATACTGATTCTTTTGGTTTTTTGTTTAAGTTGTCTCATTTTTTTTTAACATTTTTTATGCCTTTCGGGATTATTTTTTTGCTTCTTTCTTTGTTTTTTTCTTTTAACAAAATTTTTTGTTTAATTTAATTTAGTTTATTAATATTAAATTTTTTAATTTAGTTATGAGACTTTCATGACACGTTTTCCGGATTTAACGGGTTAACCTGGTTTAACAAGTTAACCCAAAAAAAATTTTTTTTGCTTTTTTTTGCTTTTTAATTAATTTTTTTTTCATTTAGTTTAGTTTGTTAATGCTAATTTTTTTTATATTTAGTTATCAAACTTTCATGACACATATCCCGAGTTTCACGGGTTAACCTGGTTTCACGGGTTAAACTGGTTTCACAGGTGAACCCGGTTAATTATGGGTTGACCGTCAATTTTTTTTGTTTAATTTAGTTTGTTAATGTTAAATTTTTTTATTTAGTTATCAGACTTTCATGACACAGATCCTGGGTTTAACAGGTTAACATGGTTTGACGAGTTAACCCGAATTTTTTTCCTTTTTAATTAATTTTTTTTGTTTGGTTCAGTTTGTTAATTTTCACTTTTTTTTATTTAGTTACCAGAAATTCATGACACGAATCCCGGGTTTAACGGGTTAACCTGTAATTTCTTTTTCTTTTTAAATTTTTTTTGTTTAGTTTAGTTTGTTAATGTTAAATTTCTTTCTATTTAGTTTTTTTTTCTTCTTAGAGGTTTTTTTTCTTTTATTTTTTTAATTAATTTTATTTAATTAATTTAGTTTATTAATATTAAATTTTTTGTAAGTAGTTCTCGACTGATGCCTTTAGTTTTTCTTTTTTTTTTGTTTTTATGTCATTTCACTGTGGACTGCACAATGCAATCCACAGTGAAAAAACTAATACCTTTTGTATTTTTTCTTTTTAATTAATTTTTTTAATTTAATTTAAATTGTTAATGTTAAATTATTTTCTATTTAGTTATCAAATTTTCATGACACGGATTCGGAATTTGACAGGCTAACCTGGTTTGACAAGTTAGCCCGCCTAGTTAATTCTGGGTGAACCCATTAATTTATTTTTTTCTTTTTAATTATCAAACTTTCACGATGCGAATTCAAGGTATGACGGGTTAACCTGATTTAAAAGGTTAACCTAGTTAATTCATATATTTTTTCTTTTTTTTCATTAGTTTTTTTCTTCCTGTTGATTTTTTTTCTTTGTTTTTTTCTTTTTAACTAATCTATTTAATTATCACACTTTTATGACACGACCTTGCAGCCAGAGCCACATTCAATGCTATTGGGTCTGGTATTGCAGTCCAGACACTTTTATGCTAAGGGTTAACCCAAGTTTAATGTTATTATTAATATTATAAATATTACTTTTGGGTCAAGCGTTGCAACCAAACCTAAGACTCTTGGGTATAACTTTGCAAAAAAACCTAACACTTTTAAATCTTGACTTTTTTTGAAATGCAAAAAATAATTGACCCGCGGCATCGCGCGGGGCATTTAACTAGTAAGAGACCTAAAACTAATTACAAAATTGTGCTTAAAAATATGAAATTTAATTAAAATTTAGCTAAGGTTGTATTTAGTAAGATTATAAAAAAAATATAAAGCTAAAAAAAATTAGAATATACTTGTTAAATACACTCTTAGCTACAAAAACATGCGTTTAAAATTTATTTTAAAGACGCGAAGACGTGTTTGCTAAACATGCTTTACCAATTAAAAAATATTTTTTTTTTAATAAATTTTAGTTTTGTCAAAAATAGCCCTCATCCTTAAAAGACCCTTCATGTGGATTGGGCTTTTCAACCTGGCCGAAGGCTGCTAAAACCCAAGCTCTTATAAAGTATTCTTGAGCCCCCTATTATCTTTCAACCCCAAGCCCATTTAAAGACCCAAGCATTAGTATCAGACCACACGAATTTGGTTGAAAAATAAATGGACTTCAAGAAAAAGAAAACACAAACTAGATTTCCATTTTAAAGCCAATAAGGCCTGATCCATAAACAAAAACCTGAGTGCCCCTTTTGTTTTTGGAAGATCAGAACCACAACATCTAAGGACGGGCTCCATGTTCTTCAAAACACACTGCATAATCTCAGAATCCATTCTTTTTAAAGACACCGAACACATTCCATGCCAAACACTCATCATGGAAGTAAGTTCATCGTGCACTCTATCATCTCATGAATCATATGAGTTTACTCCCTAAACAAAAGTTATAAATCAAAATCTGACGCTGTGAGGATTAAACCAGATACTGATGGACTTTCACAAAATGAAGAACAAAAGAGAGACTGCCATGTTTAATACATAGAAAAACAATTGGACCTTGAAACTTGATTTATAACCAATCTACAAGGAAAAAAAGATTTTTGTTCAACTGACCTAAACAAACATTCCTATGAACCTATCCTGAATCAAGTATGGCATGTTTCAAATCATTTCCAAATGAAAGCAAGGAAATCAAAACAAATCAGTGCAAGCCTTCTGAGAAGATTATAACATCCTGATTGTATCGAATTTAGAACAAGAAAATTTCCTTCACGGAGTACCTAGAACTAGCATGAACATGAGTATAGAACCTTCAAAATGATGGAAAAGACTTGACTTTGATTATTCCAGCTGGTGTTCTGAGAATTAGATTTTAGTTCCTCCATGCATCTTGAATATCAACTTGAGAGAAAAAGACCCGAAAAGGGGGATGGTGCTTTGGCTAGTACAAGCTGGTGGTTGAACTTTGTTTTCTCTCTGAAAATGCAAATCCCTCTTATTTCTTTTTCTATTTCCTCTGATTTTGTTCACCTTGAAGGATCCAAATCCAGTGTATGTGTTTGGTATGTTTTATGGGGATTCGGAAAGATGAGAACAGATTTTTATGCACCCCCCTTCCCTTCAACTCAACCTAATATTTGGAAGTTTCTTCAATTCTACCCCTAACTATTTTCAATTGGGTCCTCTGCTTTTTGCATCTTATTCACAATGATCAATGGTTTTAGGATTTTCCAATTCAGTTCTTAATTAACCTTCAAACTTCAAATTTCTTTCAATTAATCTCTTGATTGTATCAATTAGGTTATCCAAAGTTTTATTCGAGTCCCTGATCTTTCAATTATCATAAATTGACTTCAATTAGACCTTTAGAGTTAATTTTTCTTCAATTAAATCCTTAATTAAATTAGTTGAACCCTTTAAAAGTTTAATTAAGCCTTGAAATTTAATTAATTCTTCTAATTTTCTCCAAATTAATTTTCAAACTTAATTTTGCTTCAATTAAATTAATTAAACCCATTAAAAGTTTAATTAAGACCTTGAACTTAATTAGTTTTTTCAGATTTGGTCAAATTGACTTCCAAACTTCACTTTACTTCAATTAAGTCTTTTTTCAACATATTTTGTCAACAATATTCCAATCTGACTATCTTTCTAGCATTTTGATTTATTGTAGTTGAAAAGCTCATCTGTTTTGATATGAAAACCTTCCTTGGTTGGGAGAGAAATCCATTGAGGAGTTTTGATATTAACAAATCAAATGGTGGTTATCCTTATGCGTAAATTTCAAATCAGACCAGATATAGACAAATCAAGGACACAAATATGTTGTAAATCATGGAAGGATCAATAATCTAGCACACTTTGATTATCACTCAAAAACCATGATGTTGTCAAAATAGGTTTCGATTTTAAAACATATTGAAAATATGTTATTGATGCAAATAAACTCTAGATTATTGACTAATAAAGTTGCCCGAAGGAGTGTAAAGAATTGGACCAAAACTAGTTCGAGTCATGGGGCTAAGGTGCTGAAGAATCCAGAAAATACCCAGATATAGAACCAGCAGTTGTCAAATCCAGAACTAACAATTTAGGTGTCTAAAGCATGTTTACTTAGTTATAACAAACTACATTATCATAACTAAGCATATTTCAATCAAAAGAAACAACAAACAACATCAAATCATCTAGATCATATAGGATGTTCCAAATCCAAAAACATAAACTTAAAACAGCCTACATGTTCATACAATATGGATTTAAAATTGATTTTTCGATGCTCATTTTTGTCATGAATAGACCTAGCAAATCCAAGATAAACATCATTGATCACTACAACATTGTTTTATAAAAAAACAACTTAAATAAAAGACTTTTATTACATCTAAGATATATATATATATATATAAACCCTTCAAAAAACGGAATCAAACTATCATAGTAACAAAAATAGCTACCACAACATTATTTGCTAAACATTCTAAATGTCATCTCTATGTTTGTAATATAAATACAAATCAAATGACAATAAAAAAACACTCAAGCAGACCAAATGAACTCCTCTTTCAGGTTAGAAAGTATACTTTCAAGCTCCTACAGTAGCTACTGCCCTCTTTACTTTCTTGCAAAGTATTGCTTCCACAAGCTTGTTACCCTTTTAAAACTTAAGAAATCCTTATACTAGGCATTTAAACATTTATATTTCAAGTTTCTTTGTTACCCCTTTTTTTTCTCTCATTTCTGCTTTGATTTTCTAGGGGATATTTATAGGGGTTTGCTAGGATTTTTGATGGGTTCAAACATATATTGATTATAGCTTAGCCTTTTGATCAAAATGAGAGGGTTCTACAGTTGTGAGTTCTGTACATATGTTGGTTTTTCAATTATGGTCTTGTAAAAAACTTGGTTTTTTGAGTTTTGGTGTTTTTTTTCAAACTTGAAGACCAGGGAGTTTGTTCCTGGCCTTTTGATCTCGAGAGAAACATACCAAAATTTGATAAGAACACACAAAAAAGATTAGTGGTTTTGGGAAATAGATATCACATCCATCGATGACTGACAATTCGTTATCGAAGCAACTTTGACATCATCGTCATTAAAGATCACTTGATCTTGGTAGAGCGAGTGAACATCTTTTTTTTATCCAACCTTACATTTGAAGATATGTAGCTTTACATTCATTCGTTTGAAAGTGTCAACCCGATCAACTTAGAATTCGAAAATGCAATGATGGCTGATTGGTGACAAGATGTTATTGAGTTCGTTGAAGAAAATGAGATGTAAACATTTGATGATAATGAGTGATCTTTGTAAAGGGGTTGTTTCTTAGTTGAATGGTGGTGGTTACAACTTTAGAGGTGATTGGAAACGTCACATTCATTTGCTTGAAATTGCCTACTCGATTAGCCAAACTTATTGAAGAAGAAGCTAAATAGTGTGGTGGAGACAACAGACCCACACCATAGATCACATGAGCATATGAACGAAGACGACGTAGGATGGCCCAGCCTTGACCTCTTTGGTTGGGAGATTGAGCCCATTTAAGCTTATTTCATTGTTTATTTTATTTATTTAAGTTAAACAATTTTAGTTGATAGGCTGAGCCCAATAGTGAGATGTTTTAGGGTTATGCTATTTATATGTTCTCTTTCATTTTGTGAGAGAGTTTTGATGATTAATTAAAAATATTGTAGACTTGCATATTTTCAATTCCCATTCTTTTCTATCTTTGCTTTCAATTCTTAGCTTCTTTCTTTACAAAGCTTTTTTCTTTTCTATTTTAATTCTTTTTGTTCATTATTCCACATCAAATTTGATATCAGAGCCTTGGATTTTTAATTTTTCCTCACAATTAATCAATCTAATTAGGGCTTGTGGAATTTTTAGTTTGATTTGGAAAAAAAAATCTCTAGTCCTTTATGATTACAGTAAAAAAAATAAAATTTATTCATCTTCTCCATCAACAATGGCAGCCAGCCACACCAGCAAACACCCGCCACAAAGCACGCCATCCTTACCAAAAAGTAGATCGGGCTTCTCGAATAGCCACCAAAACCCACGACAATTCTCTACAGCATCCATGATGACATCACATTTTCCCCTACAACAGGTCACTCTCCACGTCAGCGGCATATCTGTTATCCAACCACCACTTCGCATCACAAGAAATCCACAGATCCACACCGACTTGCTACCTCCAACACTCCCGCAATGCCTCCATAACAGTTTGTCCACACCAGCAGCAGCAGATCAATTAGTGTCAACAACCTAAGACCAATATAGCCTCCGCCACGACCAACCATTAACCACATCCAACTTGACTGTGAGTAGATCGACATCGTAGGAAACAATAATAGTTCTTTATTAGCCGCGTCCAACCTAACTGGGAAGAGATCAACATCGTAGAAGACAACAATAGTTCTTCGTCTACAATAGTCACACTTCCTTCCACATTTGCCACCTACAACAACTATAAAGAAACCATAATCATCTGCCACTGGAGACTCAGCTACAGGGAAGACTCTTAAGGCAAAATTAATTAACCCTACCATATCACCTGTCATTTCAGCACATTGTTGCCACTTCAGCCATAATTAGCCACGTCACCAAGACTGCCACATAAACAAACTTTGCCACGTCATCTTTCTTACCACGTCAGCTGCCACATCATCCTTCACTGCCACATCATATAGTCAGAAAATTCTTTTAATTTTTGAATATCATTATTCCTGGTATATTTTTTACACCTGTTAACTACGATTTAACATTAATGTTATTCTTTGTCGCCCATAAATAAATAAACAAACAAAATACATAGTTCACCTTGCAAATTGAATCACCTTAACTTCAAAAGTATTTTCCACAACTCATGTATTGTGATGAAAAAAATACTTCTACTTAAAATTGTGACTATCTAAAACAATTCTAAGAATTTTCTAGTCAACTCTTGGTATTTAAATGCCAGCCTACTGATAGGTCCAATATTTATACCAGAATATTGAACATTAATTTTTAGAGAAAACAAAATTAGGGTTATTGAAATATTAGCCAAATCTTCAAAGAATTTTATAAACTTATTGTAAATTCTCAAAAAACAATTCAAAAAAGATTCTAAAAAACAATGCTAAAAAAACATTCTCTCTCTTTTTATGAATAAAATGCAATTTGTTTTTAAGGTCATGTTTAACAAAAACTCATTTTTTTTTCTAAAACCAAAACTATTAAAATATGCTTAGGAGGTGTTTGCCAAAAATACCATTAAGCCAAAGAAAACCTTTAGCAAAAACATTAACAGCCAAACAAAGTTACCTTTTACCCATCCGAGTTGATCTAAAACTTTTAGTTCGAACATAAACTGAACCAAAGTTCGCTGGTTTGACATGAAAAACAAACTAAGACCTAAATTAGAATCTAAAACAAAATCGAACTTAAAAAACAAAAAACAAAAACTCAAAATCTTTTTATTGAAACGAATTAAAACCTAGAAAAACAAAGAACATGAAGAACATCGAGGAACATTCAACATAAAATCAGCAATGTATAATTCAAATCATACAACATATAGACAAACCAAGGACATAGACATATTGAAAATCATGCAAGGATCAATAATCTAGCATTCATACACTTCGATTATCACTCAAAAACCATAATTTTATCAAAATGGGTTTCGATTCAAATATGAAAACTTAGATTAAAACCTACTAGAAACATGTTATTGATACAAATAAACCCTAGATTATTGACTAATAAAGTCGCCCAAAGAATTTTGAGTGAAGAATTGGACCAAAACCGGTCCAAATCATGGAGTCAAGGCATTCTTCTTTCCAAGAACATGAAGAACACTGCATTAGAACCTAGAAAATGCCCAGATATAGAATCAATCATTATCAAACCCCAAACTGGCATTTTAGGCCTTTAAAACTACCTACTCGATCAGCCAAAACTTTCGAAGAAAAAGCTAAACAATGGATGAACGACATGTTGTCTAGGTTAAACCTTGGGAATTGGGGTTTCTAATTTGGGATTTAACATATTTCATTTTGGTGTCTTCTTCCAGTTGCTTTTAATTGCACCCATAATTGCCTCTCAAACTCTTAATTTTATGCACTTTCACCCATTCCAAACTCAATCATCATTCTTAAAGTTTAGTGTCATTTTCATCTTGGTCCTTGGTTTTTTATTTGTTCACTTGAATTCTTAATTGACTATCAAACTTTCAATTTTTTTCAATTTGGCTTTTGATTTGGTTAATTTCGGCCCCTACAATTACATGCCTTTTTCAGTTTGGTCCTTAGTTTTGGATTTCTTCAATCAAGTCCCTAATTGCCTATTAAACTTCAATATTTATGCAATTAAGCCTTGATCTGACTCAATTAACTCTTGAATATTGTAAATCGACCTCCAGACCTTAATTTCTTCTAGTTAAAGTCTAAATTGACTTTAAAAACTAAATTGTAAATCGACCTCCAGACCTTAATTTCTTCTAGTTAAAGTCTAAATTGACTTTAAAAACTAAATTGTTCTTGCAATTAAATCCTTAATAAAATTAATTAAGTCTTCAAAATTCTTATTGAATCCTTACCTATTAAAATTTGTATTTCTTTACCCCAAATAAAAATATTTTCACCAAATGAGTCATTTGTCAATCAGAATTGGGTTGCTATTTTTTTTAATCTTATATATTTTGGTCCTCTAATTTTTCCACTTGTCATTTTGGTTATTCACCATCAACTTGAGCAATCTTTTAGGCTTTCTTCTTGTTTTTTTGGATTTATTCTTTTCCTTTCTTTTTTTTTGTTTTGTTTATGGGGTCGAAAGTGGATAACAACACATACCTCTACTTCTCTATTAATAACATCCTACCTTCTTAATTATGGTCACGACTATTATTGTAATATCATCATCATAATCACCAATTTTATTATTATATCTTAAGCACCACCTCTAGTTTAATATTATCATCATCATCGTTAAATCCACCACCAACATGAGCTCTATGAACTTTAAAAACATATGTAAGATTTTTTTTTTATCACTAGTCTATTATAATTACCTCTATTATATCATCACCACTAAAATAACAATCATTGTTAATTTGGTATTACTATAACCATTATCATCAATGTTGTTAAAATCACAAGTTAACTCGTAAAATCGTATGATTTTACGAGTCAACTCATATATAACGTGTAAAATCGGGTTAAAAACTTGAAAATGATCAAACTCGGTCAAACTCGGTCAACTCGATCAAAACGAACCAAGTTAACGAGTTTGATAAAGAGTGAAAAAAATAAACTGACTCTGTCTCCCCTCCTCGACACACTGTCACTCTTTCATTTCCCCTTTTCCCTTTCCTCTTTCTCAAATCTCAAGGGTTCTTCAAGCATGCTCTACTGCTCTCGCAGTCTCGCCTCTCCCTCCACAACTCACAGAGTCTTGTCTCTGCATAGGCAAAACTCAAACAACAACCGATTTTTGTTCTTTTTTTTCTTGTCAGTGCATTTGTTTATGGAAGTCTGGAAGATAATGGTGAAACCGTGTAAGCATACTATCACTTTGTCCTCATGTATGTTAAGCTTAGCTTTAGCTTGCAAGTTGGAAAGCGAAAACCCTAAAGACAACACTGATTATAGATTGAAACCCCAAATCAGAAGAATATTTCAGCTGTTTGTTTAGCTTTTACCAATTTCTTGAATATTCTCATAGTTGGATGTCGGACTGGTTGGTCTATATAATTGGTTAAGCTGTTAGAATGTTTGAACTCTTATTGGAGCAAATTGTAGTAGATTATTATTGCTAGGTTAGGTGTCATTACAGTAAAAGCAAAGTTTGGCAATCGAACTTGTGAAATGAGACCAATTTTTCTTATGATAATTTCTTTCACAAAATTAGTATATAGGCCGATTTGAGGTGAATTTGGATTTTCTCGATAAGTGTGGTTTGTGGGTTTTGAATTTGGGAGCCTTAAATTTAACTAGTCTTGCTCTTTATTCTCATACAAAGCTGTGCTTGCTGTTGCGTTGTGGATCAAACTTCTGTCCATTGCCACCCCTGCTTCATTGAGATCTTAAAACTTCTTTCTGGTTGTTTGATGGTGTGAATCATTACTGTTTGATCCTTAATGTGCCTATTGGTGTAGGTTGCCGAAGGATACCCAACTTGGGTTGTTGAGGGCAAAGAATGGAGTCAAGAAGCTGATGGACTTGGGTTTAGAATTTATTCCCAAAGAGCAAATTATAAAGGATGCAGTTGAAAGTTTAAAGAGCAAAGGATTCATTTCTTAAGAAAAAGCTTCAGGGATCAATCTATGGGGTAGAACTGATTAGTGTGTTTGTGCAGGAACAATCACAGCTTGCATATGGAGGTTACCTGTAATGTTGGCAGGTCTTAGTGTTGTCGTTTTGCTATGTGGACAGTTTGAACAGGTTTATGTATTCGAAGAAAAAAATAAAAACCTTGGTTTTGCTTTGCTTCGTGTCCTCTTTTCTCTCTGCATTTCAGTGTGTCTTTTGTTATTGATGGTTCAAACTTTTGATGCGATTTTTTTTTCTTTGTAGGTTTTTTAACTATTTGGTGATTGAACATTATGAATTTTACAACGGTGTTGTGCAAACATTTAAGTGTGAAAGAACTGGTCACCAATGTCCCTGTCCATAAAAGCATTACTGATAATGTCTGTTTCCTTCCAGAACATTGTTTTGTTTGTATTGACTTTCTTTGAATTTGTGTGGGATGGTGTTATGGTGTCTTTGTGATTATGAAAGCATTACTAGTAATGTCTATTCCTTTCCAGAACATTGTTTTGTTTGTATCATCTTCTTTGAATTTGGGACAATATGCTTCTCTTGAAAAAATTCCTTACGATTTCACGATCCGAGTTTATTTTGTATTTTCCGTGTCATGTTAAAAATGCGTTTTTGACAACCTTGATTATCATCATTATTAGCATCATAAATACAATGATATCATCACTATTGTTATATCGTTAGTGTCACCACCAAAACTACAATGATACGATCACGATGTTATTATTTCACCGTCATAATTAAATGTGTTATATTATTAGTTTATATTTGAACTAATAATATAAATTTAATTTTTTTTCAAATTAAACAAATTATGTATAAATTGTTTTCTTTCATATAAATTTATTAAGAAATAGTTTTTTAAAAAATTATAAATAATAAAAAATAACAATTTTCAGTTTTATAAAAACAAAAACTTTAAAACCAAAAAAAGTACCATACACCCCTAAAAATTTGTTTTTGCACTTTAGAATATTACTATAAATAATCATCTTCCTTAAACCAAATTTGAAATAAAAAAAAAATCAAAATTCATCTCTCTTCTTTATATCTTCATCTTTTTCTCGACAAAAAATGATAGAAAAAACATTTTTTTTCCATAAACAATATTTAACAATACAATAATAAGATTAAACTAAAAACAAATATAATCTCACTATATATCATATTTGTATGTTTCATTCAATTATCTCTTCATCTTCTTATTCAATTGATGGACTAGGTTGAGGATAGTATGTAATGCTCGATTGAATTCAGATGATGTTGGTGGAAAAAATGCATATTTCTCATTTCATATTCGAGCATATAATATGAATTGCAAGGTTATTTTGAGTAGTTGATCTATCTCTTCTCTAATAAGTATAGACATTTATAGAATACTAAAGCAAAAAAACCAAACACCTAAATAAGATAAACAGAAAAATAGACAAATAACAAATAACAAAATAATTAACAAAAACAATCCCCAATGACACGATGCCAAAATTGACACTCTAAAAAGATATAAATTAAATTATTGTACTAAATAATATCGTTATTAAGTATGGTAGCAAGCAAGGGTCATTCGAACAAAATATTGTTTCTGGTTAACAAGTTATTGTCTAAAAAACACAAGGGGAAAAAAATCTAATATGATTACTAAAAAAAATAAAATTGAAAAACCTATCTAGACTTAATAAAATTGACTAAAACTTTGCAAACAAACTAAAAAACACTTCTATCTTAGTCAAATATAAAATCAGGGGCAATTTAGTATATATATAAAAATAAAAATAAACATCTAGAAACCTAAAAATTTTAGAATCAAGTTTTTAATAAAGTTTAAAACATGATGAGAAACATGGTTAAGGTATCATTCCCACTTCTAAACATGAAATAGAGCCAAAAATAAAAATTATTCATTCACTTTCCTTTGAATTTAGCAACTCTAAAACAATCGTAATTTCTATTATCTTGATCATTCCTTAATTTGTTGTCAAGTAACATAAATTTTATACTTGACCTCTTCTCATTAAACAACCTAGAACAAGCTTTTTAAATTCAATTTAAAGAAAGCAATAAATCAAGAAAGATGTAGGTTGAATCAAGAAGAAAACACACAAACTTGGTTTATTAGTCTTGGATTATATTCTACAAATAATTAATTGAAAATCTCTAATAATCTACTAACACAATTTGCAACTTAGCTTAGAATTATTAACAAAACAAACCAAAATCTTAAAATAGCAACCAAATCCCTATCATATTTACTTTATTGTTAACCTAAATCAACAAGATGACAAATTTTAATAATGAAATCAAGAGAATATAAACAAATTCAATAGAGAGATGCAAGTAAATCATGAAATTTATTGATTGAAAATAAACATGTCTAAAGTTTTAAAATCATCCTTAACAAAAGAAATATCTAGCTACACATGCTTAAGATATTAAACATCAAATTCATAAAGAAAACTAACAAAAAAAAAACAAAAGAGAAAAGAATTAGATGAAACTTGGTTATAGTGACTGAATCTCCTCTATTTTTCTTTCACCTCTCTTTATTTTGTAAGTGTATTTTTTCTTCTTCTTTCCTAGCTCCTCTATTTATAGTGGTTTTCATGTTATCTCTAATAAGTCCAAGTCCAAGTTGATTTAAACCAATAGCCATGTTTATCTCTTTTCAAAACTCAATCTTCTTATAAAACCACATTATTGAATCAATAAAATAATTTCATGTGGTTTAAATAACTTGGATGAGCAAATAGCTAACATGACATCTAATTCTTTGAAGTTTTCACTTGAATTTTCATCTAGCCCATTAAAAGCATTGTTATTAAACCCGGATCGGCCCGACAGGTCGACCCAGTGGCCGGACCGGTCCGGGTTTGTTAAAAGACTGACAGTGCAACAACTCGGCAAAACCGGACGAATTTGGATGAGACCCGATGTTTTTTCTTCAAATGTGGTTTTTCTCCTATACCCCTTTTTTTTCATATTTTTTTAGTTGGTTATTAACACTTTTTAAAGCTCACTATATAAATATTAGAAAAATATTTTATTTTTTCGATGTGGGATTTGAAACCCTTTAATATATTTACTCTATTTTCTCAAGAAAAAGTTATTTTTTCAATATGAGATTTGAAACCTTTTTGTATACATGTTCTATGTTCATAATAAAAAAGTTATGTTTTTTCAATGTGAGATTTGAAACCCTTTAGTATATATACTCTATGTTCCCAAGAAAAAAGTTATTTTTTCAATGTGGGATTTGAAACCCTTTCGTATAACCCTTTCGTATATATTCTCTATGTTCCCAAGAAAAAAAGTTATGTTTTTTCAATGTGGGATTTGAAACCCTTTAGTATATATATTCTATGTTTCCAAGAAAAAAGTTATTTTTTCAATATAGGATAAAAAAATTTTTGGTTTAAATAATTTAACTTAAAAAGATAACATAATATCTTTTCAATGTAGGATTTGAAACTCTTTAATATATATATACTGTATATTTACAAGAAAGAAGTTATTTTTCAATATGAGATTTGAAACCCTTTAGTATATATACTCTATATTCACAAGAAAAAAAGTTATGTTTTTTAACATGAGATAAAAAAAATTTAAAATATTTTTTTTAAACTTCATTATTTACAGCATTTATAGCCTATATTCACATGAATTTTTTCATATGAAATATTTAAACTTTAAATATATTTTTTAAATTTTTCCGAGTTGATCCGGATTAACCCATAAAACCCGGGACGGGTCGAGTTTGATAACTATGATTAAAAGACGAGGTTTGAGCTTTACAACATCTTATCTTAGGCCCAATAACATAAATTAAACCTTAAAATATTTTCTATTTATTTTTATCTAAAACACCTACAAAACACAAAAGGATAATAAATAATAATAATAAAGACAATAGATAAATTAATATAAAAAGATTTAAAATCCAACACTTGTCAATTTGCAAAGAAATTAAAATTTTAGTTGTAATCCATTGTATCGAGGTAGCCATTGCACAAAATATTACCAAAATAAGCAAGATTGTGCACGAAACTCAACTTAGCCTATTTTAAAGCTCGATAAGTGGTTTAAGGGATCTGTAGGTTGGTGCTATATCTGTTTCACCTTTTCTTAATTTTTCTCTCTCTGCCAAAGTTTAATATTGCTTCCACCTAACTTAAACATGTGTTGAACACTACATTACAACTTCAATCCGAAATTGACCCATCAAACTTAAAGTTGATAAACCCTAGGCCAACGAAATTCTTTAAAACTGATATATTTTATTAATTGAGTGAGATTTTGTTTGACAGTTGGTTAAAAAGGTAAAAAAAATTCATCACTTAATCTGCATATTGAGCAAGATCCATTAACGTAAGAAAAACTATTTTTATGTAAAATTGATAAATTACATATAAAAATAAATAATTATACAAAAATGATTTATGTGATAAAATTTAGAATTTAAGTAATTCAATAAGAACTTTGCACAATAAAGTGAATAGATTAGATGATAAAACTAATATATTACGTAAGAAAATCAATAAATTGCTAAATCAATTGAATATATTTAATAATTTTGAATTTTATATATGAAAATAGTAATCAATGTAGGGAAATAAAAAATCAAAAGCATCAGGTAATGAAATCTAAAAAAGTTGTGACTAAATTCATATATATATATATATAATAATAATAATAATAGATTAAAAAAAATATATGAAAGGTACAAGGAAATATATCTGGTGTTGAAGAATCGTGTACATGGTATCCCGGAAAAAACTATCCTCCTCCTCGTCGGGGTCTCTTGATTGGATGTATTTATATAATCAAGCTTATAATTTCTTTATTAATTGATGTGATGTTGTGACATGTGTTATGTATCTAGTGCACGGTTGAAAAAGAAGCTGGCGTGTTATATCTATTATCTGTCTTTTCTTATCTCCATATAATTACTAAACACTATGTTAAGGGAAAAGAAGAAGAAAGGAAAAGCAAGCAACACAGCTGGTCAGATCTAAAACGTTTTTTTATTGAATGGATGAGATGGAAATATTCTCATCCAATGGGGTGGAAAAGCAATGGCATTTACGAGGCTGGGTGTTTATTTTCTATTCGATTTAGTTTTTATAAAAAAAAATAATTAAACTGATTTTTTTTTTAAAAATCAAAACCGAACCAAAACCGGTTCAAACTGACCGGTTTCGGTTTGGTTCGGTTTGGCTTTTTAGAATAAAAATCGATTCAATCCAGTTTGGCTCGGTTTTTTCGGTTTAGCTCGGATTTTTTCGGTTTGATTTTTTCAGTTCCAAGCTTAAAAAACCAAAACCAAACCGAACCGGTCTGTTTTTTTCATGATTTGATCTTTTTAAATATTTTTTTTTTATTTTCTCGGTGTAATCAGTTTTACAGTTTTTTTTAACACCTCTTCATGAAGCAGTGGTGTTTGAAAAAAAATAAAAATAAAAGTAAAAGTAAATTATTTTCAATATTAGTATGAGGAAAAAAATTAAAAAATAAAAATTTTAAAATAAAAAACAAATGCAAAAAGAAACAGGATAATGGGAACTTGGAAGAAAATAAACCACGTTTATCAGTTGCATGGAGAATAAGAATGATCTCTCCAGATTCGGAATCTATATGTCTGCTTCTCCAGTCTATGTGTCTTTCTAAATTTCATTCATATTAAATAAAGCCTAATAATATTATATTTGCCTCCATTTATCCAAGCGCCGACTAACAACCCCACGTTTTTTTGGCTGTGCACATAATTTATCATTAGCTGGTTTGTTTTTTTATTTTTTTAATGTATTTAAATTGTTTAGAAGTTTTAATATTAAAAATATTTTTTTAAAAAAAATATTATTTTAATATATTTTTAATACAAAATATGTTAAAAAATAATTACTTTAAAATTAACCTTTCTACCATGAGACACGTCTTGTGAATCTGTGTGGCTTCACTACACCACACATAGCCAATAAATAGCACCTCATCTCAATGAACCCTCTAGTTGCAGTTACGTCGGTATTTAATAGTAGGATAGGAATTATTTTCTAAAGTTTATTTTTAAAAATATATTAAAATAATATTTTTTATTTTTTAAAAAAGCATTTTTAACACCAGCACATTAAAATATCAAAAATATATAAAAAATAATTTTAATTAATTTTTTTAAAAATATTTTGATCAACTTGACTGGAATCCCAAACAAATATTACTTATAAACCATTGGAGAAGGAAATAAGCTACGTTTTTTCATATATAAATAGAACTTGGGATACAGGTACAGAAGTTACATATGAAAGAGTAATTTGTTTGGTTTTTGGCCACTAATTTTTTTCTTAAATACTGATAATGATTGTTATTTTTTCATAATCGAAAAAGATTAAAACAATCTAAGTCTTAAATTTGTGTCTGTAAGTTAAGTTTTTTTTTCTTTTTCAAAATAATTTTGTCTCATGTCATTCTTTGCGTATCATTGTACCTCCTGTACAGCGTTGAGCACATCAACCCAAATGCTAACGATAAATATGCTGGAGGCTGGAGCCTGCAAGGTATGAAATGTTTGGAGAAAGAAGCGACGCTTCCTGGAACTCAATGGGAACGCAGACTGGATTTTCATTTTGCTTGAAAAAGTTATCGTGATGTCGATGAGCTGGGGCTGGGACCCGGACCCTTGTGGTTCACATATCACGAGAAAGTGCTGCACGAACTGCTGACAAGATAGGGACGCTCGAACTTTGCAGGGCCATTGGTTGCCAATGGCTGGGACCGTTTGGACTTGGCCGAAGCCTCTCCATCCAGAGATATATTTCTTCGGCATGACCACATTGCAATTGTCATTTACTGACGAAATTTCCCATAGTGGACTTTTGCGTGCTTACCAGTGCCCCATGAAACTGCTCCTATATTATTATGCTGGGAAGGCAACAAGCTGTGTGAAACGGCCATGGGAAGCTTCTTCTTTTATTTACTATTTCTTGAGATGGGGAAGAAGAAGAGGTAAATTGAGGGTGAAGAATAACCCTATGCTGAGCCAATGACATCAAGCATCTTCTGTGTTAAATTTTGATTTATCCCAGTCGACTTTATGTGCCAATGACTCTTTCTTTTTCTGAATTACTTGCCTTCACTTTGTTTCTTATAATTATGAGAACTCTCAGATCTGTGCTTGTGATGGTACTTGGATCAAGTTTTCATAAATAACCCTGTGAAATACTTTTGAAAATAATTATACTTTACCTTCTCAGACTCAAGCAGTCAGAGAAACGGATGAGAATTTAAAAATGAGGAAGGATTATCTCTTGTTGCGTAAAACTAGCTTTGTTGCCATGCGTCTCAGCGGGTAGCAACTAATATCTCGTATGAATTTTTTGATGAGACGTGCTGTGAACAATATGCTAACAAAGTGTATCATGAGAGTTAAAAGTATATACCAAGATGGATTTTTTAATGCTGCTTGAAAGTGTAAATTGTAGAAAAGAATAGAAAACAATCATTAAATGATGCGGATATTTTTTAAGATAAGCTAAAATAAAATTTCAATGATTTGCAATTTGGCTAAGCAAGAATCTGCCTTGAAGAATCAAAGTTATACTCAATAATCGTCTTCTTTTTATATTTATAAAGAGATTCGAATGGGTAGTATAAAATCACAATAAAACTGATCAATCTTTTAAAATTTTGTAAGTTCAATCAAGAATTTAATTTGAGAATCACTCAACCACATAAAAAATAGCAATAATATCAATTTTTTAATTAAAAAATAGTCTAAGCTCAAAAAGTTTCTACAAAAAAATATTTATACTAGAAAAAATCCTAAGTCTAATAGGATATACTTAGTGGATATTAAAAAGCCAAATAAATAATAATAATTCAATGAACCTACGTTTAAATAAAGGCCTTAATATCTCTAAAATACTTAATAATAATTAAAAGATAAATAAAAAATAGTCCAATTAATTTAAATAAGACTAAAATCGTTTTGTAATCTGTTGGTAGAATCAAAACTCAACTTCAAACGCATGATTCTTTCTCGTATTAATGAATTAGAATGCATGCTATAAAGAATAGATATTTAATTTCCAAGGCAATTAGAATCAAATTAAAACTCTTTTTGTAGATCTAGTTATGACCAAAACAATAAAGAAATGTCAAAATTACAAAATTGAATCCTTTTATTCTAATATTTTTGTAATGTCTAAATGCCTGCAAACAAGTCTTTTTTGAACATGAATTAAATTAATCAAGACTTGTTTTTTAATATTTAATATCTTCTTGAAGTCCATCTTAACCCGTATGTCTCGAAGAAGTCTATTGAAAGCCTAAACCTTTTAGCTTTAAATCTTGTCATTGGACCAACTGAGACCTCTAATAAATCTCTTGGTGTTGCTTGAATCGCATCATTTCCTCTCTCTTCGAAAAGATACACATCAAATAAAGAGAAATAAAAAAAAATTGAATATATACTATTAACACTATATTCACTTGGTAGATCCACTATATAGGCGTTGTCATTAATCCTCTTTGTAAACCCCCACCTAAAAATTAATAAATATGTGATAAATACAATTATCTTGAATTGAAAAATGGTAGATTAAAAGGGAAAATTGTTATAAATTGGGATAAAAACCTTTGGTAAATTAACTTAAATTTTGGATGAGATAAAGTAATAAAATTAATATGTGAAATGTTAACCAGTGATAAATCATGTAAACTTCCTAATCAAATAAAATAATTATTTTAAATGAAGATTTTTTTTTTTAATTTGGGGTGAGAATATTTATAAAAACATAAGGGAATTCTAAATAAGTTAATGTATGTTTTATAAGTAAATAATGATGACCGCCGGTATAAGCCTTCTGTATAATTGCATAATTTTTAACCAAAAAAGGAGGAAATTAAAGGGAAACATTTTTATTATGAAAATGGATGAATGTCTTCAATAACTAGTTTGAAAATCTTGATGATTTAAGTAAATAAAACAATATGTAAATTTGAATTTTGGCATAAAAACTAGTTTTATAATATTAAACATAATTCTCAATACAATTCTTAGATTGAATTGGGATTTTATGAGGAATGTCCTAACATATTTTTCATAAATTGGAGTTTAAAGGTTTTATGTGGTAATAAAAAAAAATCCTCCTTTAAAGCTGCTGGAACTATGACAATGGACCCAGGAGATAAGCTTGATGTTCTTCAATTCCTTCATAACAATCTTGGGAAAATTCATCTATGTTGGGTTTTGGGTAAAAAATATTTAAGATTATTAATATATAACTAAATACTATTTAATTACTATGTATAAAACATAAATGATTGAAGGTGGTTAAATTAAAAATTTTTAAGGTTATTTTCATCTTATAAATAAAATTAGTTTTTTCATCTAAAAAACATCAATTTTTTTTTAATGTTTTTGAAGTGGAAGCTAATATATATTTGATCTTATTTTATAAAAATCACCTTCTACTTTAAAAAATAAACATCTGATTTTTTAAATCTTACCAAGTATATTATTTTGATACTTTGCCTTAAAAGAAATTAACAAAAGCTAGAAACCAGGAGGCCAAAGCTTGTTGAATTTATTTAAGGGATATGTCCTTTAGGCCCCGTTCGTTTGCTGGAAAATAATTTTCTTTTGGGAAATAAATTCTGGAAAAGTCAATTTCGAGAAAGTGAATTATTTTTCGATGTTTGGTAGTGTAATGGAAAATAAATTAGAAAATATTTTCCAATGTTTGGTTATGTCATGGAAAATGAGCTGAAAAATAACTTATTAATGTTTTATTTTTTTCACGTTTATTAAAATAATGAGAAACAAATCTTACAAATTAAAAAGTTGAATGAGAATGAAATTGAAAAAAAAATAATTTCATAAATTATCTCAAATAAAATAAATAATAATCAAAATAATAGAGATCAAATCTAAAAAATAAAATAAAA
>Ga0325414_1000577_pt1 | contig 30739 bp, 16 predicted proteins | sample PopdelMetagenome_8_FD_206183 | JGI IMG/M metagenome (GOLD analysis project Ga0325414, IMG submission 206183) | Populus deltoides microbial communities from Bellville, Georgia, United States - Leaf-PdKOR-R3 | ecosystem: Host-associated > Plants > Phyllosphere > Phylloplane/Leaf | place: USA... | reverse complement strand
TATCAAACACAACACAAATACCTAATTAAATCAAAACATAAAATTTATCAATTAAATAATAAAACCCATTAAACTAAGAGAAAATGCAAATATTTTACCTTGATTTTTTGATGTTTAGGTGGCAGTTCCACCAGTTGTGGTGGCGAGAAGGTTGTTAATGGAAGCTTGGGCTGGCAGTTTACAATAAAAAAACAGTAGAAAGACTCATAAAGATAAAGGGAAGATGATTATGGTGTTTTGGGCAATTAGAGGTTGTTTTTTCTTGGGTTTTTTTTTCTAAGGTTTTTTTACTTTGCAGGAGTGGCGACCATGGAGAAAAAGAGGGGGGGATTATATATGCATCGTAACTACAACTCAAAATCATGATTTTATTATATAACCACTATTTTATTTCGCGGTTGTTAAAGAATCCACTATTATGAATAACGATTCCACTAAAACCGTGATTTAAGAATCGCGGTTTTTATTTTATTTTATTGGTCTATGTGATTTAAACTTAGCATGCATTTGTTTACATACTGCTCATGCATAAGTGCATTGGATATGGATTAATGCCTTCATGCATTTTAATTTTGAGAGAATAAACCTAATTTTAAATTAGATAGGGGAGTAGTGGTTTGTCTCATGACTTTTAGTCGAGGTTCAAATTTGTGAAACACCCAACTATAAACGTCTTGTTTATTTTATTGGTCTATATGATTAATATTTTGGCATGTATTGTTTTACATACTGCTCATGTATAAGTACATCAGATATGAATTAATGCCTTCATGCATTTTAAGTTTGAGAGAATAAACCCAATTCTAAATTAAGTGGGGGAATAACGACTTATCTTATGACTTTTAGTTGAGGTTCAGATTTGTGAAACTCCTAACTATAAGCTGAGCAATTACTTGGTAATGGTAGTCACACTGTGCCCCAACCATTCCTTGTAAACTCCCATGTTGCCTTTGTGAGAGGTGGTCACTAGGCAGATCATAGATCCATTTGAGACTAGGTAGTAAGCCTACCCCCTATATAGTGGCTAGAACCTGCCCTTAGGATATCGACTCCCTAATAATTTATTTTGCATCATGGCAGACCTGATAAAAAATATTAGACTCTACAAGATTTATTTGAGCTAAGACTATGACTTTTCATGACCATTTCTGAGTATGGGAAAAAGTCTAAGACGATGAAATTAGTTGAGAGGGACTACCTAAGGACCAAGGTTAGAGAATTACCACACATGACCAAAGTACATTGCTTTATGAATAACATAGAGAAGCTTGTGTCAATCTTTAGTTATATAGACAAGACTTTTTTTGAGAGAAGGTATGAGATAATTACTCATCTGGTGAGGCTTCTAGTATAAATTTTTACTAGTTAAGGCCCTGTTGCATTTCTAGGACCTAGTTTACAAATGCTTCACTTTTAGGGATATTGACTTAACCCTCACTATCGAGGAATATGCTCAAATCCTGAATTTTCCAAATGTCTATTATAAGGTGTACTTCATACAAAGAATTGGGGGCATGACTATTGAAATCGCTAAATTGTTGCACCTAGACCAAGTTGACCAGTATAGGACAACCAATGAAAAGTTTAAATGGAAGTTCATTGAAACTAAGCTAAAAACATATAAAGATGAGTGGAATTTAGGAGAAGAGAGATACCAAACAGATGTTCTTGTTATATTTGAGTTTGTCTTATTTCCTTTAGAAGCTCCTGGGATCATCAGTGTTGAATTTGCTAATGCCTTTGTTCAATATGAATGAATAAAGAATAACCATATTACAATTGTCATGGTTGAAACTTTCTTGTCGTTGAACCACTATAGGCTACATGGAAAGGGAGTGATACGATGATGTATTCCTTGTTGTTCACATGGATATTGAGTCATTTGGAAACCTTAAAAGAGGTTTTTAATAATTTTTAGTGGTTTAATATGAGGTCCTTTAAGTTGGTTATGAGTGAAAATTGGTATAACTTAGATAAGAGGGTCTAGGTAGAGAAATACTAAGCTATCGCTTAGATAAACTTCAGGTGGACAACCCCTCGGATAAAGAAACCTATTATATTATAAGTTGTAGAGATAAGGCATGAGTCCTACTGATTAAGTTATTTAGTTACATCACCTATTTACCCTCATTGGTTACTAGGAAGTTTGGAGGGATTCAACAAGGGTCGAAAACTTGTGGTTTAGCCAAGTATACCAGGTTTTAAGAATTCTAATTTTTTAGCTAAATTAGATGCTATCAGACATGGTTGAAAGTAGTTTATACTAGTCCATAAAGGTGAATATGAGGTCAAATCCTCAGTCAACCCTAATTATTTAGTTTAGAGAAATAATGGGTTATCCGAGGTACTTGGAAGTTTTAGAGTGCAAGGCCCAATAGAGGTTAGCAAAGTTGGACCATCTATCACTAGGGAACCAAAGAGAAAAAGGGTTAGCAATGAAGCAGTGTTGCGCGATAAGTTGGATAAGCTAAAATTAAGCTAAGTAACACCAAGAATTAGCAGAAGTTCTTAGAAAACCAGCTATTGAAAGAAGAAAGATAAAAGTCTTTTTAAACTAGTAGTTGTGAGAAAAGGATGAACATATAACAATACTAATGCAAGACGTGGAATGAGGAGCAAATGATCAAGATATAATTAGTGAATGACAGGACATGACCAAAAAGTCTGAGGAAATTGAAGGAAAGAATGTCCAAGTATGATGATATGGTAAACAAGCATGTAATGCTGAAAAAGAACTGGTGATACGATCCAAGAAAGGGTTGAACAAAAAAATTTAGATTTTAACATAAATGTGCCTATTGTCCAGTTTTACAACAATAATCATAATTCTCAATATGAACTTGGGATTAGGCTAAACATTTACCCAGAGTTTGTTGGTATAATGTTCTATGTTAGGGTAAAATTGCAGGACAATCAGAGTTCAGGAAAGCCTTGCAATATAGGTAAGAACATGATATACGAGTTTTGTTATTTACTTTCTTTTGACTTATGGATTTCCTATTTGACAGGATCCTTTTCCTACAAGGATATAACAACTTGTTTTAAGAATTTCCTAGTTCTACAAGGATTTTTAATAGGCAGCAACATAACTTTCAAGTGTGGTAATGATTCATTAATGTTCTAAAATTCTTTTATTATAAGGATTTCTTATTCATTCTAGCTACACAAGAAAATAAAGGTTAGTGGTATTTAATAATAAAATGATTAGCTTATCTTAGGAAGTTTTCTAATCCTACAAGGAAGGTTAAAGGAAGGCAACAAAGGTTTTCATGTTTTGACAGGATTCTTTAAAGTTATAATTAATTATAATAGACAAACAAGGAAACTAAAAGGGAGACAACTTCAACAATCAATTCCCTAACTTATCTTTGATATCTAAAAGTGGCAATAAGGACCCTAGTGTTTCTAGGATGAGAATTTCGTTCATGATATTATTTAAACTAAAAAAATTACCTATTTATTTGGTGTAACAACTTTAGTTAATATGTTAGATTAGTTATTTTTATTATCTTTTTCATGTTTGGGCTTAGTTAACATACTTTGAGCTTATTGTAAGTGGGTAAATATTAACCCACAAGTTTTGCATCCATTAGGGTTACCAGTATGCATGGATTTATGAAATAAACTTGTGTTTTGCTTGAAGCAAATATTTCTTTACTATGACAAAGAAGAAAACCTAACTTATCAAGGTATAACTGATCTTGTGGCGTCAATTCACAAATTCCAATACCTCTCTCTGGTTCTTAGTTATAGGTTAACTCTGGGTTAAGGTTATCAAACCTGATTTTTAGCTTTTCTCAGGAAGTATCATCTTTATTAAGGGTTGCTTTACCACGTGATCAAGAGGTCTATGTTAATTGATAACCCTAAAAAGGACATTTGAGGGCAAAAAACTTACTGACAAAGAATTAATAGCTTCTTAAAAAAAGGAAAGGAATCATAACAGAATGAGGTTGGAAGCTAAAAAAAAGAAGAATAGGTTGGCCAATCTCAATATTAAGGAAGAAGGAAACTTAATAGCTTAGTACAAAACCCAAACTGACGACAAAATAGAAGCTAGAAGGGTAGCCAAAACAGATATGAGGGAGTATCAGGATAAAGCGAATGCGATGATGGATCGAGTCTTTATAATCTAGATTGAGTTAGAAATTCAGAAGGAAGAATCAAAGAAGCTAAAAGGGCAGTATCAAAAAGCTGATGAAGAGCTGAGTGAGCTGAGATAGAAGTTTGAAGAATGGAAAGATCACATCAACAGATTCAATGTATAGATAAACTTGAAGATAACTGAGCTTGAAATTGAACAACAAAAAACTTTAAAGAGCTAGTGATACCAACCAAGTGTGATACGAATTTGGTGTTAAAATGTCTGTTGACTAGTTTTGTAAGATCTAACATATCTCTCAAACCATAGATTGGAATAAACTGAAATTTTATAAGTAGATACTTAAACACATGAAAATATGTTTTGGTAAATTTTCAGGTCAAATAGAGTTCGGGAACATATTAGTTTAGATGGTTGAATTTACTAGACAAATCTCAATCTTTCTAATCATATATGGTAGGCTCATTAATTCATCCATATGAGAGAGAATGATGTATTTGGAATCAGGACTAAAAATCTGCCGAGAATATATGAAAATTGGAGATTCGAGCTCCATGGCGGAATTTTAGCATGAAAGCTTTATTTTTATTATCCTATTTTATTTATTTAATATTGAATAATTATTTTTAATTTGGGTTTGTTCTAGCCTATTAGACATTGTTTAAGAGTTTATTTTATTATTGGACTTATGTTAGTTGATTACTAGTTTAGGCCTATTACCTTTCAACCCAAAAAGAGTCCATTAGGGTTAGTTATAATAGACTATATTATGTTTTTTATTTATAAATTTCAGCAGCGAGTATGAGAATAAACATGAGTTTTCCTTTTGTTTGTTTATGCCAAAACAAGCTCTCTTTGCAAGGACAAAGATCATACTGATTATTGAAGATTAACTGGCTTCGTGGCCTCATTCACATACTTAGGATTCTTAGATACAATGTTATCTATGGGTCCAAGTTTTTTTTCAATACCTTTGGTTCTTAGGTACAAGGTTACATCTGGGTCAAGGTTCTATCAAACCTGATTTTTAACTTTTTGGGTTGTTATCTACTTCGTTAGGAGTTTCTTGACCATATGGTTAAGGGGTTCAAATTAGTTGGTATCAGAGCTAGGCTTTAAAATTTAGTTCCGCAAGAGTCAAAAAAGGTGAGACGAGAGGAAAAAGACGTTGCGAGCATATTTGAGTGAAAAACCTATGTTTGAGTGAAACATTAGAGGAGTGTAAACACATGAAGGAGTGTGTAAGGAATATATATTTATTGTTAACTAACCAATTTTTAGATCCAATGATGTTGAAGGCAAACAACAACATAGCATCACAAAGAGGAGACAATGAAATTATAAATTAGTTACACGTTATGAATAAACAGATGGATTAGATAGCCAATGAGCGAAGAGAATTTAATGTTAGGAGGGTTGTTAAGTGAGTTAACACTAATATGGATGAGTTTGTGGCTGATAATACGAACATGAATGATGTTGATTTTGAAGATGTGTCCATGGAACATTGGGAACATTTAGGATAGCAATGAAATTTTTAGTTTGTAGGGGAAATAGATGGTGATAATTTTGACTAAAAGGGTAATTATAGGTATTGAGATCATAATGCTAAGTTAAATAGAGATTTATGTATAATTAATATGAAAATACCAGTTTTTTAGGGGAAGAATGATCCAAAAAATCATTTAGAATAGGACAAGAAAGTGAAGTGGATTTTTAAGTGTCACAATCATTTGGATCTAAAGAAAGTCAAGCTTACTGTGATTGCTTTTACTAACTATGCCATTATATAGTGGGATCGGTTAGTGACAAACTATAGGAGGAATTATGAGAGGCAAATTGATACTTTGGATGAGATGGAATCCTTTATGAGGAGGAGATTTGTGTCTAGCCACTATTATAGAGAATCATATCAAAGGTTGCAGAGTTTGAGTTACGTACAAAGATTATTGATGAGTACTTTAAGGAGATGAAACATGATATGATTCAAGCTAATGTTGAGGAGGAAAGGGAGGCTATTATGACTAGATTTATGAATGACCTTAATCATAATATAACTCATATTATGGATTTGCATCATTATATAGAATTGAAGGAGATGGTGTATATGGTCGTGAAGGTGGAGAAACAACTTAAATAGAAGGGTATCATTCAGCAATGCCAACTATTAGGCCCTTCTAAACCTTGGAAACCCAATTGAAAGGCTAAACCTGGTGGTGGTCCATCACATTAAAATGAGGAAGGTAAGACCGAATATCCTAGAGAGAAGAAAGACACCTCGACTGCTGTTAAAGGTAACAATATTACTCTTATTTCCCGTAACTATAACATTAAATGCTTTTGTTTTTTGGGTTTTGATCATGTTGCTTTATAGTATCGAAATGAAAGAGTTATGGTTATGAAAGCTAATAATAAGGTTGAGATCGATGGAGAGGATGAAAAGTAAAAGATGCCACCATTAGAGGATGCTGATAATGTTTGTGTTCGGTATCCGGTTGAGGGAGAGGCACTTGTCGTTATGAGAGCACTAAACATGCATGTCAAGGTGGATGATTCAGAAGGTCAGAGGGAGAATATATTCCACACGAGATGTCATGTTCATAATAAGGTATGTAGCTTAATTATAGATGGTGATAGTTGCACTAATATAGCTAGTACTAAATTGGTGAGAAAGTTGAACTTACATACCACTAAACATTCCATACTTTATAAATTATAGTGGTTGAATGATTGTGGTGGCGTGAACGTGAATAAGTAGGTTTTGGTTGCCTTTTTTATTGGTAAATATTGTGATAAAATGTTATATGATGTTATGCCAATGCAAGCTAGTCACTTATTGCGTGGTAGACCATAATAGTATGATTGGAGTGTTATGCATGATGGAGTAACAAATAAAAATTCCTTTTAGATGATTGGAAGACCTATAACTCTTGTTTCTTTAACACCTAAACAAATATTTGAGAAGCAATTGAATTTAAAGAAAGAGATGATGATTCTTCTTGGTTTTGATGATGATGATGATATTATTCAGGTTGGTACTGATTTGTTTACCTTAAAAGATTTTTTTCATTATACATATTCGAGGTCAAATCTTTTTAAAGAAGGGGAGGATGATACGAACTAAGTCAGGTCTAAATTTGACCTTAAAATCTGCTAACCAGTTTTGCGTGATCAGGTATACCTCTCAAATTGTACATTGGAATGTGCTAAAATTTTACAGGGAGATACTAGATACATGAAACTATATTTTGGTAAATGTTTAGGTCAAATAGAGTTTGGGATTATATTATTTCAGAGGGTCGAAGTTATTAGACAAATCTTGTCAAATATGTCAAACTAGATTTTTGTGTACTGTTTGGGACATATCTGAAGCTATAAGTGAAATTATTCTGATCTTCACGTTGTTATGGAAACTAGACATCACGAAATTTTCAACCATATTTGGTAGGCTCATTAATTCATCCAGACGAGAGAGAATGATGTGGTTGCATTCAGGATTAAAAATCTGTTAAGAATGTGCAGCAATTAGAGATTTGAGTTACATAGAGAAATTTTAGCAAGAAGACTTTGTTTTTATTATCCTATTTTATTTATTTATTTAATTTTTAACAATTATTTTTAATTTGAATTTGTTCTGGCCTATTAAATATTATTTAGAAGTTTATTTTATTATTGGACTTGTGTTAGTTGATTATTAGTTTAAGCCCATTAACTTGTAACCCAAAAGGGGTCCATTATGGTTAGTTAGAGAAGATTATATTATGTTTTTTAGCTGCAAATTTCAGCTGCAAGTTGGAGAATAAACGAGTTGTTCTTTTGTTTATTTGTGGCAAAACAACATTTCTTTGCAGAGACAAAGAACATACACTAACTTATCAAAGATTAACTGGTTTTGTGACGCCATTCACATACTTAGGATTCTTAGATACAAGATTATCTTTGAGTTTAAGTCTTTTTTCAATACCTTTGGTTCTTAGGTACAAGGTTTTCTATGGGTCAAGGTTATATCAAATTTGATTTTTGGCTTTCTAGGTTTTTATCAACTTTATTAAGGGTTACTTTACCATGTGATCAAGAGGTTTCACATTAGCCAGAGACTAGATCCAATAGCTTATCTAATAATGGTATGGGTAATGAATCCATAAACACATTGGAGACTGAAAGCCTGAGGTGCTTGAAGGTGTCTCTATATAGTGTTTATAAAATGTTGGTAAAAGCCGGATATAAAGAGGGTAGTTGTGAAGACGGGTTGACAAGTAGGGATTTCTGGAAGTATCACCAAGAAAAAGACCATAGGATCAACCAATACAGAGATTTGCATAATGAGGTGATATAAATGCTGACTCAAGAAACTTTTAAAATTTAGGGGGAAACGGGTAGAGAGGTGTCTGTAATAGATGAACCTAGCATGAATAAGGAAGTCTGTAGGGTTTAATTTACTATTGATGGGTTGCCTAAATTGATTATGTTTAAACCTACAGTGGCAAAAAAAGAAAACTATAATTCCTTGTCACATAACTACGAGTATTCCTTCCAAAGCAGGCAACCAGGGCTTATTTTGCAAACAAAAGTCGGAGGCTTAACATCTAGTGGGAGGAGCTTCACCTCAAAGGAACTTGAGAAACAAAGAAAAGTCAAGAGGAAAGAGGTAATTGATCCTGTCAAAAAAAGTCAATAAGCCCTTCACTGAGGCAGAGACCAATGAGTTCCTGAAGCTAAGGAAACACAGTGAATACAATGTCATTGAGTAGCTTAAGAAAACTCCTACTAAAATATCATTTCTATCATTGATTTTGAGCTCTAAACGACATAGGAAAGCTTTGTAGATGGTGTTAAACGAGGTGTTTATGCCTCAGGATATCAACTAAGAAACTATTGAACACTTGATAGGCAGAATCCAAGCCTCAAATTATATGTACTTCATTAAAGATGAATTAAAATATGAAGATATCTGGTATAGTAAACCATTGTACATTATAGTGCGATGAAAAAACATCCTGATATGCAAAATATTGATTGATGATGGCTCGATATTAAATGTGCTGCCAAGACACATGATGAGTGAAATTACTGTCGATGAATCACATATGAGGCTAAGTACTACGATGGCGATGACATATAATGGCTTGCCAAGATAAATAATCGGGACCATGAAAGTAGAGCTATATATGGGGATATAAGTGTTTTTTGTTACATTATAAGTGATGTATATTCATCCTTCCTATAATATGTTACTGGGAAGACCTTAGATCCCCGCGGTTAGTGTGATAGCTTCCTCATTACATCATTACTTGAAATACATCATTAATAAGGTGCTGGTAACTATCAAGGGTAAAGAAATAATTTCCATAATAAGGAATATGGTTGTACCATTCATCAAGGTAGAACATTGTAAAGATGAGAATATTCATGCTTTTAAAATCATAAACATTTAATGGGTTCCTAAGAACACGGTGTTGAGAAGGCCAAAGATTTTGGAAGCAATAAGAATGGCAACTAATTACTTCCTAAAACATGAGATTCCCTTTCAATTTGATCCTGACACTGGAATGTTTGAACAAGTCAATTTGATAAAATTAAAATGTGCTGACTAGAGATTTAGGCTTGGATATAAACCCAACAAGGATGACTATATGCGAGTTTCCGAGATCAAGACGAAAGCAAAATGACAAGAATTAAGGGAAAGGAGCTGGAAAAAGAGGAATTGACAATCCTACCATTTTGAATGACTTTCCTAAGACTTACTCAAATGGAGGATGAGATACTGCCCAACTGTTTGTTCATACTATTGATGAGATTAATGCGAAAGCCTTTGTAAGAAAGCTAGCTGATGAGGTGATATGCTAGAATTAGAAAATTGAGCGTGTTACTATTATGTTAAACAAGTAATAGTTCTTATTTGACCAGGCTTGCTAAGATGTTTTGTCTTGTTGTGTTTTGTTTTATCTTTTATGGTTTTGTTGGCAGTCTAGCTCATGATGCCACAAGATTTTCTTTTCTCAATGAGCCTTATTTTAATAAGATCATGCATTTCTTGTGTTCAAAATGTGTTTTATTTCCTTTTTGTCTTTCCATGCAAATAAACACTTACACAAACACATCTTACGCTTTTAGAAATTTTGAAAGTGAATCTTTCACCAATTCATAAACCCACTGCACTAAGAATAATTGACCAAACTTTGATAACATAATTGCAATGAGTGATGAAGAATGGAAGGAAAAGGGCCTAAAAGAGCTTACCAGATTGGTTGAAAAATTTGAGAAATTCTGGAAACCTGCCAAGAAAGAGTTAGAAGTAATAAATTTGGTACCAAATAAGAAAAGAAAGAATTAAAGATTAGTGCTCTTATTACAACTAAGAAAAAGGACGGTCTGATCTCCTTATTGCAAGAGTATACGAACATTTTTTCCAGGACTTATACAGACATGTCCAATTTGGATACTGTTATTGTGGTGCACGAGATTCTCTTGATGGAATAAAGAAAGTTAGTTAAACAGAAAACAAAACAAATGCGCCTGAACATACTACTCAAGATAAAGGCAGAAATTTAGAAGTAGTGGGATGCAAGATTCTTGGATGTAGTCAATTATCCCCAATAGGTGGATAATATAGTTGTAGTTCCCAGGAAATATGATAGGATTAGGGTATGCATGTATTATAGATATTTGAACAAGATAAGCCCAAATGATGACTTTTCTTTGCCTTATATAGATGTTTTAGTTGACAACGCTATAAAAAATACCACTTATTTATTCATGGAGGAGTTTTTAGGATATAATCATATTAGAATGGCTGAGGAAGACTGATAAAACTATCTTTGTCAAACCTTAAGGAACGTTCTGCTACAAGATATTACCATTTGGATTAAAAAATGCTAGGCCACTTGTCAAAGAACAACGGTCACCTTGTTTTATGATATGATGCATCGGGAAGTGGATATACTAGCCAAATCAAAGAAATAAACAGGTCACGTGCAACTATTGAGGAAGTTATTCAAGAGTTTGCAGAAGTTTCAAAGACCAAATCCCATGAAGTGTTCATTTGGTGTAAGAACATGAAAAATGTTGGGCTTTATGGTAAATGGTCAAGGAATAAAAGTTGATATAGACAAAATAAATGTAATTTAGTATATGTCAGCATTTAAGACAAAGAAGGAAGTAAGAAGTTTTTTTAGGCGTTTGAATTATATAGCCCGATTCATATCCTAGCTTACAGTGACCAGCGAGCCAATATTCTTATTACTTAGAAAGAAAATTCTAGGGGTGTGGGATAGTGGTTGCCAAAAATCTTTTGATAAGATCAAAAGGTATTTACAAAACACGCATCTAAATAGTACTCTTTATGCTTGAAAGACCTTTGATCTTGTATTTGTCAGTGACAAAAAAAATTATAATATACGTGTTGGGCCACAATGCAATAGAAAGACTATGTTGTGCTCTAGTATGGGGTGAAAAAAAGCTCAGACAATACATATTGTATGACATAATTTGGTTGATATCAAAACTAGATTCGCTCAAATATATATGTGAAAAGCCTTACTTTTCTAGTCTAATAGCAAGGTGGAAAGTGTTATTACCAAAATATGATATTGTTTACATGACAAGAAAGGTCGTAAAAGAAAGCACAATTACTAATCATTTAGTAGAAAATGTTGTAGTAGACTATGAGCCATTGAATTTTGATCTTCCTGCTGAGGATGTATTAGAAGTTGATGATGATGGTGAAATGAATGATTGATGAACCATGTATTTTGATGAAGTGGTGCACGTATAAGGAAATAGGGCTGGAACAGTAATAATTCACCTAGAAAAGAAACAATATCATGTTTTTAATAAGGTTATATGTTGAATGCACTAATAACACGGTCGAATATAAATCTTACATCATCGGTCTAAAAGCTGCTTTGGAGTTGAAAGTTGAAAAACTTGATGTTTACAAAGACTCAATACTAATTATATGGCAAGTGAAAGAGTAATGACAAACTAAAGATAACAAATTGAGGTAATACTAAGATTACCTCTCAAAGTTGGAAAGTGAGTTTGATGAGATAAAATTCACTTATCTAAATAGAGATAAGAATCAGTTTGTTGATGCCTTGGCCATCTTATCCTCAATGACACAAATCAATATTGGGGGGTGGGGGTAGGACTCAACTAATAAACATCAAATTCAGAAATTTCCAAGCCCATTGTTGCTCACTTGAAGAGACAACAACTGAAAAACCATGATACAATGATATAAAATTATTTATCCAGCACTGGGAATATCTTCTTGGAGCCTCCAAGAAGAATGAAAAGACTTTGAGAGGGATGACGATGAATTATTATTTGGATGGTGAAATCCTATATAAAAGGTCATTCGACATGACTTTACTTAGGTGTTTGAATGAGGAAGAGGTTGAGTAAACTTTACATGAGGTCCGTGAGGAATTTATGTCACTCATACTAATGAGCATACAATGGCAAGAACTATATAATGATCTTGATACTTTTAGCTAACTATAGAAAGGGACCGTGTTGAGCATGTTAGGAAATGCTACAAGTATCAGATATATGGTGATAAAATAAATGCATCTCTGGCACCCCTGTTTAATATGACCTCGCCTTGGCTTTTTAATATATAGGGATTTGATGTTATAGGACTAATCAACCCAAAAGCCAATAACGAGTATAGATTTATCTTGATGGCATCGACTATTTCACTAAATAGGTATAAGCCAACTTTTAGGCATATGTGACACAAAAGGTGGTCAAGAGTTTCAATGAGAAGAATGTAATTTGTCATTATAGCTTTCATAAAAATTGATAACTGATAATGCTTAAAATTTCAATGAAAAGCTGATTGTTGAACTTTGCACCAAGTGAATGATTAAGAACTTTAATTCTTCTCCTTACAAACCTAATATGAATAGTGTTATTAAGGCAACCAATAAAAATCTCAAGAATATCATCTAGAAGATGATAATCACCTACAAAGATTGGCACGAGATGTTTTTATATAGACTTCACGTGTACTACACCACAGTCAGAACTTCTATGTGTGTAACCCTGTACTCTTTAATACATGAGATGGAAGCTGTGATGCCTTAAGAAGTAAAGATTCCATCATCAAAGGTTCAAATTAATGGAAAATTGGAATATTCAGAATGGGCAAAACTAAAATTTAAGCAGTTAAATCTGATCAGCGAGAAGAGACTAATAATAAATTGTCATCATCAGTTTTATCAAAACAAAATGGTTAAAAGATACAATAAGAAATTCAGACTAAGGGTATTCAAAGAAGGAGACTTGGCATTGAACAAAATCTTGATAATATGGGGAGAAGATCATAGTAAAAGGGCATCAAATTATAAGGGACCATATATGGTGAAGAAAGCCTTTTCTGGAAGTGCCTTAATTTTGACCAGGATGGACAAAAATGATGTATCAAAACCTGTAAACTCTGATGTTGTAAAGAAGTACTATGCATAATGTACTTTGTTAATAAATCAATAAAGATCAAAGTTTGGCCATGAATTCTTTGGTGTGCTTTTTCTTTTTTATAAGCTCTAAAAAAACTTTGCATGATCTTATAGGCTTAAAAAACCTTGTTTTAGTGTTTTCACAAAATATTAAAAAGTTTTTGGGAAATCAAAGTTATTAGTACAAATTCAAATGTGAAATTGGTGTTTGATTTTTAACAAACGAGTTTTGAGAATTCAAGTGATCTCCTAGTAAGGTCACCAAACATTTAGAAACTTGAAAAATAAACAAAAAACCACTCAAATAACTTTGAAGTTGAGCTTTAGTTGGCTAAATAATGATTCATAATTTGATTTTGCATATCCAACTAATCACAATGAAAGAAACAAAAGCTTATTAATACTAAAAGCATGAGTTTGAAATGAGAAAAATACCATATGATAATCCTTTCACAATACTTAAAAAATATCATTTACAAGTCCTCGTTGAGCCTAGTAAGTTTTTCTTGCAAGTAAACCTTGACTAGGATTCCACCCTGCACTAGGAAAAATACGAGCATTTAAAAAGCAATTTGACCACAAGATTATATGAAATGATCTTCAATAATCAATGTAAAGTCCAAGGGTTGCCAGTTAAAGTTGGGGGTAAAAAACAATTCAAAGATTAAAAAAAAATAAGCATGTTGTACAAAAATAAAAGCAATGAGTGTGATTATGATGCTCAAATCAAATAGTCCAAACCTAACACTGGTAGGCATGTCAAAATAATTTTACAAAGTCAACCCTTGAGTCTAAGAGGCCATTGACTAAAAGAAAGGCTTAAGAACGAGCATTAGTGATCTTTAGTCTTGATATCCCTTAAACATGTTCTAAGCTTATAAATATCTTTTTCTTTCACAACCAAGAGTCAAAGCTCACATTATGTGCCTGATAAATTCCTTTCTAATCAAAAGCAAGCAATCTGGGTTGGTAAACGATGCTCTCATGCAAAATGAGATCTCTAAAAGACTACAATTATGTTTTATTATTTATACAAATATAATGAATGCTTTAAAGATTTTTTTATCTGAAACTCTCGAGTTAAAATACGATCCTTTTGACAAAAAAATCATGAAAATAGAAGGTCACTTCATATTTTCACCAACAAAATCGTAAAAATTCAATCTTTATGAAACCTTGCCCGTATGAATCGCTTGAATTTCTTACAACAAATTTGTTTTAAACTTACATCAAAATAATTTTTTCATTAGGTAATAGCTTTGAAATTCTAAAGATTTTCTTGTGAAAGCAATATTTTATAATGAACTGAACACTCTTTTGCATAACATCATTCTTGAGAAAACCCGAGCAAGTAAAATGAGATAAAGTACTTTAAGGCATGGTCAAGTTGGGGGAAATTAAAGAATCCTAATAGGGATGGCTACATAATTTATTTTTCTAGAAGAATATAAAACAAGCAGCAAATTGTTTAAGTCCTCCAATATCTTTTGAAGAAAACCATTGTGAAGCATGTATATTGAATACTAAGTTATGGTTATAACATACTCATATAGTTATAGTGATAAGCCTGTGAGCTTTAAAAGGTTAAGAGTCCATAGATAATAGGGTATGATAAGATCATTTGACCTTATCAAATGAGCATCTCTTTCCCAAAGGATATGTTTACAAGTTGTGGCTTGAGTAAACAAAATTGAAGGAGCTATAAAAACTTGCTACGAGGATTGAAGTTTTGAGAGATAGAGTCCACAAAGAAAAGGGATCTATATTTTAAGGTAAAAATATATGCATATTAACCCCAAAGCATTTGAGCCCTATGCATTTTACATAATGCTTTTGGCACTATTTCTTTCTAAGTACGCTTTTGAGCCCTTACCTTTCAGATAGTTCTCAATTGTAGCCTATCTTTTTTACATAGTGTTTTTGGCACTATTTCTTTTTAGTGCACATTTGAGCCCTCACCTTCAAGATAGCGCACCTTTAAGCCCTATCTCTTTTACATAGTGTTTTAACACTATTTTCTTCTAAAATACGTCTTTGAGCCCTCAATTTCTAGATAACAAGCCTTTGAGACCTATCTCTTTTCAGAGTGCTTACGATACCTTTTCCTTCTAAGTGCACATTTGAGCCCTCGTCTTTTAGATAACGCGTCTTTGAGTCCTATCCCTTCCCTTATAAGAGTGCCTTTGAGCCTTCGCCTTCCAAATAACGCGCCTTTGAGCCCTATCTTTTGTAAAAAGTTATCCAATCATTATTGTCTTCTAAGTGCGTCTTTAAGCCCTTATTTTTTAGATAACACACCTTTGAGCCCTATCTATTCCATTTTTAGTACGCATTTGAGCCCTCACCTTTTAGATAGCATGCCTTTAAGCTCTATCTCTTTTATATGGTGCTTTCATCACTATTTTCTTCTAAGTGTGTCTTTGAACTCTTACATTTAAGATAGTACACCTTTGAACCCTATCTCTTCCTTTATAAGTGTGTCTTCGAGTCTTTGTCTTTCAGATAGTGTACCTTTGAGCCCTATCTCTTTTACATAGTTTTGGCATTGTTTCCTTCTGAGTACATTTTTAAGCCTTCGTTTCTAACATTTTTGTTAGATCTGTCATTCTCGAAGATATCTTTGAATATCCTATCATTTTGAAAAGAATTAACCACTTCTTGATTTGGTAAATCCACATCATTTTTTTCTTTTCTTTTATACAAGCTTACTATCTAAAGTTTTTAACGAGACTTTCTATCATAAGCATTGTAAAGAGAGGGTAACTGTTATAACCTAATATTGAGTTTTCCCAAAATTTATCCTTTTCATTTTAAAAATAAAAATAAAATACAAAAAAATAAAAATAAAAGAAGACCAATAACTTGATTGACAAACATAGGCTAAAGAGGGATTTAAGTGAAAATTTTAAAACTCAATTGCACCATTGAAGGACTTGAATGTGAAGAATAATCAGAAGAATTTCCATAAAATTAAATCCAGGGACTTAATTAGACTTTTAATAAGCCAATTTGATTTTATCATAAGCCTAATTAAATATCTAATTAAGTTTAAGAATTAATTAAGTGCAAGTACTTAATTAGACTTTTAATGGGTAAAATTAATTTTATTAAGGACTTAATTGGTGAAAATTTAAGTTTGGAAGCATGATTAAGAATATTGGAATTTTAAAGACCAAATTCCATTTTTACAAACTCAATTGGAAGAAATTAGGGGCAAAATTGAAATAAAATCAAAGTTTAAGGGGTCAATTAAGTGCTAAATTGAAGAAATTCAAGACCAAAGATCTCTTTGAAAAAGGCGCGCGTATTCCAGGACCAAATTCAATTAAAAATAGAGGTGAAATTGAAGAAATTATAAATTTAAAAGTCAATTGAGGACGAGATTAAAAATATTCAGGGCTAAGGACCGAATTGAAAAAAAAACCTAAAATCATAAGGTCTTTTTAAAATTTTACAGGGGTAAGATCGATGGTCTAAATGAATAAATTCAAAGATTGAGAATGAAATCAAAAGGGAGGGTTTATGTCCTAATTAAATCTAAAGTGGCCAAAATGACACCGTTTTATTTAAATGAAACGGTGCGTTCTTTAAAACAATGTCGTTTTGGTTAATGCCAGGTCAAAAAAATAAAAGCCAAACGATGCATCGTCTAGCAGTGTTTATTGTCTTCTTCTTTTGGCCCCATGAAAAGCTAGCGAAATACCCTTCTTTAGAGAGCCATTTAATGCTCTTTCATTCCTCAAGGAAGACAAAAGACATGCTCCCCTGGTAGCCCTGACATTGTACCATGCCCCATTATAGTTCCCATTGAGTGGTCTCTTTATAGTCGTTATAACGTTGATCCAACATCACTGCCTCGACCAGCCTTTGACATCCTGGTTTGACAGTACCAGTTGTTGGGTTGTTATCAGTGGTTGGGATCCTGTCCAAGCAGATCACTGGCTAGGATTGAATTCTGGAAGGGATCCCAAACACCTCTTTCACCCCTAAAAATAACGATGACGTTCAAGTGAAGAAAAGAGAAAGAAAAACTGAGGGTAAAGGAAAGGAAAAGACAAAAAGAAAAAATGGAACAGAAAAAACGAGAGAAAACTAATCACAAAACCAACTTGAAACACGTCTTTCATCCCATATTCTAGCAACATACTACCTTAATAACACCCTACATTACACCCATAACTCATTCTAGCCAAAAACATCCCTCAAAGACCAGCCCACGAGCCATCCTCACCACTATTTCTTTCTTCTCCATCAGTCACCGTGGACCACCATCAACCTCCACTAACATCCATTATCCTTATAATGGAAGCATCATCAGCCAACGAATAACACTCCCTCAGGCTAGGTAACATTTTCTCCCTTCCCTTTCTTCCTTTGAGTGTTGAGCATGAAGATAGAATGTGTATGGAATAATTACCCATTGCTGGAAATCGTTTTTGCCAGAGAAAATAGTCATTTGGTCAGGCTAGTGGTAAAAAATAAAGTTGGGCCTCTTGCCTTAGCCTAGCCCGCGTGGCTTGATGGGTTCCATATAAACAAATGGAGCTTTTGGGTTATCTATCAGCTAAAAAGATCGAATTGTGTTGAGCCAAAGTTCAACCCCTATGCGTGGGCGTCGACCTAGTAAGCCCAACCTATGTGGCTAGGCTAAGCCCAACACAGCATTAAGGGTGTGTTTCGCACGCTCGATTTTTAGCATAGAAAAATTCATCTTTTTAGTTCTTAAGACGTGTTTGCCAAACACGGCCTTAACACGGCCTTAAGGGATTTTTCATGCCTCTGACTTTTAGATAAGGGCGCCCTATTGCCATCTTTTTAGCCTTAACTTGTCCTTTATTTTAGTGTCTAGCCAAACAAGCCCTAAACAATTTTTAAAAGTTCTGAAAAAATTTAGGGCCATTTTAAAATTGTTTGTGGGTCCCTCGCATGTTTTTTCAACAATTTCACTTAAAATCAGACTGTAAACTTACACCGTAAAATATTGACCTAATATTAAAATAATTGTTTTCTCTAAAAGTCCAAAAAAATCAAGAAAGTGAGAGAAAAGGGCAGAAAAAATATAGAAAAAAATATGAAAAAAAGAGAAAAGTAGATTGTTCTCTAAATAGGCCAGGAGACTAATCGGTCTCGTCGCCCATGTATTGGGTGACCATGCTAATCCCAATATTTTTTTTATTAATATTTTTTTTTCATTTATTTTTTTACCATCACAAACAATCTTTCAGTGGGTTGACACAAGCTCCCAGTGTGTTTTGTACCTTTCACGCATTATATAATAGTTAAATTGTTTATATTTTTTCACATACATATTTATATTTCTTCTCAGTAAGAATTTTATGATATGTATTTGCTAGAGAGAACGTAAGAACTAGGACTTACTTTCTGCTAAACGCTACTATAAGATCTTATCTTGTAAAGTAAGATGAATTCAATAAGAACTCACGCAAATATGAAATTAAAACTGGTTTTAGATATTGCATAACATGAGAAAATCTCAAGTTCTTAAACCATGTGTTATCTTTAATTTAAAGTTGAAAACAGGTTATGAAAGACCTATATGCTTGAAGCATGCCAGTGGAGAAAATATGGAAAGGTAATGAAAAGGAGAACAAAGGTACGCCCATTCCTCCAATACACCAGCCGATGAACTCTGCTTGAATAGGTTCCAGACAACATCAGCTTGCTATGTAAACAATTGAAACATGTAAGAATATTTGAACTTGTCTACATAAGATACAAAATTCATTCTACAACTGCAAGTTTGTACTATTCGAATCAAACTGTCGAGTCACATCTTCCACTGCATTTTTGACTTGGCAAGTTAAGACATGGTGTGCAATTTCACAGTTGCCATCATGCAGTGTGATTGCCCTTTCATAGAGCATGTTATTTATTATCCTATTCCATTTATCATCTCCAAAACCAGGAGTTTGATGCCCTAATATATGCTGACATCGCAAAAATCAATCTTCAACCCACAAATAATTGGTATATTTCTCGCTCTCTTCTTCCATTTCTAATAACTTAGCTAATATTAAGTACTCATTGAGATTAGCCATTACCAATTGAGTCCTCTGCTCTTAAACCCACAAATTAAAATGCAAAACCAAAATTAACAAATTACAAACCAATATCAAGTCATATGCACACATACCAATAATAATCATGTAAGCAACGAGGACCCCAATATTGTTAAGCATCACAAAAATCTGAAGCACCCTCCTCCTAACGTTACCAGATGCATCGCCCATGACCCAACATAAGACTCCAACTCTCTAGCCTTGTATACCTCATATGCATCTCAATAGAAAAGTCAAGGAGCGCAGCAACAAACACTATCAGACCAAGACCAAGGCCGAGTCCTTGACTTTCTTGGTTGCTGGCAATGCCATGTTCCCAGTACCGATAATGCATGCGCAGTATTTTGTGGAAAGAATGAGTTACAAGGTCATTTTATTTTTACATTAGAGTACATGGTGCTGGCGTGGCTATTGATCAATTTATTGCTTGATTTTTATCAGCACAGTTTTAAATCTAGCTTTTTGGTAGTGATTCATTCTATAGAAAACAGTAAAGTTGGGTATTCTAATCTGGTTTTTGTTCTGATTTCAATCTTTTTTAAACAGGTTTATTTAGTATGTCTTTAACACACTTGATTTTTAGTCAAGAAACCAAGTTACTCACCATCCGCTGCATAGAAATTGCCTTTGGGCATCATGGCATCAAATTTGTCAAATGCAGCCAAGAACACTTTATCAGCATCATAAGCAGCTTTCTGAACCAAAACAAATCAAAAGATTCAGCTCTTGATGCTACCTTGTTTAGAAGTAAGCTGCTTCTTGAAAGGTTATTCCTACAGTCCATAATTCTAACTGAACTCATTATATAGACACTCACACAAGCAGGACCAAACCAAACAGCCCTGAGCATCACATCAGTTAGCATTGTACCCATACACAGAATCAGCAATAAAATTATTACAATTTCAAAGTGCTAGTGCAAACATACCGATCCAATATCTGCAATCAACCATGCACTACGAGTTCTTCAGAGACTTCACAAGACATTCACAAGGACAGATGCAATTTTATTTTTATCATATAAACCTTTGAGTATTCTACCTTGATTATTTACATAAAATGAATCCCTTCTTGGTAGGAGACTTTAATTTTTTTTTCTCCGTGAAGAAGTTATTCGTTGTACCATTGACCGACTACCAAAAGACTCAAGGGCTTCATGGCTATGAAGTTTCTGTTTCCATTTGTTACAAACTGACACCACAATCCACATAATCACATACATTATCCTTGTATTTCCATGCTTCAGTTTCATAATTTTGACCTCGATTCCAAATGCTTAATTCTAAGCTGGAATCATGATGATCGCTGGTACATAAAGACTTGCTTTTCTCTAATAACGCTTCCAAATTACCAAAGTGCTAAGATCCATAGGAGAAGATTCAAGAAATATCCATCAAAATAAAAATCAATATAAAAATGAAAATATTGTATTTTCTTTTATAAACATTAAGATAACAATATATTGGATCGATTCACGTAAACTCGGGTTAACCTATCAATCGCATCTCGGGTCATGAAATCATGATAACTCTATAGAAAGAAAATCAAAATAAATTATAAAACTTAAATTTTAATAAATCCAATGTTAAATGATAAAATTAAAAAAAAATCAATTTATAAAAAGACCCAAAAAATGACCCGTGTCAACCCGGTTTAACCTGTCAAACCTAAGACCCGGGTCATGAGACGAGGATATCCACAAAGAGATAAGACAAAAATAAAGTCTAATTCTCAATTAACCTGACGTTGAATGATGAAATTGAAGGGAAAAAAAGGATCAATTAGGAAAAGGGAAAAAAAACTCAAGTCAATCGAGTTAACTCACAAAACCAATGATCTGAGTCATAAAACTAGAATAAACTCACAAAAAGTAAATTGAAAAAAAATATAAAGTTCAATCCCTAATAAGTCTAATATTGAAAGAAAAAAATATTATTCCACTGAATAGTGTTTTGTGAAGAGGGGTATAGTAAAACCCCCTCCTCTTTTAGTTTTTTTTTCTTGTTAATGCTCAATAATTTAATATCTTATTTAAATAGTAATTGCTGATATAATAAAACATTACAAATTGATAATCCAATAAACACTATGATTATTCATGAATTGCAATGTGTTATTTTGTTATTGATACTCTTCTCAATCAACAAGTATTTTTCTATCCCCACTTGCATCCCTTTGTTATGGCCTTAGCCTTCATTTTTAAGAAACTGAAAAGAGTTGAGAGTAAAGAAAGAAAGAAAGAAAGAAGAAAGAAGAAAAAGAAAAAGAAAAAGACTTGTTACAAAAAATTATCATTCATTACTTGCCTCACATGTTTCTAACCTGATCCTATATACAAGGAAATCAACTACCTGTAACTAACAAACTAAGAAGATGTTTGAGAGTGTGGTAGTGGTTGTGGTTTGAAGTGTTTTTTGCTTGAATATGCATTAAAATAATATTTTTTAAAAAAATAAAACCTATGGGAGCATCACACTAACCGATAAGCTACTTAATTGGCCAATAGCAAGATTCCTCCTCTTTATAGAAATTACAATACTATACTAGGTGTATAAATAAACCTAGTATCACCAAGTAGAGGAAGATGAAATCTTAACCAGACACAGAGCTGTACACAACAAAGCTACAACAGAGTTACAACCACGTCACATTCTACAAACATGCATAACATACCTTCAATTTTCTTTTACATTGTCTTCTTCTCCCTTGTACACATACTGACTAAAGCATTAGAATGCCTTTATTACACAAGGGATTATTTTACAAGAACAACTCACGTCAGGCCTAGAATGTAACCACGCCAATTTCTGTGTGAAGTTTTTTTTCATGACTTTATCAATGGAGCTGTTTATGGGGATTTAAACAAAAAACTAATTCCTTTCCTTTCACCTCTCACCAAAAACATTTTTTTCATGAATGATGATACTCTAGTACAGGGGAGAGTAATTGATCTCCTCAAAGGGACTACAACTCCCCTAGGTGTCCAACATCTTTCTCATTAGCTGCATGTACTTAATGATGTTGTCATAGCTATACAACTACATCTTTGCATTCTTACTCCTATATAACAACAAGGTCTTATATGTGCACCAAGTTTACAAAGACAACACCAGTTTCTTAAAGAGATAGGGAAAAATGAATGACATGCTGACGAGTAATTTTGGCACTCCTATACTTAAAAAAAGCTACACATGTCATTCTCAAATAAGACGCTCCAAACGATCCAGTCATCATCAATCTCCATTTAAGTCTTCCTCACATACCAAAAAGACTTATACATGAGATTAGATCCATAAATCTATGAGATCTTGAACAGGACTCAATCGAAGAATCTCTATTTTATTATAGAATCATGCATACTAGACTTTTCAAAGACTATCTTTATGCAAAAAGCAATTTAGACAACTATGAGGGACTCACAAACTCTTGGAAGCATATCAAAAATATGAGAAGCATCATTGAGCTTGTCACATAAAACATTAATGCTATATGCAAAGTTCTTCCAATAAAGCTTCATTGATTTGCATGTGCATGGTATACCAGCCTAGAGCTTGTCTTTATTTTCATGATCTCAGCTCCAAACTAATCTCTCTCTTGAGAACAAACGTTTCTACCAAAAATAGCACCATAAAGCTCTTTACAATCATACAATGAGAAGATGGAAGCACTATGACTTATCTCCAATGTTTTAACCGAGAGGTGCTCAATATGAAAAGAATCCTTGAACCTATAGCCATAACATCTCTAATTAGTGGAGTATTCAACTATTTCTTATGAGAAATTTTATACACCCTCATTGACAGAAATCTCCTCAATGTTAAACGCACAATATAAAATTATATCAAGGTAGAAACAACTAGCATGACTAGACAAGGTCACCCACGTTTCCATGTAAAAGCAAATTTTTCACCATGTCATTAATCCCCAACAAAAGCATAAAAAAGAAAGTATCAAGGGGCATATTTGTGATCATCTAACATTCCCCTAGCTTATGACCACACCTCTTACCATCACACAGACTAGGTGTTAGCTATAATCCAAAGGAAAGAATTTGTATGATATCCTTTTTCCCAAGAAAAGCAACCCAAACGCAAGGAAACCCTAATAAGTTGTCTCTTTCACTTTGATAACAAGTATGACACTGAGTGCCACGCATGAAAAAAAAAGAAGATAGAATGATTGATCATTAGAGGTTACCTCCACTAGTTTATAAAAAAAAAAAAAAAAGTAGCTAGAGCTGGGGAACAAAGCTTGCGTACCTACACTTGATGCGCTGCCTGAGATAAAATAATCCCCTAATTATCTTTAAAAAATTCTATTCCATCTTTTGAGATTTTTCAATAAAATAGTATTATTTCTCCAAGAAAAATCTTTGTGTAGTCTTCATATCTCCCCTGAAAATCTTTATAACTCTAACGAAAGTCTCCTTGACTAATGTCTCCATGAAAAATCTTTATGGTCCATATCTTTAAATCTACGAGACTCCATAAAATATCTTTATATCTCCATGAAGATGACATTCACGATCGCAAAAAGTAACACAAGTTCATAAAAAGTAATCTATACAATAAAGTATTTTCTCCCGCATTTCAATCTAAAGTTTTCCAAACATGTTTGTTTTAGAAAACTTGGGGGGAGGGGGGTGTTGATACAAAAACTAAACAAAAAAAATCATAAAAAAGGTTAGGACTAGCATGGTTCTAAGGCTCTGATGGCCAGCACATTCGCCTAAAGTATTAAACGGCTAGACCGACTAGTCGCCCGACCTAGCCCAGCGACCAATCAACTTTTCTCTTACTCTTTCCATATTTTCTCTCTTTTATCGGCCCTACGCGTGTTTTTTCTCAGTATTGACAATTTTACATGTAGCACACACAATTGTTTTGTCCATAAAAGAACGACATGCATCACTTTCTTATAACTAATAGTTTTGTTTCTGCTACGTCTACCAACCCATAAAAAAGTCAATGAAAATAAATATACCCTGTCACACATCTATAACAAACTAGCTTCTTTTCTAATCACGTACCAGGCATAGAACCTATAGGAGTATCACACCAATTAATGAGCCACTTGGTTGGCCAATGACGTAATTCCTCATCCATAAAGAGATTACAATACTATACTAGGTGTATAAATACACCTAGCCTCGCCAGGTAGAGGGAGATGAGATCTTAGTCAGCCACAGAGCCACACACAACAAAGTTACAACCAAGTTACACTCAGATGCGCACACAACATACTTTTATTTATCTTTTTACATTATCTTTTTTCTTATACACATATTAACTTAAACACTAGAAAATCTCTAATTTTATAAGTGATTATTTTACAAAAACAACTTAAGCCAGTCAAAACAAGGTTAAGCCAGAACATAACTAATCCTATTTTTATTTGAATTTTTTCATGCGGGGTTAAGATATAACCTACTTTCCTAATATGGTAGTGACAGTTTGGCAACCTTTTTATGCAATCTTTTCAATTTTTCTATCTTTTTTTTTAATTTACTAGAGGTTACTTTATGGAAACTAAATCCAAGCCTTTTCTTTATGTTCTTGGTGTCCAAGTTCCAATCCAAAAGTAGGAGGAGGTTAATTGGACTCATATACAACATTTTAATAAAAACAAAATACTCAAATAAAAGATCAAGTGCAAGGAGAAAAAAAGAGATAGGCGATGGTACATATAAAAGACAATGAATTTAACAGGAAATTTTACTCATATAAGAAATAATTAAAGAATGTAAAGTAAATAGAGAGTAGGTCCTCAAGAGAAGCTAGTATCAAAATTTAAATTGATTTCCAGAATCACAACCATAAAATTGAAATGTTTATAAATCATGCACGCATTCATGATCTACAATGTTGTTTTAAAAAATCAACCTAACCTTTTATTTATTTGTATGTTTGTGTCTGATAAATGAGTGTTTGTTTATTATTGCATAGAGTAAAATTTGATCTTAAAACATGAATGTATTGGCTTGATAACTAAAATCAATGAGCTGCCTTATGGTTATCAAAGTTTAGGACCTAAACCAACATCTATATATATATATATAAACTTGAAAACAACATATGAATATTGCAAATTATATAACAAAAAAAGATATGATCTAAATTAGAAAACTAAAATTAAATTTTAAAACTGTTATTCTATGTAAAAAAAATATTACATCACTTTCTTACAAAAAAAAAAAGAAAAAAAAAGATGGATCTTGTTTTCAGTATTACTTAATCAAATGAATTGTCATCTCATTAGAATTTTTCACACGTCAAATATTTCAACATATATAACTAGTACTAGCAAACATTTTGCATTTTGATCTAAGATTTTGGATTTAATAAATGACAATAATTAAGTATTTTTTCATAGAAGTCGAATAAATTTTTTTTTAAAAGTGTGTTAGCAATAGCTTTTTAAAATAATATTTTTTAAATAAAAAATATTAAAATAATATTTTTTATTTTTTTAAAAAATATTTTTGATATCATCCTATCAAAATAAAAAAAATTAATTTAAAATTAAAAAATAGTATTCCAATCGTGTTTCAATCAACTTTAAATATATATTTATTTTTGCTGGTCATACTATTAAAAAAAACAAAAAAAACGACAGTAAAATCATGAAATTTACACTAAAGCAAGCATAAAAACAGAAATCAAACACACCCTAAATATATTACCTCGCCTCATTATTGTATATTTAATAATTAATCTGCTCCTGTCTTTTCAACTTTCAGTATATAAACTTTACATGTACGATTACATATAACTACATAAAAACTCCCAAAGAAAAGAAATACATAGAAAAGTTAAAATCAATATGCCCAAAAAAGTCTACTTAAATAAATATAGTAATAGCATCTCCAATGAAAAATGCTATATTAAAAAGTCAAAATGATAAAAAGGCTTTTTAAATAGGATATATATAACTTTTTTGTTTATATGCATTCCAAAGGTAAAAAGTTATTTAGAAGAGTCAATTATATTTTAATATATTTTATGCTAAATTAATTTTAATATAATTATATAACTAATTTAGATATTTTTTATATAATATAATTATGATGTTATTAATTATATAATTAATATGAGTAATTTATAAAACTAAATATAAAATTAATTAAGTAATATGAAAGTTAAAAGATATAATTTTAAGTTAAATTTAAAACTTTAAATTTAAAATTTATTTATATAAATATTTTTATTTTCAGTTTTATATGTTACTGTTAAAATTTTAATTTTTTAAAAGTAAATTCAAATTCAAACTTTGAAAAAAACCAACAACATTTTAAATTTTGATTTTCAAATTTTTTTAAAAAAATTCAAACTTTGAAAAAATGACCGCCAACATTTTAAATTTTAAAAAAATAACCGCCAACATTCTAAGATTTTAAATTTTAAAAAAATAATCCATCTATAAATGTTCTCATATACCTAAACAGTTTTTCTCATCATTTTCTTCTCTTCGATCTTTATTATATTTCATTAAAATTCATCATGAATCATTCTAATTTTAATTTTTATGATGCTTTTGATTTTGATGATGACACTCCCATGTTCACCTTTCAAGTTGCTACTGCAATGGTTGCTGAAGAAGAATCGAATAATCAAGGGTGGAGAACAAAGTATCGTGGCTTTATTCTTGGTCACAATATTATCAATCGTAATAGAAAGAAAGGTGAGTTAAGGCTATATAATGATTATTTTGCTGAAAATCCTAAATTCACTAAAAATCAATTTCGAAGAAGATTTAGGATGAGTCGTCGTCTTTTTCTTCGGATCACAAATGCAGTGGAAGCTTACAATCCATATTTCAAACAAAGGACAGATGCTCTTCGTTTATCTTGCCTTCAAAAGGTAACTGCAGCTCACATGATACTTGCATATAGTATTCCTGCAGATCTTACTGATGAATATCTTTGAATTGGAAAAACCACTGCGATAGAAAGTCTTAGAGCTTTCGTCAAAGCAATCGTAGAAGTTTTTGGTGATTGGTATCTAAAGGCACCAAATGAGGTTAATATTTGTTGATTATTATCAATTAGAGAGCAACGTGGATTTCCAGGGATGTTAGGGAGCATTGACTGTATGCATTGAAAATGAGAGAAATACCCAATTGCATGGCATGGGATATATACTGGTCATTGTCGTGAACCAGCTATAATTCTAAAGGCGGTGGCTTAACAAGATCTTTAGCAGATGAGATTTATCCTAATTGGTCAACCTTTGTTAAGAGAATCCCAAGACCATTAGGAGCAAAGAGAAAATATTTTGCAAGCATGCAAGAGTCTGCAAGAAAGGATGTGGAGCGGGCATTTAGGGTGCTTCAATTTCGTTTTGCAATTGTACGTGGACCTGTTCGATACTGGGATGAAGAAATGCTTGCAAATATTATGAAAGCTTGCATAATAATGCATAATATGATTATTATGGATGAAGGAGCAATGAACCTTAGATTTGACCATGAACGTGAAGTCAATTCCTTTATATCAGTGTCACATGTTGAAATACCAGAACTACATGATTTTCTTCAAACTTATAATCAAATCAGGGATAGAGCAACTAGCTCTCAACTACAAGAAGATTTGATTGAACATTTATGGGAATAATATGACAACGAGTAGAATCATTAGATTTGAACTTCTTATGTTATCATAATTTTCAAGTTTTTTATGGTTTTTTTTTTTCATTATGGTTGTTATCTTTTAAGTTAATTATCCTACTTATTATTGTTAAGTGTTAGAGGAACTTCAAAAAAGTATTATGAATTGATATCAATTTTATAACAATATATTTAAAATAACCAAGAATTTTCTACATATTTAATTAAAAATACATTACATCACAATAAATCAATCAAGTTATTTAAAAATTAAAACCCCTCTTTTGCATAATTTTTAACTTTCTATTTTGAAAATACGCTGTAGAAATTGGATCCAAAATAGAAATATCCAATTTCATAATTTGTTATTCTTTTTCAATCCTATCCAATTCTTGTTTCTCTAACATAATTTTCTTGTCTTGTTTATTCTAATCCTCAATTTCAACTAGAGTTTCCCTGAATTGTTGTAAGAGATTTGTTACAGTTACCTCCCCAACTTTATCTTTTCCTTGTCTACATTTAAGTCGTTCCTTTACAGCCTTCTGATCGATTGGTTTATCTTGATAAATCAATGGTTCACTATCTTCTCCTAAACTAACAGAATCAGGGGTAGATGAAGTTGATGAAGCCGGACTTGCATTGACATGACTTTTTTTGTTTCTTATTTGACCTTTGATGTTGACTTGCACACTCAAATTGTCATTTGGGTTCTTTACTTAAAATAATCCAACAATATTCTAGTTGAAATCGTTTGTCAACGCAAGAAGCATACATTTGTCGAGCATCATTAATCTGGTAAAAAATTAAAGAAATTCAATAATGTTAAAATATGTATTAAATAATTTAACATGGGAATGAATATTAAAATTACCCTTGATTTTTCGGTCATTCCACTTTGCTGACGATTTTCAATTTGAGTAACAAATCCAAAAAATTTACCTACTTCTTTATTTATTTCTTGTCATCTACTTGAGATGCTTATTTGGGAACGATTATTCAAGTATCCTCCATGCTCTACAAAGTAAGCATGTAATCGAGCCCAGAATTGTTTTGTTTGTTGTTCAACTCCTGTAATTGGATCCTTGCTTATATTTAACCATGCAAAGACAAGTAAACAATCTTCATTTGGTGAGAAGTTTTTACTTCTTTGTGATTTTTTTATTATATGGACATTTAAATTCGAGTATGTTAAGTCATTAATTAATTGATTAAAATCACTTGGTTGAGAGAGAATATCTTCTGACTCGCTCATAAGAAAATTGGTAAAAGAGCTTGGAAAATCTGAATCCATCTACATTAAAAAAAAAAAAACTCAAGTTAAAACCTTATAAGAGGGTGTAAAGGAAGCTCACATTCAATGTCTAGCAATTTTGTAGTTTCCATACATGTGAATTAATAATAAGAATTGTCTTCTACTTGTTCTAACATTAATCTAATCATATAACCATTACAATTTGACCATTTTTTGGAACTAAAAGAGGATTAATATACTTGTTTAGTTGCATTTTCAACAAGACAAAATATAATTAACCTCAAATTAAAATAGACAATAAAAAATAAATTTAAGATATGTCACTCCATGTTTTATCAATATCAGTTGCCATCATTACTTCCTTTTAATTTTGTCAAAAATAACAATATAAATAAAAATTGTCTTCCTTATCCCATATCAAAAACATAAAATAACAAAGAAATAAAAATCATCACAAATAGCAAATTAACAACAAAATGTCTCAAGAATCAAGAGATGCAAAAGAAAAAATAGAAAAAGTCTTTAAGCAAATATACATTTTGATTTCAGCTAATTAACACAATCGATGTCATTAATTAACCGGGGGACAATTGATTTTTGTTTTTCTAAATTGGAGAGAAGGGTGAGGCATAATGCAAGGTTTTGAAATTTGAAGGGAAGTTTTCTTCATTTTGTTCTGCTTTTAAAATAAAAAACTAAATATTGGCCAACGGATACAAAATAAAGATGTTGGCCAACATATATAAACCAAATGAAAAAACAGTAGCCAGTACTATCATTTACTTTTGCCTTTTGCTACAGAGAAATGTAGAAATGGCACTTCCTGTCTTCAACAACTATTTTAGTTGTTCATTTAGCTGACCGGTTGGATTGCTTAAAAACAAACATAAAAGCTAAAAGTACAACTTTTTCCTTTTGCCTATTCTTTTACCTGTAGTTGGAGATGCTCTAAGTCCTTCCTGGGATACAAAGTTAACTTTTCTCGGCATCTTATCTTATGTATAACCACCTCTTTTTTAATTATTTTAGTCTTGTTTTGTTATAATTACATTAATTTTGTAGTATATTAAATAACAAGTTTTTTTAAAAAGAAATATAATAAAAAAAAAGAAGAGAGAAATAAAAAACAATTATCTTAATTTAATATTAATATATAATATTAGCTTCCCTAGAATTGTTTAGTCTTTTTCCACTGTAACAAAAATATTAATATATAATATAGGGGAAAAAAAAGACAGAG
>Ga0325414_1000575_pt1 | contig 30766 bp, 18 predicted proteins | sample PopdelMetagenome_8_FD_206183 | JGI IMG/M metagenome (GOLD analysis project Ga0325414, IMG submission 206183) | Populus deltoides microbial communities from Bellville, Georgia, United States - Leaf-PdKOR-R3 | ecosystem: Host-associated > Plants > Phyllosphere > Phylloplane/Leaf | place: USA... | reverse complement strand
AAAGAATTTTCAGTTGAATCTGCTTCAAACAGGACAATCCCATCTTCATTAGTTTGGTTATAAGAGAAGACAAATTGAAATTATTCGTGTCCATCTTTGGTTGTTGGCTTATTCAAAATCGCCTGCCAAGAAGAAAACTGATGCCAAATAATCTATTGATGCAGGAATTGCAGAACTGACTGCTAGAAAGAAAAGTTGCTAGAAAAGGCATGAAAATCACATTGAAGCATTCTTAATACAAAAATATTACAAAGAAGCATGAAAATCCATTTCTCTATGATTCTATATATTAGTGCATAAATTAGTAAGCCACAAAACACAATATTTCCAAACAAAGAAACCACCAAAAAACATCCTAACATTACCAGAATTATTGAAGGGAAAAGTGCAAAACCCAACCCATATACAGATCGATTATCTTGACATCAAAAAAAGAAGTCAATTTTAAAATTACCAGGGTCGTGAACAAGAGATAAAACTGAGGAAAAAGAGAGCAAAAGAGAAAGAGACTTTAAGGCTAGTAGGAGTGACAACATAAGCACCGAGACTATGAAATTAGTTGGGTTTTGAGCTTGTAGAACAGTCTATGTTGAGAAGGAGAGAGGGCGGATCGAGGATTTTTGGTGGTGATAATTATGGATCTAGTGGGTTGTTTTTGTGGGTCTGTGGTTTATAGTGGAAGATTGAATATAATTATGACCAAGTAAAATGAGTAAAAGGGCCAGACACACGGTTAGGTTAGGTTAGGTTAAGAAGAAGAAGAAGAAGATGACGACGAAGATGATGATGATTTTCTTTATTTTTTTTAGATATTGAGAGTGAGAGAACGTGTTTAGCTAATGGACAAATGGGATTCATATAATTTTATGGCTATATCAACAGTGTAGAATTTTAGTTTTAGGCAAAGATTTAATTAAAAAAAAAATTGAATCAACAGTGGATAATCTATTGTAGTATTTTTATGTAGTTGTCAAGTCAGCAATGCAAAATCTATTGCAGATTCTTTAGATAATTTACTTTTTAAAGATAATATATTGTTTTTAGCAATGAAAAATCGGTTGCTAATATATATAATCAGCAACTTAACTAAATTATTTATTCTATTGTTAGAATACGATGTTAATAGCCTCATTTTTTTTAGTAGTGAAATAAAATAGGTTGAAGTTATATATATATATATATATATATATATATATATATATAAAAATTGAATCAGAAACTCCATTAGAAAAGACCTTGCACGTGCACTATTGGTTTGGGGAAAAAAAGTGTCGTAAAAGACATTAGAAAATTTTGTAAGTCTACGTGAAATACCAATGGACAAAGACCATCAGTGTAGATGTCGATGATTGTCACATGGATAGTAAATATTTTGTAACTCTGTGTGAAATATCGATGGTCATTGTCCGTCTGAAACTCCGTCAGTATTAATTTAAAAATATTTTTAAAAAATATTATTTAGAATAAATACTATAAAATGATATAGATTAATAGTAAAAAACAACGAATTAATCAAATAAAATTGTATTAAACATTAGAAATATAAACATAATGTTAAATAATATTCATCCAAATATTCATTATAAATTTAATGTGTTTCCAAAAACAAATTAAATTAGAACAATGGCAGAGCTGCAGGAGGTGGTGGAGGCTGGTCGTTCCGGGGATGAAACGGCTAAAAAGGAGGCACACATATATTATCACTCAACCTTGATCTAATGTCCATGATCATTTGGCGGAGTTGTTCATAATCCATCGAGAGTCGCTCGTATTGTTGTTTCAAGGACATGTACGCCTCAGACCGTGTGCTCGATACCGTTTGGGAGCTCCCAACGGTTGAGACACTACAGGTCACCCACAAGTTCTCAGTCGTAGTGTTAGAGAGCCCGTACATCCAATTTTTATCGGGTCCACCAGACGATCCTACCTCCATCCACAAATCCAGATGTAACTCGGATGGGTCGAAGGATCGTCCCTATATCTCTCCCTCAACATGTTATTATAAGTCTCCTGAAAATTAAAAAAGAAATCACCATATTCAATTCAAGAAAATAATAACTTATGAAATAAAATGATTGAACGAACATATCACGAAGTATTGAGCACGGTTGTTCACGAACTGTTGCACCTCCTTTTGGCGATCTTGACTTCGCTCATGCGTCTCTACAAACAGCTCCATTGGGCTCGACTCACGTCCAAGAGATGTAACCTGTAAGAAAAAAAAATATTACAAGTTAAATATATTTATAAGCAACAACAAATTAATTAACGATATATTTCATTTAAATTAATCTTATCATCTGCTTCGCATGTGCACTGAACAGAACAAAGCTCCCTGTGCGCGTGGTCACCAAACCATGAATTTGTCAGTTCCAGTTATCGGCACCGGACTGTGAGCGTCGTGGAAACCGTTCAGACGTCACGTGTTCAATATATTGCAACCATAAATCCCCGAGATGCATGGCGGTTTGAAATCCCTCCAAACCGCCACATCATTCCAGCCTTCTAAACTGTAATCTCTCGCATATGTTTTGCTTTTTTTTGTGTCATACCAGAAATCACGCAACCCACTTCCATAGTAACAAATGAGATTTTAAAACATAAAATTATAAAACAAAAAATTGTATTGTTTTCGATGTTACCTAGTTGCCGTGTGATTCTCCCACACCCTCCTTGCAACATTGTCATGCGTGCTATCTCACTCAAATTTGTGTTGTGTATAAATAATTTATTTAAAATAAAAATAGAACAAGATATAAAATTATAAAAATAATTTATTAAAAATAAGTTACAAATTAGAATTTAACACCTACCTGAAATCTTCGAAACCATACATTGATATTAGGTCTCTACTCGGGATGTCTGAAAACCTGACTCCATTGAAATAATGAAATCTCTATCAACGACTTAAACGCTGATGTTATTACCTGGATGGGCGGCCTCAATGTTTATGAACCTGAAAATAAATAAAATTAATAAAATATTAATTAGTTGTTCATAAAGTATGTTATAAGTATATATAAAAAAAAAAACTAAAACCGAAACAAACTTACATTGAAAGGTCTTCCTTCCACTGTGCCTGGTACTTGCGGGTGAATTGACCCCGCTGTGAATGCACACCTCCTCTGCGCTGTGGAAACTGCGCTGGAAGAGGCAGCATCGCAAGTGGGCGCAGGTGCCTCTTCTTAATCAGCACCTAAGGATAAGTCATCATCGCTGCTAGAAGAACTAGCTGCAACCGTGTGCTGACGACGTGCTGTTGATTTCATTATACACATCTACACAAATTTATACGAATAATTACATAATTAAATTTGATTACTTAAAAAAAAATCAGCAGCACCTCCCCTATATGGAGACTACCCAAAGTTTTCAAACCTGCAAATATTGACAATAGTCACAAACCAATTGACTCCATTGAAAAATCTTATATATAACATAACATCTATAGAAATTTAACATTTATATATTTTTAACTAACATCTCTAGAAATTCATAAATAACAATTAAAATTAATGGAAATAATAAAAAACACAACGAGCAATAATAGAATAAAATCGAGATAAAATAATTAAATTTAATTCTATATTTTCAATTATCATTACCAAGGTAAATTCAACAATAACAATTAAAATTCAACAAAATTTTTAATTATTATGACAATACAAACAATAAAATAATTAAATTTTCATTCTACGCATCTACATAAATTTATACGAATAATTACATTATTAAATTCGATTATTTAAAAAACATTCAGCAGCACCTCTTTTATACTAGAGACTACCTAAAGTTTTCAAACCTACAAATATTGACAATAGCCATAAACCAACTGATTCCATTGAAAAATCTTATATATAACCTAACATCTAAAAAATTTAACATTTATATATTTTCAACTAACATCTATAGAATTTCATAAATAACAATTCAAATTAATGGAAATAATCAAAAACATAACAAGCAATAATAGAATAAAAATGAGAAAAAATAATTAAATTTAATTCTATATTTTCAATTACCATCAAAATTTTCAATTATTATGGCAATACAAACAATAAAATAGATTGAACAAATAAAAAAATATATAGACTTTAATAATGAAAAATATTTACCTTAATAGTGTATTGATTTCAAGACTTTATCTACGAACAATACATAAAAACAAAAAACACAACAAAAATAACAATAACTAAAATAAAGAGAAAATAAAAAAAAATACAAAGATGAAGAAAGGAGAATAAATACCTTCTAATATGTTGAAGATTACAATGAAAACAACAAAAATTCTCAGTGATTTGTTGAAAAAAACAAGAAGCAAACGGAGAAGAAGAAATGAACTGTAGGGGGGGCTGGGTTTTATACTGCAATTTTACCAACAGACAATTTAAATAATACTATTTTGCATTTTTCTGGTGGTGACTTTTAATATGTCCGTCGGTAATGTATAAAACTTTCACCGGTAAAGTTTGAATTTTGCACTAAAATTTTTAAATAAACCTCCAGAATTTTCGTTGTCAGTCGGTATCAACACGCTATCAAAGGGATCAGAGAGCCATTAATGTCGTTCCTTGGAATTTGCACAGTCTGTCAGTATTTGTCGACTAAACCGACATAGAACTCTAACAGTCACGCCTATGTAACATACCGACAGATAGTATCCGTCTGCATAGACGTCGGTGAATGTGGCAAATGCAATAAATATTTTGCACCTCTCGGTAAAATACTGGCAGATTGTGTCCATCTGTAGGGACATTAGTGATGATGGAAAATGCAGTAAATATTTTGCAACTATTTGTAAAATACCGACAGACTGTGTCCGTCTATATAGACGTCAGTGATAGCACACTGTGCGTGATAGATTATGTTTGTATTACCTATTTATCCTCCTGCAAACGCTTAAATTGCAAACTTCCCACACAACACAATAACAACAGTGAATAATTATAAAATAAATATTTCGTGTTACAAAATAGCATCCATAATATTACATTATAAAAAAAATGATTTACACTTTCGTGTTCTGATAGTTAGTCATAATGTTCTTCTTTTTCATCGTCAATTGAATTGTTATCAGCTCCATCGCACTCTTCAATGTGGATATCATCTTCATCTTCATCGATATTTGCTTGTCCGCTAGAGCTCAAAACAGCATTCAACTCCTCTATGTCAACATCAACAAGACTATCATCGAAAACACAAAAATTTGAATTTTCTTCTAAGTCAATCGAAGAAGCAACTAGATATGGTTCAACCAACTCACTAACTTGAAAGACTTCATCTCGCTCACTTGTGTCTTCATTCTCATCCTGAACAACCTCGAGACAACCCCTGGGTTTTTTTTTAAATGGATAACCAATCAACCCTTAATCGATCCTTTCTAAAGGAAGGGGTGTATGTGTAATAAACTTATTGATATTGCTTTGTAAAAACAAAGACATCGTTTACGTTGCGGAGTCTAGCTTTTAAGTTGATTTCAACGAGACCATACTCTGATTCCTCTGTCAATAGTGTCATACCAATAGCATTTGAATAAAAACACTCTATTCTGCTCGCTATGATATTACAATTCGACGACCTCTTCTAATTTACCATAGTAGTCAACTTCAAACTCACTATAAGTCGATTCCTTAACACAAACACCGCTATTGTATGTCTTTCTTCCATGCCTGTATTCTTCAGTATGAAACACATATCCATTGACAAAATACTCGTTGTAGCACTTAACTTTTCTTTCAGGGCTGAGGCTTAGTAAAGACAATGAAGTAGCAGCACTCCCTCCCATTTGATAAACCTTGTACATTAAGTACAACAATAATCAATAAACAAGAATTCTGTAATATTGACGTATAATTACCTTGCTAGAGATAATGAGTTTGTGACAGTACTTACATGTGTTCTGAACCACGTGGTGAATTGTTCATCTTGTAATTAAAAGATTTGGAATTCGGTCAGCTGTAAATTATTGGACAGTAAATATCATCGATGTTGCCTACAAGGTTATTCCAAATTATATGAGTTTATGATATTACAATATATAAATAGTACACTCTTGACAAAGTTTAAGAAGTATATATACTTACTTAATAAAAAGTCTCAGCTCATCACAGTTAAATAGAACATAATTGTGTGCTTGTCTGAACTCTATTTCAGACAAATATCTTCCTCATATGACATTTTTAGGTATGGGTCGTCCAGGATTGGAGAATATTGACAAGTTTCCACTTGTAGGCACCTCACCACCATCATCATGATGTGGAACGCGGTTGATTCTCGTTCTCAAATGAGATTCGAAATAGTATGAGATAAATATTAAGATCTCCTCAACAATATAAGCCTCACATATCAAAGCCTCAACATGTGCCTTGTTCTTAACCTTTTTCTTAAGATTGAACAAGTACTTGCATGGAATTAAATAAAAATTCTCAATTAAGAAAAACAATGAAAAAACTTTTAATTATGAATTACATTGCATCTATAATATCTAACCTCTCGAATGGATACATCCATCTATACTAGACCAGTCCTCCAACTTTTGCCTCATGCAGTAAATGTATAGGTAAATGCTCTGTCAAGTCAAAAAATGATGGAGGGAATATTGTCTCGATGATATTTGTTTCAAACCTTTCAATGTGATCAACATTCAACTTGCTGGAGCATATACCTCTAAAGAAATGACTGTTCTCCGTGAGTGCATCCCATATCCCCTTTGGCAACAAATCATGAAAAGCTAATGGAATGAGTGTTTGCATAAACATGTGGCAGTCATGACTCTTCATTTCATATAATCTGCATTCCTCCATAATAACCAACCTTAACATGTTTGAGGCATGTCCATCGGGAAAACGCAGACTTTTAAGCCATTTGTAAACTAGTAGTTGTGCCTTTTTCTCTAACACAAAACTTGTTCTGGGTTTTGCAACCAATGACCCATCAAAAACTAACTCCATATTTTTATGGTTACAAAACAATGTTAAATCCAATCTAGTCTTGATGTTGTCCTTTGTCTTCCCCTTCTCATCCATGACGGTGTTGAAAATGTTCTCAAACATGTTCTTTTCAATGTGCATGATGTCGAGGTTATGGCGGAGGAGATTAGTCTTCCAATAAGGAAGCTCCCAAAAAATACTTCTCTTTACCTAATTGTGGGTCAAAGCAAAACCAAGAAACTTCTGCTTACCTTATTGGAAACCAAATACAATGTCACCGTACTCTGATACAACATCCTGCAATTTTTCACCAGAAAAACGCGGGGGTGCAACATCCTTTTCAACTCTTTTAACAAAGAAATCCTTTTTGTTCTTTCTGTACCTGTGATTTGTTGGCAAGAAACGACGATAGCAATCAAAAAAAGAAGTTTTACCTTCGTTTGTTAGCGTGAATGCCTTGTTGTTTTCTATGCAGTATGGACATGCTAGTTTTCCATGCGTACTCCAACTAGAAACCATTCCATAAGTTAGGAAATCATTTATAGTCCACATCAAAGCCACCCTCATAACAAAATTTTGTTTCGTTGATATATCATAAGTCAAAGCTCCGAAGGACCACAACTGCGTCAACTCATCAATCAACGATCGAAGACAAACATCTATATTTCAGCCCGGACTACTCGAACCTGGTATGATCGTAGATAAAAACATAAACTATGGCCTCATACACATTCCTGGTGGCAAGTTATAAACCGTCAGTATGACCGACCAATAAGAATAAGGAGCAGCAAATGACCTGAATAGGTTGAATCCGTCTGAACACGTGCTTGTGGCCCAACTGGTTGGGTTGGTTAGAATCTGATGGTATATTTTGTGGGGATTTGGTTGCATGCCATTGGCTTGAAGTCAGTGGTCCACGCATGATGCTGGCTCACTGCTGGATTCATGTTTTTGTATATGGCTCACTATTGTGGGGTCTCATGCTGGCTCACAGCTGGAGTCACGTTCTCTAGGGAATCTGTTTCCCTTTGGTGTTGTCGCTTGGAAATCAGTTGGTCTTGGCGCTGGTTTGCTGTTTGGTGGCTTTTGGTTTGGTTTAGTGGGGGCATGGTCCCCTAGGCTTTTTGTTTTTTTTTGTTCCCTGCATGAGGGATGTTCATGCTTTTTGTCTATGGGATCTTGTTCCCTTTAGCTTGTTCAAGGAAGTCTGTTCCCGTTGATCTTACTATGGTTTGTTCAAGGGAGCTTGTTCCCTTTGCCTGGATTTGTATGTCCTTTTTGTATTGCTGGTTTCCAACTTGTACTGCAAGCTTGTCTTGCTCTTTTTTATCTATACAATACTTACATTTGATCAAAAAAAAAAACACGTTCCTAAAAAAGTGAGGATGCACACTGTTAAAGTGTTTCTATGCTTCGCCGTCAGAAGGATGCACCATCACTCCATCAACCGCATTATGTGATTGATTGGTGCTATGTCATGTGCTCAGTAGTCCTTGGTGATATGAATAACCTCTGCAATCTAGGTGTGATTGGAAAGTATTTAAGTTTCTTATATGGCATGAGAGTCTTTCCCATGCCAGTTCTGGGTTTGTAACAGGAATGCTCACATGTCATACACTAAGTCAGCTCACCATTTTGAAGGTAGTAAATCATGCAGAAGTTAGGGCACATGTTAATTTTCTGGTATCCTAAACCGAAGGCTTTCATCATGGACTTAGCAGCATGGAAGTTCTCTTTCAGTCTGTTCCTTTCACGTAAAATGCTTCTCGTCCATTCAATAATTTTGTCATAACCGGTCTCACTCAACCCGTGATCTGACTTGATGGTGAACACATGTGCTACGGTCGATAATTTACTATGGTTTGTGCAACCATCCCATAATGGTTCGTCAAAATCTTTCAATAGATTAAAAAACCTTGTTGCATCTGCATTAGGTTCTTCTTCTATGATTGGACATTAATTAACATTACCTTGATTCATTCTCATTGCATCCATAACCATATTCCTGTAAGGATTATTGTTGTCATTTACAACTACATACACGTTGCTAGCACTAGAAGTTAACTCAATCACCCTTTCTACCATGCTTTTATTAGGAACAAATAGTTCTCTGTTTGCATACCAACACAGGTAATCCTCCATGAACCCTTTGGTTAGAAGATGCATCTTTACAACATTTGGATGTAGAAACTTTTTATTTTTACACTTCCTGCATGGACACCTAATACCGCCTTCAGTAAAATTCCTCGGAATAGATATTGCAAAATTAATAAAACCCTGAACCCTATTACAATAATCCATCCTTCGCAATCCTTGGGGTGAGTCTCGATACATCCATGAACGATCATCCATGACTTCAATCGAACTTCTATAAAATTATGATGACAACATGTATTAATTAACTATGTTAAGTAAATAAATTTACAAAAATATTGGTTTGCCTCGACATTATCCAACAAACTAAAAAAGGACTTCTCTTAAATATTCATTATCAATTATCAATGTCCATACAAATTTATACATATATAAATTTACGGAAATTACAACTCCGCAATGGAATTGATAAAAATTAAAACGAACTCGTTAAACAAGCTATTATTTATTTCATCACAATACTTCTAATTCGGTAAATCAACAAAGTTTCAACAATTTACAAACAAATATAATTTGACAAAATCCAAAACAAATCATAACAACTACAAAATTATACATTCATACTACAAGTTTCTTTGACAAATAACAATAAAACATGTATATACACTAACAAAATACATATACTAAAAAAACAATTATAAATTATAAAATTGACATTTAAATGTTAAAATTAAAAAGGATAGATTTACTTATAAAAAATGATAAAATTCACAATGAATCAGAGCACTGATGTTGTGACCACGTACAAAAGTACAAGAAAGATGATTTGTGTTGAGAAGAGGGGAATATTTTTAGGGGGGTGGGTGGTTGTTTGCAGTTTGGGAGGCGAGAGTTGGTACGGGGAAGAAGGAAAAATATGGGGGGAGAGGGTCAACAGCGTAGGGATATATTAGCTTTTTTCAATGGAATCACCGACGAATATATTTTGTCGGTATAATCATCGGTACTTCTAATGGTGAATGGGTCACGTCACTGTACGGAGATCTCGGTTTGAATCCCTCGGTCATTCCATCAGTAAAATCGTCTGCAAAAAATCCACGTCATCAAACTGTTTTTTTTTTCAAAATTCTATATATTCCATTTGAAATTCGGCCAGTAACTACTGATGAAATTAATCTGTCGGTACATACCGACTGAATTTCAGACAGATTACAAGCCATCGGTAATTATTACCGACAGCAAAATTATGTCGGTATAGACTGACAAAAGTACAGACGGAATGTACTTCGTCGATAATTATTACTGACAAAATCATACCATCGGTAATTTCATTGGTTTTAGCTGAATTTCTAGTAGTTAATGATGTCAATATAATATAATATGATATGTTGATAATGTAACTGAAATCATCCATCATAAAACAAGTCAGTGTTTAATGATCAAGGCTAAGAAAAATATGAATTTAAAATTATCAAGTGTAAAAATCAAATCACTAACAAATATATGATATTATTTCTGTTTATATAGGAATGAGTCTTTGTCGTGTTTCTTTTTATATGGATAATTTTTCCTATTAACATGTGAGTAGAAAAAAATGATTATTGGATGACATAATAGTGGTATATAAATATATTTATATAAATTCAGCGTGAAGGTTTCAAATAATGGATTAGACATGAACAACAAAGTGGAGAATGGTTAAGTTGATGAGTGTGATATATGTAAATGTTAATAAGAAAATAATGTGTAAACTAAATTTTATTATTATCAAATTATAATTGATTTTGAATATTACACACACACACGTACACACACACATATTGACTCCCTAAGAACTGAAAAGTAAAAATTATTATAAACACTGTGTTTGCGAAGAACAGAGATCAAAGTGTAAGGACTAGATTGTAATAGTCATAAATCCTGTAAAAAAACAAAACAAAATTTACCCTAATTCTCTGAGTTTAAGGCTCAATGAAGTTATTTTAGGTGTTTAAATTACAGTGTGTTACAGTTTACTTATTAGATCAAAATGATGTTGAAAAATTTAAGGTTGAGGATTAAGCATAACAATGTAGAGTTTAAAATAATTGGTCGGGTGAAAAGCCATACCATCTACTATAGCATGACCTTCTTCCCAAATGCCTTTTTTCTTTTTTAACTTCTCATTCATATTGTTATACCCAACAATATAACCTCAAACTTTGATATTATCATTTGTTATCAAATTTTTATGAAAATAAAAAAAAAACAAGGATGAAGCAAATGGTGTTGAGATTTTAAACTTTCTGCCATATATTTCTCGTTGTATAATTGGTGTATATGTCTGTGTCATGCTTAACTTGTCAATTTAGTTGTTAACATACATTTCCTTAACATACATTCCCCTAACTTAACAAATAAAAAGTGTAATTGCATTGTCAAAATAGTCCTTGATAAAATGACAATTAACTTCTATATCTTTGGCAAGGTCATATTATACTAGATTATGTTCAATCTCAATAATCGCCTTATTATCATAGTATAACTCCATGGAAATTGGGTCTTCTACTCCAAGTTCTACTAACACATGTTTTACCTATAGTAATTTGAACACTTCATAGATCATACCTGGAAATTTTGCCTTTACGCTTGATCTACCACTTTCTATTTCTTACTCCTTTAGGTTACCAAGTTTCCTCCTTTAAATGTGAAATATATAGAAGTAGGCCTCATATGTGTTTCATCTCCTGCCTAATCTATGCCTGCGTATCATTTAATGTCAAAGAAATCGCTTTTATAAATAATAATCCCCTCACTAAATAGACTTTAAGTATCTCAAGATTTTAAAAACAACACTCATATATTCTTCACTTGGTGCGTACATAAATTGGTTTACTGCACTTGTCATAACCCAATTTTGGATCCCTAAAAAATAATTATATGAAAAATACTTTTAATTCAAGAATCCAAAAAATTCAAAAAATATATATATATTCGAGATAGGAGAAGATAAGTCATCGAGTTACAATAGACCAAGATGCTAGAAGAATAACGAAATTGGGGTATTTTGACAAGATGGGAAGAAAAACTTACTTTAAAAGAAAGTTTAAGGTTGAAATCTTATCTAACCAAAATTAGAAGAATTAATTAAGTTTGGGAATTTAATTAATTTTCCAATGGGTTTTGAGAATTCAATCAAGACTCAATTGAAAAAAAAATCAAGTTTGGAAGCCTCATTCAGGCCAATTTGCAAATATTGAAAGATTAGGGATACGATGGAAACTTTGGAAAACCAAATTGGTGTAATCGGGGGTTCAATTGTAAGAAATTTAAAGTGTGAAGGCTAATTGAGAGCCAAATTAAAACAATTCAAGACCAATGATCTTTCTACAGAAAGCACATACATTCGGGACTCTACCGAAACTTTCTAGGGACTAGATTGAAAAAATCAAAATTTAAGGCTTAATTGGGGACTAAATTGAACAAATTAGAAACCAAGAGCTACTTTGTAAAAGGAACCAGACTTAAAGGATCTTAATTGATTTCTGGTAGGGGATTCATTGTATAAAATTAGTCAATTTTGCCTTAATTGTGGATACTTGAGCTTAAATTGAAACAACAGGGACCAAATTGAAGTTTTTTATATCCTAATTAGAAAACTCAAATTTTAAGGTTTAAGCAAATGACATGACACGTTGTCTTTCTATGTTTTATTGTCGTCCCCGACGAAGAAGACTAATCAGGATGTCATCTTCAGGTGAATGAATGTGACATCTCTAATCACCTTATAGGCTCTAACCACCACCAATAGACTGACACGTTGTCTTTCTATGCTTGACTATTTTAATGCTATCATGTGCTTGTAGGAGAGAAAGTAATGGTGAATACTTTACAATTTGATATGTCTGTGCCCTACCCCTTATATGTTCATGAAGAGATTTCTTAAGGCAGCATTATCTGACAAGAAGGTAATTGTTTTTATAGAAATTAAAATTCTTGGGGAGATTTGAATTTTTTTTCCATATTATAAAGTTGTGAATGGACAGCTTGAGCTTCGCTCCTTCTTCATCATTGAACATGTACTCCTTATTTGTTTCAACGAATCAAACAACATCTTGTCCTTGATCAGCCACACTACGGTGACAGATTAAAGTTGATTAAGGGTCAATCTTCTAAGCAATGAATATGGAATTCTGGACCTCCAAATCAAATGTGGTTTGTTTCTAATGGTAGATATGCATCCCCTCTATATGGTTCAAGTAGACCAAGGGTATGATTATCTCCTAATTTTCATGATGACCCCATCAAAGTAACTCAGTCAGCTATGACTGAAGAAGAAAAACTCTCTTAATTGGTGGTTGTCTTCTCATGATTAAATTGAACTCACAAGATAACAAAATGAACCAAAACCCCTTTTTCTATGGAAGTTATGAAAAGATGAGAGGAATCTTCCTTAAACCACCCTTTTTTATACAAAACCATCCTAGTTTTGGAAACAGCTTTTGGAGGGATTTTGGTTATAAAAGAGCAACTACTCTTTAAGGAGAGAGAGAGGCAAGAAAAAAAGAAAAATGAGAGGAAGAAAAAAAGGAAACGCCGAAAGAACTGATAAAGAAATCCTATACATGATTTGTCATAACCCAATTCTGGGTTATTCCCCAAAACTTCACTTTTTTTCAAAATAAAAATCAAAAAAATAAAATAAAAGGCTGGCAACGTGGAGAAAGCAGGCCGGAAAATCAAGCTACAATTTTTGGAGGAAATTCAAGGCCTAATTGTACCCCATTATGCCCAAAAATGGAGACAAAATGCAAATTCAAGGTTAAATTAAATGATTATTGGACGAATTTGCATAAAAATTAAGTCAAATGACATAATTAAATTTTTAATATGCCAATTTGATTTAATCATGGGCCAAATTAAATTTTAATTATGTTTAAGAATTAATTTGGGTCCAATTGAAGGATTTAATTAAGTGCAAGGACTTAACTATACTTTAAATGGGTCAAATTAATTTTATTTGAGGCTTAATTGGTGAAAAATTAAGTTTGGGAGCCTAATTTAGGCTTAATTGAGGAGATTGGAATTTTAAGAGACCAAATTTAATTTTTACCAAGTTAATTGATTGAAATCAGGGGCCAAATTGCAAGAAAATTAAAGTTTTGGGGTCAATTAGGGGCTGGATTGAAGAAATTTGCAGCTAAGGACCAATCTGCAAAAGGTGCCACAATTGAGGGGCTTAATTGACAAAAACCGGGGGTGAAATTGAAGAAATTAAAAGTTTGATGGTCAATTAGGGGTTAAATTGACAAAATCCGAGACCAAGGACCATATTGCAAAAGGCACGTAACTTCAGGGTTCCAATTGAAGGTCATCAGGGGCTTAATTGCAAACATTTAGGGTCAATTAGGGATTCAATTGAAAGCAGAAGGACTGAAATGCACTTTGGCCAAAACAGAATCCTGAACACTATTCATTATCTTCTTCTTCTTTTCCGGAAAACCTGGTTCAGTCACCTTCTTTGCAGGTGCATTTAATGCACCTAAAGTCCACCAAATTTTCCAAAACTTGCACAAAACTGATCACCAGACATCCCTCTACGTCGGGGTATGGTCTTCACCGGCTCACTGGCAAATAAACGGATGTGGCACCAACCCAAATAGGCCAACTCAGGCAGCCTGCAGCTGCAGATTTGACAATTTGACAGTGCACCATGCCTATTTTGAGCCAACGGTTGGGATCCTTTCCATTTGAATCAAGGGCTGAAATTTTTCTCTATTTTAGACAAGATTTCCCTCTTCCACCACCTATAAATAGAGGTGGATTTGATAGCCTGAGGGAGGAGAAAATTGGGTCCAAAATAAGCCAAAAAACCAGCCATTTTCCTTGTTTTCTTACTTCAGCCACCACCACTCTCATCACCGGTCTTCCCACCATCAGCTCCACCACAGGAAGCCAACACAACCACCAACCAACCACTAAGAGCCACCACCGGTTTCTCTCTCCTCTCTACAGCCCCTCCCGTTTTCTTATTCTTTTGCTTCCTCTGCCACCAACCTCCACCATCACAACCGGCTTTACCACCGTCATTTCCATCAACCCAACTCCTCACCAGTGGCAAAGCAGCGACCGTGACCTTCTCTCACTTCTCCTTCTAGCCTTTCTCTCTCCTCTGCAACTTTTTTCCTCTTCCTCCCACAGCCAACTCCGGCCACCATCACCTCAGTCGACGCCTCCTAAGCCACCGGCCGAACCACCTCATCACGTTCGAGACCCCCACGCCAGGCAACTTCCTTCTCCCTGCTTTGCCTCTTGCTTCCTCGGCGTGGCCACTGCATGCAGTATTCATTTCTGCATGCGGCAGCTAATTAATTAACCCACGGTTTGGGTTGGGCCAGTTATGGCCCAACCCAAGTGGCTGGGTCTGGCCCGGCCCCCATTAAAAAAATCCAAAAAATTTTGTGATTTTTCTCGTATATTTTTCTACCAATTATGCATAATATCGGGTTGTATATTTACACTGTAAAATACAAATCCAGTATTAAAATACCTGGTTTTCTCCGAAATGTTTCAAAAAAAATTTCAAAACATTTTCAGAAAGAAAAAATATTTTGTTGCATACGTCCAAATCCTAAAATTTTTCCAAACATATTTTTCATAAAAAAAACAAAAATTGCATCTTTTTCATGTTTAAAAGAAAATCAATTATCCATTAGGATTGGGCCAACATGTCAAAAACTTTTTTCTAATCTTTTTTTTTACGATCCAGATGTAGACTTTAATATTTGTATGGTGTAAAATTACATGATAAAGTACACCCTCAGGTATTAAAGATACAAGGTGTAAATAAATGCGATGTTAAAATTTAGACTTTAGAACGGTTAGGATTTAACCCGATAAGGTAGAGACTCTCTCATGGAGAGAAATCTACCTTGAGCCTTAGAAAAGACCAATGAATAGAAACTCGACTTAGAAAAAACAATCAAACAACAATGCAACTTACCTTAGGTAGGGTGCACTGGGGGTGATGAGTCTTCCCCTTGCACAACCAGTCCCTTACCCAGACTCTCGCAGACCATAGGTTCCTAGTGACCATAATACTAGGTGGTGACTCCTAAACATTAATCATAATTTATGATCAAATCCAAAAAAACTTTCCAACACACAACACCTCACACAGGAGGCACGGCAAGAGCCTCCGCCGTCGCCAGACGACGTTGCGCCCCCCGCGACATGATTAAAAAGAAAGCTCGAGATATAAGGCACTAAATAGAAAGAGAAGGAAAGCACAAAATCCAAACCAATTTTAGGTGGAAAATGAGCTGAGAATCGAAGGGAAATAAGCCAACAATCCAAAAGAGAAAGCTATATCATCTTTCAAACATATACCCTTAAACTTTGATAGGGGTGAAGCTCAATGAGTATAAGCACCCCCCCTTCTTTTTCTTATTCCTTTTTAGCTTATAAATCCATGTTTAGATCCATTTTTATAGTATGTGTTATTGTTGTTTATAGTTTAGATGCAATAAAGATTTGTGTTTATAATATTACTTTGTTCCATGATTTTGCATGTATACATATGTTCATGTTCAATTAAAACTTAGTTTGATGTGTTATGAATGTTAACATATTGATATAATTTATCTTAAGAAGTGTTCTATCAAGTTTTATGACTAAATTGATTAATTTTTTGTTGGATCATTTAGGAGGCTTGAGTTTAGGTCTGTATTTTTTGTTATTTTAGTGTGTTTCTAGGTCATGATAAGCATGAGTTCATGTTTTTGAAACCTAAAAGATATGGCAAAATAAATGTTTTCAATTGTTAAATTTCAAAGTATGTTTGTTATGAAGCTTGATCTAAGTATTGCTGCATTCATTTTCTACTTTTATTGATGGTGTCTTATGTTTATTGAAGTGTACATAAGTGTGCTTGAATCAAGGTTACTATATTTAGGCCTCATTGTTAAGTTTTTATGTTTTTTGTAGGTTAAAGTGTGTCGCTGTTTCTGGGTTTAAGGGTTGAGTTTCTAAGTTTTAGCTTTGAATGTTATTAAACTCAGATTTGGATCCTCTTAGGTGTTGACATTTTAGCCTCTTTATTGAGCTTCAATCAAAGCTATAGCACACACATGATCATTTTACACCTTTATTTTGTTTTCTTAAAGCTTATCTTGGATCAATCGATCCTTAAAGGTTTTGAATGTTAGGTTTAGGGTTTTGTTGCTGTTAGGGTTAATTTGTTCATATCAGAGTTCATTTTAGTTGTTGCATTCATGATTATTTTTTAGTTTTGCATGTTGCATCTTTTTGTATTGATGGTTTAATGAAATCTGATTTGAAATTAAATCTATATTTTTTTGGTATATCCTTGTGTTCTTCATGTTTTTGTCAGATTTAAGCAAAACACCCTCTTGAGCTTCAGTGTTCTTTTTTTATTTCTAGACTTTGGTTGTAGACTTGGGCCTATGGGCTAGGAAGCTTAACCCACGTGTTTGAGTTGAGCCTATCTTTCTAATAAGGCAGCATGCCTTTGGCGAGTTCAATTTTTACCAAAAAAATGCATTTTTTATCCTTAAGACATGTTTGTCAAACACGGCCTTAAGGGTTTTTTTAGCCTCTAATTTTTTTTAAGTGTGTGTTTGGCAAACATGCCCTACTAATTTTCCAGCAATTTTTATTTTTTTATTTTTTGTGTTTTTGCCAAACAGACCCCAAATAATTTCTTTAAAAATCTGGAAAAAAAAAATTCAAAGACCATTTTAACAATATTTTTGGGTCCGTCACGTGTTTTTTAACCATTTTATTTAATATTTCAGCTATAGAATTATACTGTGAGATGCTAACCCAATATTAAATCTACCCACTTTTCTCCAAAAATTTCAGAAAATTACAAAAAAAAAATCAAAATTCTCTTATTCAAAAAAATACAAAAATATATTTTTATTTGTTTGCATATGGTCAAGTCTTTTAAAAATAAAAAATTATATTTACATAAATAATAAAAAAAAATACAAGGCATGATTTAGTATCTTTAAAAATTAAAAAATATATATTTTTGTTGATATTTTTACATGTATTTTTTTATTTCATAACCAATTTATTAAAGTCATGAAAACTTGTCCTACATTTCAAAAAAAACCAAAAAGTTTATTTTGTTTTCTTTTAATATACGAGATTATGAAATTATATTTAAGATGTATTTCTGATATTGAATAAAAAACACTTTCTTTATCTAAATATTTTGACAATAGAATGATTAGTTTTTAACCTGATAAAATAAGGACCTCCTTACCAAGAAATATTTTTTAAAAACCTTAGACAGACTAACGATTAGAAAACACAACAAATATCTTAGTTTATATCCAGTAAACAACAATGCAGTTTCTCTTATGTAAGATGTACTAGGAGTGATACATCTTTTCTATATATAATCAATCACTTTATCTAGACTCTGAGACTAATTAGAGTTCTTAATGACCAAAATACTATGTGGCAGCTTCATCCCTTATTTATTGATAAAGATTAAAAAAAAATTCCTAGTTCTTTATACCCATCACCACAAAGATCTCAACCTATGAGAATGATTGTCGTGATGCCGCACACATGCGACAACACTCATAGTATACGTTACGTCCAACCTTGTGTCTGATAAGTAAATTAATATGGCAACCAATCTCTGATAAGTTGGAACTTGATTAGGATGCTCTTCAAGTCTGTTATTCATCTCAATAGTGTTTCAGCAAGTTTGCAGTTAAACATTCCAATAATTGATAAGTTAGAAAATAAAATTGGGACTTCATTTGCGACTAGAAAGATACCACCATTAGTAGTGGAAATAGTCAATTAGGATGATGATTAGTGTCATAACCCATTTTTCGGTTATTCCCAATTCATATTTTTTTTCCTCTTAAAAAAATAAAATAAAATAAAAAATAAAAAATATTATCAAAAAATATAACAGTGAAAAGAGGATGTCAGAACGCTCAAAAAATAGTCAAAATTTGGTTGGGGAGGTTTAAAAATACAAAAATTAAAATTTGGCAGTATTTTATTGACTGATGATAGCCCTGTTGACAAAGAAAATTTAATTTGAAGAAGAAAAGTCCAAAATTAGATGTTGGTGGACTCAATTAAATTATATTGAAGGTTTAATTGAATTTATGGAGGGTTTGATTGTAAGAAAAATTGATTTTGGAGTTAATTTGGGCTCTAATTGGAAGAAATTAAAGTTCTGGGGTTAAATTATAATTTTTGAGAGTTAATTTGGTCAAATTAGGGGCTTAATTGCATAAATATTGAAGTTTGTTGGCCAATTAGGGACTTAATTGAAGAAATCCGAGACCAAGGACCAAAATGCAAAATGCGCGCAAATTGAAGGATTGACTTGTAGTCTGGTGCTTTGGGGCTAGTTTTCATTTAAATGAAACGACGCGTTTTAGGCAAAACGACGCCGTTTCATGCGGTTTTCAAAAAAAAAGAGAAAGAGAGACGAAACGGTGTCGTTTTGAGGCGGCACTGTTTCTTCTTATTCTTCCCCCGGACATGCAGCAGGGGAAGAGACACTTTTTTGTTTTCTTCTCTTTGTCTCTTCCTTTCCTTCCCATGTGCTCTGCCACCAACCTCATGATGATATTCCTGAGCAGCCGTGCTCCGCAAGCAACGCCTCCATTGGCCACCATGGTCGGCATCGTGGCAGAGGTGGCAACGTGCGCCATATGCATGCGGCGATGGGACGGGGCAGGGTCGACCCCAATCCCCTTGCCCCTATAAATACTGTCTCGAAAGGTGAAGAGAGGGGAAAAGAGAAAAAAAAAGAGATAGGGGAGGGACCGAAGAAGAAAAAAACAGAAAGAGAGACAACGCGAGAGTGGGGAGAAAGACAGAGACTGAGAGAGAGAGAGAGACAACAGTTTTTTTTTAAACAGAAAGGGGAGGACGAAAGGAAGGAAACCGCAGGTTATTTTTGAGAGAAAAGAAGAGTGAAGAGAAAAGGAATCAAAGGCAGCAGAAACAAAAAAAAAAACAGGGGAGAATAGAGGAGGAAAAAGGAAGAAAAAAAAAAGGGAGAGAGTGGACCGGAGCAGCAACGGAGGAGGAATCGAAACGAAAACAGAAAAAAAAGAGACCACCGCCACCTTCAAACCTAGAATTGCAACAGCTGCCACCGCTCCTCTCAGCCGCTGCCACCGCTCCTCTCAGCCGCTGCCACCGCTCCTCTCAACCGCTACCACCTTCAACCAAGTATTCCAGCAACCGCCACCTTCAACCAAGTATTCCAGCAACTGCCACCGCTCTTCCCAGTCACCGCCACCACAACACCACCGAGAACGGTCACCAGCATCACCGTCAGCTCAGCCATCCGAGATCATCGCCTCAGGTAATTCTCTTTCCCCCCATAGCCGTCGGTCATCATTCATCTTCTTGCTAGCAGAACGTGCACTGTGCACGTTATGCATGCAAGAAGAAAATAATATGCACAGTAACCAACTAATTAATTAACTGGTTACTGTGCTCATGCACAGTAACCAGTCATGGTTTTTTCGTTTCTTCGGCGGGCTGGAACATCAGCCCAGCCCACGCGGCTGGGCTGAGTCCAGCCCCTTTATTTGCTTCGGGCTGGAACATCAGCCCAGCCCACGCGACTGGGCTGAGTCCACCCTTGTGGCTGGGACAATACAGGCCCGGCCCAGTCCATTTCATTTTTTCTTCTTCTTTTGTTGTGTGTGTTTTTTTTATTATTATATATATATTTTTGAAAATTGTGATTTTCCCACGGATTTTTCTATGTCATTTTGACTAATATTGGTCCGTATTTTTATATCGTAAAAATACAAATCTGGTATTAAAAATACCCGGTTTTCAAAAAATAAAACTTTTGTTTTCATGCATACGGCTCAGTCTCTCAAAACTAAAAAAAAATCATGTATTTTCATACAACAAAGAAAACTTCAAAAAAAATATATTAGCATGCATTTTGGCTTTAATAACCAGTTTATTAAAGTTACGAGAACCCGGCCAATATTTCAAAAAAAATCAAAAATATTTTGTTTTGTTTTAATGTCTGGGATTACGAATTTATACGTAAAACGTATTCTCGATATTAAAAAGGTAGTTCTTTTATAGACATTAGGCCGGTTAGATTTTTACCTTATAAGATAAGAACCTCCTTACTGAGGAGGGCTTTTCTTGAACCCTAGACAGACCAACATGATAAGACTTTAGATTTTTTTATTATCAGATAATAAAACAATGCAGCTTACCTTAGGTAGGGCGTATTTGGGGTGCTAATACCTTCCCTTTTACGCAACAAGTCTCCGTACCCAATCTCTGAGACCAGTTAGGGTTCCTAGTGAACAAAATATTAGATGGCGACTCCCATTCCATTTTTCACCGCTAAGAGACAAGAATTTCTTGTCTCCCCACATTTACCAGATATATATCCATACATTGAGGATGGACGATCGCCGCGATGCCGCACACGTGTGATAATTAGATCGACTTTAATTGGTGTGGGTTGTTTATCATATATTTGGAAGCACATGTATCAATAATACATGTAAAATTTGTAAAGTGTACATAAAATACATGAGCCTTCATTGTTAACTAGGTGAACAACGTTAGCAATCACAATGGAAGAAAAACAATCACATTCAATAGTTATCATGGCAGTCAATAGTTATCATGGCAGCCCTGCATATTTATTTCCAAGGCCTTTTGGTAAAATCTCACCAGTCAAGATAACTAGTAATATTATAATAATGTTATTTTGAATGTTTAGTTTCTTCATAATGAGTACACACAAGCTCACTGACCTACCAGTAAGGTTTGCTACCTTTTGTTATAGGCTAAAGTTTGATGATAATGTTAGTTAACATCACTTATTATCTAAAGGCAATCAAGATTCTTTCATTGTATGATGTTGGTGGTTATCTTTTTAGACATATGATGATGCAATTGGGCATGTAGAAATTAAAGGTTTTTAGCATTTGGGTGAGAATCCAACATAACTATATGGGGATCTGATATAGATAGACTATGTAAATGGCCTAACATATGCTTTTATGCACCAATGAGATAAGTTTAGCCTAAAAAAAATGCTTAGTCATGTCAAACTGAGTTGGCAACTTAAAATGAAGATATAAGAAGATTCGATCATTGAATCGACTCAAATATTTCTAGGTGATTTTACTTGCATCTTTCTTATATAAAGCTACTATATTGCTTATTAGACCATTGGATATCTTGGAATTAAGATTTAGGCCTGGATGGTGCTATTTGGGTTTTTGTTATTTTTCCTAGGCTTTTTAATTTAATTTTTAATTCATATTTTTTTTAATCTCTTTGGTACTTTTAGATTTATAGTTGTTTTCTAGTAGATGTAGGGTTTTCTAGCCTATTTATAAATCTTGTAAACCTCTAAGAAGGAAAACTTTAATAGATTTATTTTTATAGAAATAAATTGTGAATTTAGGGTTCACATCTGCAACCTTTTTTGCTCATTAAAATTGCAGCATTTTTTGTGTTATTATTGTTCCTATAACTTTTATCTACCTTAATTAGTATCAAAACCCAACAATCCCAAGTTATTTGTTTGTTATGTGCTGCAATTTCATGAAATTGTGTTGCTAGTTGTGTGCTAATACAGTCATGATAACATGGCAATTGCAAGAATGTATTATGTTTTGAGGCAATAAAGAAGCTCTAACTCAAAAATGAAAACCATCATAATCCCTATAAATTGATATGGCTGAATAGAGACACTAAGGTAATTATTGATAAATGCTACCATATTTTATTTTCCATGGGATAAAAATATTTTGATAATGTTTGGTGTGATGTGGTGTCTATGAATGTGTGCCATGTTTTGTTTGGAAGGCCATGGCAGTTTGATAGAAGCGTGGTGTATGATGGTAGGAAAAAAAAATTGTATACCCTAAGTATTAAAGAAAAACGCATAATGCTAGTACTTATGAAAAAAAAAGGTGAAGATGAAGACTAAAAAGGGAAAGAGTTTTTTGTCTTTATCATAATTTCTAAAGGAGATGAGAGGTGAACAAGTGGTGTACGCCCTAGTTCCTATTAGTAGAACGGTTATGGAGCAGGGTGGTATTGATGATAATCCTGAAGAAGTACAAGATGTGCTAAAAGCAGTTGCTTTGATGCTATAAGAGTTATCTCAAGCATTGCCTCTCTCATACAAGATATCCAACACCAGATTTAACTTGGTTTCAGATTCTAGTCTACCAAACAAACTAGCTTATAGACTTAGCCCTAAGAAAATCAAAAAATTATAGAGGCAGGTTATGGAATTGTTAGATAAAGTGTACATTTGAGAAAGTATAAGCCCATGTACAGTCTCTGCTTTCTTAATCCCTAAAAAGTAAGGTTCATAGCATATATGTGTGAATAGTCAAGCCATTAAATGGATCACACTAAAGTACAAGTTTTGATATCGTGTGTAGATGTTATATCGGATCAATTAGCAAGTTCAAGGGTGTTTTCCAATATTGATCTCAAGATTAGTTACATCATATCAGAATCAAGTCAAAGGATGAACAAAAGACAGTATTTAAAATGTAATATCGATTATAGAAGTGTAGATTATATATTGGATCAGTAAGCAATTCAAGGGTGTTTTTCAATATTGATCTCAAGATTAGTTACCATCATATCATAATCAAGTCAAAGTATGAACAAAAGACAGTATTTAAAATGTAATATCGATTATAGAAGTGGATGGCGATATTGTTTGGTATGTCCAATGCTCCTAGTACTTTCATGAGGTTTATGCATAGGTATTGAGACCATTTATACATAAATTTATTATGGTTTATTTCGATGATATTCTATTTTATAATCCTACTCTAGAATCTTATTTGTAGAATTTATAGGTTATGTTTGAAACTTTAATGAAAAAGTTTTTATATATGAACTACAAGTGTAAGTTCTTCCCTAGTAGTGTCACTTTGATGGGATTTTATTGTGTCTGATGTATTTAGGCTTATTAGTCCAAATTTTTTATAATTATAAAGTTGCCAGCTCAAAGAAGCGTTCATGATGTCTAGAGCTTTCATGGACTTACATCCTTTTATAAAAGGTTTATCCAAAACTTCATTTCTCTCATTGCTCCCATTACAAAGTGTCTAAAAGTTTGTACATGTTAATTGACAAATAAGGCCAAATTCAACTTTCAGTTAGTGAAGCAGAATATGATTAAAGCTTCTATTTTAGCTTCTAGACTTTCAGAAACTGTTTAAGCTAAACTTTAATGCGTTCAAGATAGGCATTGAAGGAGTTCTTAGCTAGGATTGATGGCCAATTATCTTTTTCAGTAATAAGTTATCAAATTCTCAAAAAAAATTGTATGCCCCTTATAATGTTTGTATCTTCTTCTTTTAATACATACGTCAACTTACCCAAAAAAAAAATTCTCAAAAAAAATCTCACCACATGTGATCTAGAGTTTTATGATGTGGTTTAGAGTTTCAAATATCAACGACAGTACCTAGTGCAAAAGGAGTTTGTCCTAATCACAAATCATAAAGCTCTAAAATACATAAATACACAGCAAAATTTAAGTCACCAATATACAAAATTGAATTTGTTCTGCAAGAGTTTATCATTTTGCTAAGGCACCAGTTAGGCAACTTAAATAAAGTGGTTGATGCTCTTAATAGGCATATTGCTCTACTCGATACTATACATAACTAATTGACAAGGTTTGATGCTTTTAAAGAGTTGTATTCGGTAATTCATCATTCAGAAAAAATTTTATTGAGTTGACAAATGTAGGTAAGCGAGACAACTTTATACTTGTGAATAGTTATCTATTTCATGGTTTGCAACTATGTATCCCAGATTAATCCTTATGGGAACATATCATCCGTGAATTACATTGTAAGGGACACTTTAGGCAAGACAAGACCTTGGACCTAGTGTCAGCAAATTATATTTGGCTTTAGCTATCAAGCCAAATATCTAGTTATGTGAGGAGATGTGTTGTTTGTTAGAGGTCTAAGGGAGCGTTATCAAATTCTACATTTTATACTCCATTACTAGTTTTTTAATATGGATTTTATATTACGCTAACCTTATACCCAACAAGACATGGATTTTATTTTTGTTATTGTGGACAGATTCTAAAAAATAGCCTATTTCATAACCTATCGAAAGACCATGAACACGTCCCGGATAACCCATATTTACTTCAATGAGGTTATACGTTAACATGGCATTCCCAGAATAGTGGAATATAGCCTTATCGCAAATAAAGTTTGCTTATAACATATCTTAAAATTTGACTACCTAACAGAGTTCATTCGAGATCGTCTATAGACAGAACCCTTTTAGAGTGTTGGAGTTGATGCATGTTCCTTATATCAAATGATTAAGCATCCAAGTTAATGGTATGGTAGATTATTTACATGGTATTCATGAGCAGGTCAAGAAGATAATCACTGACAGCCATGCCAAGTATAAAAGCCCTAGTTGATACTTATTATATGAAAGTGGTGTTTGAGGTTGGTGATGTGGTGTGACCAATCCTTACTCATGACAGGTTTTAAGTGGGTGTGTAAAACAAGTTGAAGGAAAGAAAGATAAGTCTTTATGAGGTATTGTAAAATATAAATAACAACGCTTACAAACTTTTCCTTCCTGGCCATTTAAAGACTTTTGATATCTTTAATATTAGGCACTTAACACCCTATTTGGAGTAAAAAAAAACTTGAGAATGAGTTCTCTCTAACTTGAGAAGAATAATGCAGCTAAGCTTGTAGGAAATAAAAGTTCTAAGCATTCAGGTGAGGATTTGACACAGGTACATGAGAATCTGACCCAGACACACTATATGGATGGCCTATCAAATGCTTTAATGAACCAGTGGCACAGATCTAAGTATAAAAGAAAATCAAGCTATGCCAAACTGAGTTATCAATTTAAAACAAAGATATCAAGAGATCCGACTATTGGATCGGACTTTTTTCAAGTGATTCTACAAATAGTTTTTTTATGGGAGGTCATTGCATTGCTTATCAAGTTGTAGGATCTCTTGAAATTAGGATCTCGACCTGAATGATGTTTTTTAGACCTATGTTTTTATTTTTTCTAAGCTTCTTTAAATTTATTATTTAATTCGGATTTTTGTTTTAATCTCCTTGGTACTTTTGGATTTCTAGTTGTTTTCAAGAAGATGTAGGGTTTTTTAGTCTATTTATAAATCAGGTAAAAAGAGACTTTAATAGTTATTTTTCAAGAAATAAATTATAATTTTAGTTTTCACATTTATAACTTTTTTTATCATATATTTCTCTTCGCACAGTTGGTATATATGCTAGTTTTACAATTCTAATAATAGGTAGTCGTATATTACTAACATGATTCTAGGCCAAATTACAGTGACGTGCTAGAATCTATAAAGGAACAAATCGTGCATTTTCAGCAACACAGCTCACGGCGACGAGTACTGCAACACAGACTGTGGGAATTACTGCGCATGAGTATTTCACTAAACACTATGGCATACAACTCAGTTATTATGTACACCTGCCCTGCCTTGATGTTGGCAAACCAAAACGTCCAAACTATCTGCCACTCGAACCTATGAATTTCTTTATTTCTCAAAAATTATTCATAATCAGCTGTTCGTTTTAAACCTATCTCACTCTTCCAAAGCATTTTGGTTGAAAAATCACGACAAGAGCCTCGAGAAAGATTAAAAATTATGACTAAGTGTCTCGTACCACATGTATCCTTGAAAGTACCCCAAAGGTCACCCACCTTGTTTTTGCATCACTATCTCTCTGTTTTCTTTTTCTTTTTCTTTTTCTTTGGGGTGGTGGTGGGAGGACAGGGAATTGAGGTAAAAAAAATTGTTGTTAAAAAATAATATAATTTATATCTGATAATTTTATCTACCAGTTTAAGTTTTGGAATTGAAATAAATCTTTGATATGATATTAGAATCTTTTTAACTAAACAATCACAGTTCAAATCTCACTATCCTTATTTTTTATTCTAATTAAAATTAAGTGATAGCACAAGATAATTTTACTTGAGATGATGTATTAAAAAATAATATAAATTATATATTAAAATTTCACCTAACAGCTATAAAGATTGTATAAGGTGTTGTTTTGATATCTAGTTATATTATTTTGGTGCTTCTGCTTTTCTTTTTCTTTTTTCTTTTTTCTTTTTTAGGATAGGGTGTATTAATTGAAGTTAGTTGATTTATTAGCATAGATAAATTTTCAATACACCACAAGTCAGGCTAAATTTTGTTAGCGTAAAGGAAAGAATATTCAAGCATTGTTAATGAGTTTTCTAGTAAAAAAATGAATCATTAAGTCAAAATTTAATGTATACATTTAATAAAATAGATTGAGAATTATATGAGTCTAGAAATGCCAAAAACAAAAAGATCATAACGCATTAAATTAAAATCTAATGCATAAACTTAATCTTAGTCGTGAAGTTGAAAAGCAGACGCAAATAAAGATATATGATCATGTGTTGTAAGAAAACCTTTGATTTATTTAATTTAATTATATGGCACTATTATTTTTTTATATATAAAAAAGTAATAATTTAAAGTTCATTGAAACAAAATAATTTGCTAGTAAAAGTCTTTTTTTTCTTATTCATATCTTTAATTTAAAAAAATATAACAATTTTTTCTATGTCAATTATTTAGTAAAAAAAAACAAAAGCATTTAGAAGACATATCCAAAAAAAAATCAGGATGATTTAAAATAAGGTTAAAAAAGATGCATCTCTAACTAAAACCCTCTTGTGTGATTAAAGTGCTCCTTTTTTGGAAAATTTTCACCACAATATTTTTTTTTTGTTAGACGACATTCTATTATTATTCTAAAAGCAAGTTTGAATTCTAAAAAATTAAAATCCTAATAATTTTAATACAGGTGTATTAAAAAAACATAATAATAATTCAACGCCCATGTTTTGTTGTGTGGAATTCTTTGAAAGTGTTTTTTAACCCGAGTTTCGAATTAAACGATGTTGGGGTTGACTTGATATGATATAATTAACTTGGAAAATCTAAAAATAATTCTAAAAAATAATAAAAACATGGCTTGACTTAAAAAAATCAAGACAACATTTTTTTTTAATATTAAGGTGGCAACATATCATATTGATCCAAGTTAACTTGTCAAATGCACGACCTTGATCATGAACTCAACTAAGTTTAATAAGTTCATTTCAAAAAAAAATTATTTAATTATATGATAAAAAAATTGTAATAACGGTAAATCAACATAATAAAATAAAGACAAAATTGATTATGATGTGGTGAACAAAAGAATGATTATTTGGGAACAAAGTAAAAACTAAATTGAATTTAATAAAATAATATCTAAAAGACATTCTTTATTAATCTAAGGAATTTTAAAGAGATTATTTATATTATATTTTAAATTATATAATATTAAAAAATTAAATTTCAATTGTTGAATTAAAAAAAACAACAACAACAATAAATTAATGTGTGTAAATAAACCCAAATATGTGTGTAAACTCCTGGATAAAATCCACAAAATTAATAAGAAAAATACTATAGTAAATGAGTAAAGTGAAAATTTGAGTTTAAAAGGTGACCTTAGATTGTAGGAATTTGAAATAAAATGTTCATGTATTAGTTTAAAAATAAAAATATAAAAAATAAAGGGGGAAACAAAGAAAAGCAGATAAAAATCAAATAAAAATGATAAAAGAAAATCAATATTCTAGCATATAATATAATAAAATTCAATGTAGTCAGTTTAAACTCATTTTTAAAAGTGTATCTGAATGTAGAAAATATAACTCGATTAATATAAAAGGTATAGTGTAAACCTAAGGTTGAAAATTGATAAACACGTATAAATATGAAGAATTTTCATAAATTTAGAGTGAAAATATTTAGAAAAGTATTTTTAAAATTTTTAAATAAATTAATGTATGGTTTTATGTGCAAATGATTTGGACCACCGATATAAATCTTATGCATAATCACACAGCTTTTTTTAACTCGGAAAGGAATCAAAATTTAAGAAAAATCTGTATTATAAATAGGATAAAAGTTCCCAATAAATTGGTTAAAATTTTGGATTATTTAAGTATATAAAACAGTACAAAAAATAGATTTATGACATTCATAAGGAATAGCTAAATTTATTAGGGTTAGCCAAAGTTTATGGCATTTACGAGGGATGGTTGGATTTATTGGCAACATGTGAGTTAGGTGGAAAGCCTATGACACCTACGAGGGATGGTACTGTATAAAAGTATATTTATGTGTGTTAGAAGGATCTCATTAAAATAAAATGGTATCAGGTAAATTATGCCTTCAGAACGGGAAAACAATATCAGGACGTGAAATTAATGTTGCTCTCTTCTTTGTTATTTTACTGTGATTCTCTTCTTACTTTTTTAAATTTAAAAATTAAAATGTGGATAAAATAAATTTTTAAATTAAATCATATAATTTTCAAAGTAAAAAAAATGACAAAATCTTAAGGCTAAATTTAAAAAAAAAATAAACCGTTCTTCTACTGAGGTGGTGCCGACAGTTTTGCTTAGCTTTCCTACAATGTAGATACGTGGCAGATGGGGAGGTGACTTCACTTAGACAACCCGTAGCGGTTATTTTGGTACTACATAGATGCAACAAGACAAGCAATCCTCCAATCTTCTGCAGATAGTTACAGATTATCCCAGAGGTTAGATAGGCAGTAATACGAGTCAGCTCAACGCCTCGATGAGTTGACATTTTGCAGTTTGATCACCCTTTAGTTTCCTGACTGCTACGGAATGACCATATTTGAAGAATCGTTCTTTCAAACTTCTTGCTCTCCACCTCATTTCGAATGCATCATCGTTTCCAATCTATATTTACCGCCGGTTATTTGCTTATGAATTTGAATGGTTCCTGAGCGGTTCGAGGCAGCCACAGTTGTTTCGTGGGCGGCCTGCGCCAATGGTTCCACGTTCGGTTAATGGTTGAACCACCGTGACCTGGGCCTTGTGTGGTTCAGTTGGTCCTCACAAGGGAGCTCGGTGAGAGTCTCAAAAGGATGAGAATATCTTGATTCTCAAGTGTCATGATCTGAATGGCGATGGTTTAAGCTCAAATCTCCGGACTCTGTCCATAAGATTGGATTCACGTTTTTAGAGCCCATTCAAACAGCACGGCCACTGGCCTTGCAAGCGGCCTGGTGAATGAACATCCAGTTAATTTGGATTTGACCCTGAGAATCACGAGCCATATGAAAATAGATTGGAGTGGTTGTGATTTAAAGTATTTTTATTTAGAAATTATTAAAATAATATTTTGTTTATTTTTTTAAAATTATTTTTAACGTTAAAACAGTTTAAAAATATAAAAAAGTTAATTTATTTAAAAAACATTAAATTTTATAAAAACATTCTCAAACACCTCCTATACATCATCATCGTCCTTGCGCTTTTGTGCCGACAGTGAAATCAAGTCTTGTAGACTTTACAACAGCACTGCGTGCTAGATTTTCATGGGCCATTTGGTGGCGCTTGTTTCTTGTTGTCGATCAGAAGTGAGCCGAGAAAACAAACTCATCATTCTGAAATAAATGGATCTAATTTCTGTCCCTCGAAGAAAAGAAAAGGACGAACAGAAGGGACACAAATAGTAAAGTTTGCGTCATTGGGAGTGTTTTTCATAATTTTCTAAAACATTTCTATTAATATATTCAATAAATTGATAGATGGTGATTGAGTAAAAACATTCC
>Ga0325414_1000573_pt1 | contig 30787 bp, 18 predicted proteins | sample PopdelMetagenome_8_FD_206183 | JGI IMG/M metagenome (GOLD analysis project Ga0325414, IMG submission 206183) | Populus deltoides microbial communities from Bellville, Georgia, United States - Leaf-PdKOR-R3 | ecosystem: Host-associated > Plants > Phyllosphere > Phylloplane/Leaf | place: USA... | reverse complement strand
TGAAACAACAATATCAACAACTCTCAACGAATTATGATGAGCTCCGTCAAATAGTCATGGAGATGAGATCAAAGATGGGTGACGATACTTGTGCAGCTTCTTTTTGGCCGTATGGTCCCGGGAACAACCAGCCTCCTCCTCCTCCACCTCCTCCTCCAGCTCCGCCACTATTCTAGTTTAATTTTGTTTTTTAAACACATTAAATTTGTAATGAATATTATTACTTTTACTTTTTTAATGTTTAATGCATTTTTATTTGTTTATTAAGGTTTTTTACAATTAATAAATTATTTTTTTATATATTTTAAATACCTACCGACGGATAGTATCTGTCGGTATTTAACAGAGATTTGCCGAACAATTACCATCCATGCCATCTTTACCGACGGCATCACCGACGGATAATATCCGTCAGTGATTAAATGCAGACGGCATTACCGACGGATAATATCCGTCGGTATTACACAGAGAGTTTCAACAAAATTACAAGTCATGCCATAATTACCGACGGAAAATCCGTCGATAATTACGTCGGTAATTACCCTTGAAATTACCGACGGATTTATTCCGTCGGTAATGTTCCCACGGGAAACTTTTTTTTTGGCGCGCGCGTATCCGTCTGTATTACTGTCGGTGTTTCCGTCGGTGAGTGGTTTTTTTATTTGCGATAGAATTAGCGACGAAAATAGGATTTACCGACGACTGTTATACCGACGGACGTGTTCCATTGGTGAGTCCGTCGGTATGATTTTCACCGACGGATTTCATTGTTGTCACCGACGGAATGAGTCCGCCGGTAAAACTGGATAATGTTGTAGTGGAAATAAATAAAGTAAAGGGAGATGAGTATCCATTCAATAATATACTCATATCAGAGTTCAAATTTACCCCAAAAAAAAAGAAAGAGAGAGAGAGACATGAAAGTATGTCCCAGCTACTTTGTTAATACCAGAAAAAAGAATTGAAGAAGACACGTATAGCTTAATAATAAAATATTCTGTAAAAAAACTTAAACAAAATATTATTGTGATAACTGACCACAGAGATGATTACAGGCAGTTAATGGAAGTAGGCACAACAATTAAACATTGGCTGAAGAGGGAAGAAGGCTTGAAGCTAATGAAGGTCAAGAAAATTAATTAATTAATTAATTAAGGTCGATTGTGTGAATTGCTTGTTGGAAAATTGCTGCTGATCATTTAAGTAGCAGCCCATTCTTTTCGAATGTCGAAGGTGTAGTTGATCTCCAAGTAGCACTTGTTATCATCATCAAGAAACTGAGGAAGTTCAAAGAAATTAAAAAAAAAAAAAAGTTAGGACAAGTTAAGGGGAGATGCTACGTTGTAATATGCAGCAATTTGCAATTCAAGGACTGAAATGAAAATACTTTGAAACATAATGTTATTAGAAAATAATAAGTTACTAATACATTAATGTAGGAAATAATTTATTAGGATATATTCATATAAAAATATATTAATTTGATGTATTAGTGTTTGTAATACTTTAATTTAATTAGATAATATTGTTAGAAAATACATCGTTATATTATACTGTAATCACACATTTTAAATCATATAGACTTCATTATAAAATTAGGACATCGAAGAAAATAAATTGATTTTCAATATTCTCCAAACACAAAAAAATACTCCCCAGCAAACAAAACAAAGAAGACATAAGATATCAACTCAAAGACAGGGTAGGGTAGTATATATGTAAAGCACCCGATCGAGCAAGAAATGACTTGTGTTTGCTTTAAGGGAATTGCCAGCTTACTTTTAATCCATGAACTTTAGTACATTCCCACAATGAAGTCAAGAATTAAGATTATAATTAAGGGGAATGCCATTCATAAAATTAGCTAGTAGCAGTGAATTACTCTTTCACAGCTTCTGGCACATTTTTTAACTTTAAAGTAAAGACGAGGGAATTGAACTAACCTTTGACCTTGCCGAGTATGATCCTCTAGCGAAAATGCCCGAGGGCGTGGTCTCTTGTGCATTCATATGCGTGTAAGGCTCTGGCTGAGGACTATAGGTTCCAAGCATTTCTTTTGAGCTGTCAACTGAATTGATAAAAACCATTATAAAGGGGAAACATTCAAGTGTTTGAAACTCGAGTTTTGGCGTGAGTTAGGATGTCGATAGCTCACCCTTGATGCCTGTTTTCCAGACGGTATTGGTGTATTTCAGGCCTGATACAATGTTATTGCTGACTTGGAAGGAGAATTTCAGGTTATAGGGACTGCCTTCTTTCAATGTAAACCATAAGCCTCTGGGCCTCCCGTTCTCAGGAATAGAAAGTACAATGTCAGGTCTGCCAGGAGAGAGGATTGACAGGCTAAGAAATTTCACATCTGGTTCAAGTGTTTCTGCAATTAGTAAAAGAAAAACAAGATTTACTAAAAGCAATGGGGAGATGATTAGAAAAGAAGCTATATATCGCCTGTGTATACATGCAGATACCTAATCATTAATTTTCTCTGTTACACCGCTAGCTAACAAAATATATGGTGCAAGAATTTTGCATGTACACAATGAAAGGACTTCAAGATTCTTTGCATGAACACATAACATCAATTATGATAATGAAAACGAATAGAAACCAGGATTTATTTGAAGAATTAAAAAAAAACCCAGAATCGAACAAACTCACAAAATTTAGATAGGGAAAAGAAAGTATACGTGACAGCTAGCGAGTACCTCCAATGGTGTTCAAATCCACACTCCCAAGAAGCTGCTCCTTCCATTTCCTCAAGCTCTCATCATCCTGAACTTCCAAAATCCACACACCAACATATGAAAAACGGATTAGCAAATACATTTCCATAATTTAAAATGCAATGGCGGCAAAGAAAATTAAAGAAAACAAAAAAACCTTGTCTTTTTCAAGTTGTTCTTTGAGGGTGTACTGTGGACCTAGCTGAATTTTATTACTTCCGCTCTCATCATCTTCCTCCTCGTGATCAGTTGCATACAAAGAAGTCTCACTCTCACTCATCTGCCTTTCTGTCCTCTCTCCTCCATCATGATCCTCATCATTTGTTTTCATAACCCCACTATTATCTCCTCCTATCGTCTTGTTATTGTCGTCAAACTCCATGTTTCTCGAACTCGATGCAGATCCAATAGCCAAAGACATCAACTTTATGATCAACCAAAAATGAATAAAGAGTGAACACAAAAACGTTAAAAGAAAGACTACATGTAAGAATTTGTTATGTCTTGGAAGAAAGAAAAAGATTAAAGAGAATCCAAAATGGGAGCAAAAGGACTTAGATTTTTGTTGTGTTAGAAGAAACGTCAACGATGTGAGGAAAGAACTAAAACTGTTTTTATCTTAAGGGGAGGAGACCCCATCTAATAAGAGAGACAAGAAAAGACCCACAATCCAGAAACAAAAGATCAGCAAAAGACAAAAGAGATGGAAAAAATAATAATTGGGTTCGTCTTGTCTCCTGGCTTTCCTGTTGTTTCTTTATTTTTCGTTCTTGTGGATTGTTTCGAGAGATTCTCAAACAATTTGAGATTGCTCTCTAGAGAGATTGAGAGGCCAAAAGATTGGGTAATATGAGGAAGATAAGAAAAAGGTCATGTGGTGATCCGAAAGATGAGAGAGAGAGAGAGAGAGCATGAAAGTTACTATTGGGACATGGTGTGTCGACGTGCTTTGATGGAACTCAGCCTAAGATTGAGGGTGATATTGATAGATGTGCCTTTTGACTCTTTCTTTAAATTTTTTTTTGTAAATAACCGACCAAGAAAACAAAATCTAGATAGGTACAGTTCATGGAATGTGATCGATGTGGGTGTGATTTCATAACCACAATTCCATTTAGTAACAGGCCGTCCTCTCGTTTAGACTAATTGTATCACTCTGACATCCCAAATCGAAACCAGGTTTATCTTTTCAATTTAGTGAAGAACACACTTCTTACACAACAAAAATCTAACCTGAAAATTTCATTTCTTTCCATCTAACCTGAGCTTTACTTAGTCTCTTAACCATCATTTCTTTGCAATGCATGAATAAAACAATGGGTTTCATCTTAAAGGGTTCAGGTTTCTTTAAGCTTACATTTTGTGTTTCATGTAGTAGAAAAAAATTAAAAAAAATAACTAGTCCTAGGAATTAGTAATGACTAGCCTTGGTGCTTGTGTTTTGCTGAGCTAGATTATTTTTTCTTGTGTAAAAAATAATATTTAATTGTTGTAAGTGTTTTTTTTTTAAATATGTGATTCATCTGAGTGGATTGAATATACTGAGTTTATATTAATTATACAAAAAATAAAAAATAACAATATCAAACTTAAAAATAAAAGTGATTACAATAACTTGAGAAAAAAATATTTTTTTCAAAAGGAGGCAAATGATGTCTATCAATTCAAAGCCCATTCAATACAAAAAAATAAAATGAGGTAAAAAAAAATATAAAAAAACAATTCTAGTTGACCCGAATTAGCATGACAAACATGTAACCTTAATAATTAAGGTTGATCTAACCAATAATATCTTGTTAAACTCATAGCATAAATCATGAGATTGGAATAACTCAATAAAATAAATAAAGAGAATTATAAAGCCTTAAAAAAACTATTATAAAAGAAAAGATTTATTTTTTTTTGTGCTTTTAAGAGTATTTTCATTGTTTTACTGTGGATTTTAATTATTTATTATTTGTAATATTTTTTAAAATACCAAATTCATTTAGGTTGATATTATAATGAAGAAAAAACTATTATAAAAATAAAAAAAATACCCTTTGTCGCTAGGTTTTAATTTTTTATTATTTTTAATGATATTTTGATCGTTTCACTGTAAAATTATAATGAGAAAAGATTTATTTATTCCTGGCCAATTTTATAATGAAAAATGGATCATCTAAAAAGACTTAAATACCCTTGAAAACCAATATTAAGTTTTTTTAGGTGAAAAAATAAAAATATCATTATATTATTCAAGAAAAAAATATTTTCTTAGTGTGAAGCAACCGTGTTTTTCAAATAGGATTCAGCATTTTTTGATTAGGGTGGAGCTCCCTCTCCATAGACTCTGGCTAGAATTAGAAGATTCAAATTGTGAAGGCAAAAAAGAATCTGCTTACTAATTTATTCAAGTAAAATTTGTTGGTTGGCGTCAAAGCAACTGGGTTGATTTTGAAGGCCCGTGCGCTGTGAAAGAGTAAAAGGCTTCGGTATGCTTTGATCTCTTGCTTGGAAAGCCAGCCCATCGAAGTCCACAGGGCATTTGAAACTCGATTACAGACTAGAGATTGCACTTAGGCTTTTCCTGTACAATGTACTGGAAGCTAGATGATGGAATATTATTTGAACTCGATGTTAGATTTCAGGGGTACATACAAATCTGCCATTTGACTCGAACTTGATCTTGCGCAATATTATTCAAACTTTTTGTTATTTTTTTGAAAGATTAGAACTCAAAAGACTATAATTGACAACTAGAAAAACATCAGTTGAAGAAAATAAACAAAAAAAGTTGTGGAATTCATAGGGAGGAGGGAAAAAAAAAAGAAGAAAAGAAGGAAAATTAGTTTCATGCATAAAAAATATCGACACACACCTCCTCTAATGAAAAGACTACTGAGACACATCTACAGACATCAAAGAAAAACATTTTTAAAGGTTGAATGATGTTGCACGCGCCACAATAACATGGCAGGACTTCTTATATGCTGCCACTTGTTCTCCACGCACCTATTATTTTTTTACACTTAATTAAATTTGGTCCATGATTGTATAAAAACCATTTAAATGAGCCCTGAATTCATCTTATCATAGTTTAAGTTTTTTTTTTTTTTAATTTGGTCATTAATTATCTAATAACTCTTCAATTTAGGATTGAATTCCGTTCGACCTAGACCTAATGTAAGGCAAACCGGGAAGAGAATAAGGGCAAGGAAAAGAAAAACAGTAGCTGACAGACCTAGTTAGTGCATTATTATCGTGCCCAAGACCCAATTCGTGATTTTTGTGTTAAACCTAGGTTGATTAGGGGTGATTGTTTCTCAGACTACATAAAAAATCAAGTCAGGAAATTTCAAGGTTGACTCGCTAGGTCGAGTTTAATGATATTGGAAAAGAGTTCCCTATGACCTATCATTTTTTTAAGCTCACGAAAACAACACCACTTATAATTTTACTCAAGCTATGTAAAAAATCAAGTCAGAAGATTTCAAGGTTGACTCGCTAGGTCGAGTTTAATGATATTAGAGAAGAGTTCCCTATGACTTATCCTCTCTTTTTTAAGCTCATGAAAACAACAACACTTATAATTTTACTCTTCTAGATTTGTTTTTATTCAAATAAGGTTTCAACCAGATTATCTTTGTATGTTTTGAGATTACAATTAGTGTTTATTGTTATAACTCAATTCTTACCCCCTAAAAAAACCAAAAGAAAAAAAATATCAAAGAAAAAAAAGTTTCTTAGTCAAAATTTCCTTATAAAATATGCAGTTGAAAAAGAAAGAAGGAAAATAAAAAAACAAAAAAAGTGGTAAAAAAAGAAAACAATTGAGAAAAAAAAGAAGCAATTAGGAGGTTAATTGTGAAGAAAGATTGAGAAAATGGTTGAAATTGGTAAGATAATTGAAAATTAGAAAGCAAAAAATTGTATTGGAAAAGACATAAAAGCTTGTGGGCATTTTAATGCAATCAGGGGTGAAATTAATAAAACAAATAAAAGAAAAATGATTGAAATTTGTGAAAAATTAAAGATTAGAAATCCAATGACCAAATTAAAAGAAATAGGGAAGTTAAAGGATAAGAAAATGTCATTAGGGATAAAATTGTGAAGAAATTGAGACAAAAGGCTAAAATTGGCCAAAAATAAAAAATTAGAAGGCTAAGGATCAAATTGGAAAAGACATGAAGGTTAAGGATAAGAAATATGCAATAAGAGGATGGAATTATGATGAAATTGGGTGGAAATGAGTGATATTTACTAGAAATCAAAATTTAAAAAGCCAATAACCGAAATGAAAAAAGTGTCAAAATTAAAAGGCTTTTTTTAATGCAATCATGGATGAAATTGAGAAAAACATTTAAAGAAAAGGGTTGAAATTAGCTAAAAATTGAAAATTAGAAAGCCAGTGACTGAATTGGAAAATGTGCTAATATTGATGGATTTTTTTTATTAATTAATGACTAAATTGAAAGAATTATTGAGAAAAAGGTCAAAATTGAATGAAAATAAAAAAAAAATAAAAAATTCAAGGATCTAAATGGAAAAGGCAGAAAACTTGGAGGGCTGTGTTGAAAAAACAAAAACTCCCTTTTAATCAAAACAACGTCATTTTAAAAATAAAGCCAATGAATTGAAACAATGTTATTTTGGTGTATGGTAAAAAAAGTACATTTTCTTCTCTAGCACGATTTACAACTTTTCTTCAGGTTTTTGGAGGCATTCATTTCTCTCTCCCACGCCATTGAAAAAGGCCAAAAAACAAGTCATCTTCTTCTTTGTATATGTACTTTATGTTCAACTAAAAAACACGTGCTTTAACTCTTTAAATTCATTGAAACACTGGTGCAAAAATGTCAACTCAAACATATTTTTCCAAAGGGTACAATCATTGTGGATGATTAAGAATGACCTAAGAAAATCAATGGTCATGATCAAAGTAAGAATCTTCATCCTTACCTATAAATAGGGGGGAAAAGAAAGAAATAAAGAAACCCAAGCTAGAAAAAGAAAATACCAAGTGTGTAAAATTATTATGTCGTGTTTTTATGTATTCAAGTGTGTAAGAATTCATTTTCAGAAATGAGTTACTATTTATTCATGAATTTTATATTTTATTTGGATAATTAAAAAAGGCATCTTATAGTTTAATCACGTTTTTACTTTCCTGTTGTACTTTGAGAAATTACAATTTATATGTTATGATGTGAACCTGAAGGGTAAGAACCCTTAAACCCACAAACAAGATAAAAACAACCCAAGAAAGATAAAATCAAATTGAAGATAAAAACTCAACACAATGATTATTTTGAATCAAAGAACTAAAGTTATTGAATGAATGACTCCTAACCCGTTGATTATAGATAATCAAGAACTAGAAGTATAAATATGAATGCCACAAAAATAGTTAATCTTGGATAAGTTTTGAAGTATTCAATGAAGAACCAAGAGTATGAGCTACTTTGCCACATACAAAATATTATTATGAAAATAATCCAAGTTTTTTTTTGTTTAACCCTTCAAACAAGTTATTTATAGTTTACAAAATAAACAAACCTTAACAAACTAATGAGATGACATTAAAATCCAATTTAAAAAAATAACTTTAGGCTTCTAAAATAAATAACAAATATTTAAAACTAAAATAATTAAACAAACTATCATATGTCCTTAAAAACTTTTAGCCTAAATAATCTCTCTTACATAAGATAGCTGAAGTTTGTACCATTTGGAAAGTCTTAACTAACTTTGATTCTATAGAATTAAATAGTTGTTCTCTTGATGTACTTGTGCTATTAAAAATCCAAAACTTGTCGACTATGTAAAATTAATTAATGTAGGAAAAAAACCTATTGATTATAAAATTAATTATTCTTATATTGCCTATATGTTGTCCTTTCCCAACATGAGAACCTTGCCAATTAATTAATCTTAAATTGCCAGTTGAATATTTAACAAATAAAGAATTTCATGTTGTAGTCTTTATTCTGTAGCCCAAATAAAAAATACTTGTCTTTGTAAGAGAACCAAAAACCTTACAGAAACAAATAACCTTTATTGTAATCTTCAAACTTGAATTAGCTCAAATACTTTGAATAAACCCATTAAGTGCTTCTTTAATTCTCTTGACTTCTGACTTTGTAATTGGCCTAATCGTTATATGCAATGTTTCCTTATAATTCTAATTATTTCCTCTCTCATAAAAAGATTTGACCTTAAATTGTTACCTACATCAAATAGAAAAAGATTATAAACATTAAAAGTAGTATTAATATTATACCCACTTAAAAGATCCATTTTATATGCATTGTCGTTGATTCATTCAAGGACTTGAAATGAACCATCTTCTCTAGGTTGCAATTTAAATCTCCTATGAGCTGGAAATTTTTCCTTCCTTATATACACCAAAACCAAATCACCTAGGTCAAATATAACACATCTATGGCCTTTATTAGCTCTAAATATATAGTTATAAGACCAATAGTTTTCCTAATAATTTTAGTAAATGGTGAATAACATACAAAAATATTTGGCAAACCATTCATAAAAATATCAAAACTAGCCAAAACATATACTTTACCATTAGAAACACCATAAATTTGCAATACATCCTCATAATCTTGAAACAAAGAAAAAACAACACAAATTTGTATATTATTCTTAGTATATATAAATTATTAATAACATTTTTTTTTGCATAACAACTTTTATGCTTTTTATTTTTTCCTTAACACTCTTTTCTCGGTTCTTATTTCCCTTCTCTCTTTCTTTCTCAACTATCAACCAACTCTCTATTCTTTTCTCTCTTAGTCAAATCTAACATTCATTGAATTTTCACTCCCCTAACCTCAGTTTCTTTTTTCAATTTCAATTAGTCCTCGTAAACCTATTTTGGTGATAATGATACAAGAGTGATAGATTTTCCATCTTTTACAAAAGAATATTTATTTCTAAACCCATCATTTTCAACCTTCTTATCAAACTATCTCAACCCCTCTAATAACAAATGACTCATATACATAAGAACTACACCACACAAGACTTCATCACTATGTCTCCCAATAAAAAACAAAAACAAAAACTATTTATTAGCCTTCACATCACCACATTCATTCAACCACTAAAGTCTATAAGGTTTATAATGCTTTGTTGTATTCAAATTTAACTTCCTAACAAGTGTAGTATTAACAATATTAGCATAACTTGCATCATCTATAATCATACTACTTACCTTATTATTGATATGACATCTCTTATGAATATATTCTCCATTTGTTGCTTTAAATCATCCTTTTAATCTGCACATTTAATGCTCGTCTAATCACAAGTGTTCACCCTTAACCAAATATTTTGTATCTCCAGCACTAGCATCCTCAAGTGGTGGCATCTCCTCATCATTGCTATCACTTTTGGATATGATCTCCCTATGATCATGTAAAATCATAATTATCTTGTTTAGACATTAAGACATTATATGACATATTTCCATATATATAAAATACTTATTATCATGATTATGAGTTGTTTAAGTATCAAATTTACTTTTAATATCAATGAAGACTTCTTTTTTTCTTTTTGGTGGGTCAGTTTTAGCTCCTATATTCAGCTTGGTTTTAGAAGCCCTCTCTTTCCTATAATTTAGTCTCCATGTCAAAAAGGAACCAAGATTCTAAACTTGCAAAGTATTGCCATTCCTCCTAAGTTATCATTCCATCTTTATAGCCATATGCATCATATTTTTTAACTCCATCACATTCATTATCCCATTGTTTAAACCATTCATAAACTTAGTCATGGTAGCTTCTTGATCCTTCTTTACATTTTACAGAATCATAGTTACTTCCATATTCTTATGGTAATCCTCTATACTTTTAGAAACCTGAGTTAAACTTTGTAACTTTTGATATAAATCTAAATAATTATGTTCCAACATAAATCTCTTTTTCGTGATTGTCTTCATTTTATCCCATGTGTCAGTAGGCCATTCATAATTTCTTTTCCTACTCAAAATAAGTTAATCCCATCAAATTATAACATAATTAGTAAATTCAACTACAAAATATTTTATATTTTTCTCTTCTGAATAATTATTGTCATAACTTATTTTTGGGTTATTCCCCAAAATTGCCTTTCTCTTCCAAAACAAAAATTAAAAAAAAGATATAATCGAAAGAAATCCAAAAATAATAATAGCAGTGAGAAGAGGAGGCTAGAGCACCTAAAAAGTAGCTAGAAATTGGTTGAGGAGGTTAAAAAATACAAAGATTAAAATTTAACAATATATTTTTGACTAATAAAGAGCCTTGTTGACAAACAAAATTCAATTTGAAGAAGAAAATGTCAAGAAAACAAATATTTATAGACTGAATTAAATTTTATTGGAGGTTTAATTGAATTTATAAAGGGTTTTATTGCAAGAGAAATTGATTTGTAAGTCAATTTGGGCTTTAATTGGAAGAAATTAAAGTTCAGAGTCAAATTACAATTTTTAAGAGTTGTTTGGTCAAATCAGGGGCTTAATTGCATAAATATTGAAGTTTGATAGCCAATTAGAAACTTGATTGAAAAAATCTGAAACCAAGGACCAAACTGGAAAAGGTGCGTAAATAGAGGGACCAAAATTGACCGAATCAAAGGTTAACTTGAAGAAATTGAAAGTTTATTGATCAATTGAGGGTCAAATCGCATAAATCTAAAACCAAGTACTAAAGGGAAAAAGGCGCTAAAATATAGGGCTTGAAATGAAGTATGTCAGGGGGTAAAATTGAACAAAATTGAAAGTTTGAAGCCAACCAGAGGTGTAATTTGAAATAAGTCACAAATCGAAGGAATAAGGCATAATTGGCCAAAATGGCGTCGTTTGGAAGATGATTGTTCATCTTTTTCTTCAGAGAGACTGCTCGAAGGGCCTCCTTTCAAAGGCATTTGATGCCTCATTTTTTCACCAAATTGGACGAAACTTACATGCAAACCATCTCGTGACACCTAACTACACGTTAGTGTAAATCGTTCGGGCTTATCTAAACTTCAGAAGCGGTGGCACTACCCCAAAGTGGTCACTCGACCAGTCATTTCCCTGTACAAAACTGACAGTTTATCATTGCTACTTTGAACCAATGGTTGGGATGCTTTCAGGTCGAGCCAAGGGCCGGGATTTGGCATTAGAAGAGACAAAGTATCCCTCTTCCATCGCCTATAAAGAAATTTGATTTTCATGATCCAAAGGTGGGGAGAATTGGGTCCAAAATTGACAAAAAAACCAGCCTCCCCCCTCATTTCTGCTGCCAGCCAAACCTCTCTCCTCTCTCTCTTTCTCCACCGCAACCTCCAGCTGCCAAAACCTTCACCACCAGCTTGACTACCTTCGTTGCCGCTAGAAAAACTACCCTGAGCCACCATCGACAACACCACCACCACCGTTAGAAATATAAGAAGAAATAGAGAAGTGGGGGATCAGAAACAAAAAGAAAAGGCAATGCAGAAACAGGAGAAAAGAGGAGGACCGTTGTTTAGAACCACCGTATGCCGCCACAACATCGCCACCATGAAAGATAGCACCTCACCGCAGGCTCGCTTCTCTTCCTCCTCCTTTTCTTCTTCTCCAGTAACATCCTTCAATGTTCTGCTTGAATTGTGCAGAGTTCTCCATTGTTCACTAAGCTGGGCAGTGCCAGCCCAGACTAAAATTGTTGGGCTGGGTCCGGCCCAGTCCAAAAGGTTCTGAAAAAAAATCCTTTTAATTTTTTTTTATGATTTTCCCACATATTGTTTTATCAATTTCACTTAATATTGGTTTGTATTTTTATACCATAAAGATACAAGTCTTATATTAAAATACCTGATTTTCATTGAAACTTTGCAAAAAATTATAAAACAAAAATGTCTTGTTTTCATGCATACGACCAAGTCTCTCAAAGATTAAAAAAAAATCATATTGTATTTTCATATAGAAAAAAAAATTTAAATATATTTTAGCATGCATTTTTTCTTTTATAACATGTTTATTAAAGCCATGAGAGCTAGATCAATATTTCAAAAAACACCCAAAAAATATTTTGTTTTCTCTTAGTATCTGGGATTACGAATTTATACGTAAAACGTATTCCTGATATTAAAAAGGTAGTTTCTTTTATATAGACATTAAAACGGATAGACTTTTACCTGATAAGATAAGGGTCTTCTTACGGAGTATGACTTTTCTTAAGCCACAAACCAACAATTAAAAAACACAACAAGACCTTAGTTTTTTTATCATACAATTAAATGATGCAACTTACCTTAGGGTTCCTATTGACAAGAATACTCGGTGGCAACTCTCATTCTCACTTTTCATGGATAAAATACAAGAATTTCTTGTCTGCTCCATTTTCCTGATTACTTCAAACCTATAAGAGTGGACACATCGTCGCGACGTTGCACACGTGCAAAAATTATGACAATCAAAGATCAACTTCGCTTTCTTCTCTTATTCTAAATATGCTTCGGGATCATTCCTCTCATAAAATTTTAGAATTTGCATTTTAATACATTCTGAATTTTTCTCCAATACATCATGTAACCTATATCTCTTCCTACTCGTCTATAGCTAAAATCCAAATTGTTAAAATCCCTTATCATCATGATTTTTATGTTCCCAAAATCTTTCACCTTAGATGAATGATGTATAATTAAATATTTGACTTCTTCATCTTCATTATTATCAACTAACTTATCCATAGGTGTAGTAGCATATCTTTTTAGTCTTTTGACATTAGGAACCCTTTGAGATTACCCATTTCACAAACTTGTAATCATGGCCTCATGTCTTTCTATTTGGTTTTGCACCTTACCAAACATCACATTCATCCTCTTAATTGTTATTACATTTCTCATAATAGAAAGAACATGTTCTTATTCTTCTTCTTAAGTGATTCCTATTCTTTTAAATACATTGTCAAATTCAAAATTTTATGTTAGTAATAAAAAATATCTGACACACTTCCTTATATGTTTACACTCAATAATAAGTCACTCCCTTCGTGTTTCACTCATATTTTTGGTTTTCACGATAATAGTCCCACTTTTTGTGTTTTCCTCTTTAATTCTTTAGGGAAGCTAAACACAACAATAGAAAATTTAAGTTTAGTAACTTTCAACAATTAGAATGTAAGAACAAGATAGTTAAGAATGAAGAAAACAAAAATAAAAGTGAATTAAGAAATGAATATGAAATAAAAAATAAAAATAAATGTGAAAATGAAAGAACAAATTGAAAAAAAAATTCAAGAATGACTTAACAAAATCTAAAACTAAGTGTAGACTTAAACAATTGGAATGCAAACAAAAACATTGCACACTGATCATACTTGAAATGAAATAAAAACTAATATGAAACCTAAAATCAAGTTTTCAATAAAAAAAACACACACTAATAAAAACAACCAATTTAGTAAATCTAAGTTGTGATTTTTCTCAAGTACCGAATTCAAGAATTATAAGTTTTGATTTTGCGGCAATAACAAAAACTTGTGATCTCAACTGCCTACTACTTGGTGAAAAATAGGCCACGAAGTTCATGGAGAACATGGGGGGAGAAAGTGTGTCACTATATCTTAAAAAAATAGGGATCATGGTTGTGCCTTGCAACTTGTATATTTTTATTTATAAATAGGTTGCAAAGCCTTGGCTGTGTAGCATGTAATCATTGTGCATAGCACACACACTCATATTATATAATCCTTTGTTGACGAGATTAATAAAGGTTGAGAGATCTTATTGTATTCTCGTTGTGCTTTGAGTTCATTTACTTGTGTATATTATTTTCTTACGACAAGGAAATTATGGAAACCCCTTTGGGTGAGCAAAATACATAGTTGTATGCAAATACAAGTGAAAAAAGAAGGCAAGACATGGTCTAGTTGGGACTAGACTGCCGTATGGGGTTAAATTTTAAGGTGAAAAATTTAACCCTGTGACAATTGGTATCAATGTGTGGTTGATTCTATGATCGTGCAACCTGAAGTTATGAAAGCTATCCAAAAACGGTTGATGCATCTTGAGAATTTGATAAGGCACGAGGAAGAAGACGAATAACGCTTTATCATTGATCACTTGAAGGAATCTATGGAAAGCGCTGAAAGGGCTAAGAGTTTGTACATTTCTCTTGCGACAGAATCGAGTGAGCAAGTGGAAGTTGCTGAAGAGACCATAACCATTCTTAAATAGACAATAACAAACACTCCAATTGGGGTAAGTACATATAAGCCTAAAGTGTCTGAACCAAATTTTTTCGGTGGGGTAAGAAGTTCCAAGGAACTTGAGAATTTTTTATGGGACATGGAGCAATACTTTAGTGTTGTAAAGATCGGTATGGCTGAACAAGTTGATCTCACCATGATGTATTTCACGGGTGATGCTAAGTTTTGGTGGAGGACGAGAACCAAAGAGGACTTAAGTGCTGGACGTCCAAAGATTGAGACATGGGATCGTCTTAAGCAGGAGCTAAAAGAGCAGTTCCTTCTGAACAACATATCTTAGATAGCGCAAGAGGAATTGAAAAAGCTCAAACATGAAAGGTCAATTCATGAGTATGTTAAATATTTTAGTTCTTTGATTCTCAACATTGAGAATATGTCTAAGGATTTAAACCTTGGGCGCAAGCGAAACTAAGACGACAGAATATAAAAAATTTATCCTCCGTTATTGTTGTTTCGGAAAGTTTAGTTGATTTTAAATCAACTACTAGAGAGGGTTATACATCAACCTTTTTCAAGTCTAGGGAAAAAGATAAGGAGGACAAGAAAAAGAACAAGAAGAAATTTGATGGGGGTGCATCGAAGGCTGTTATGGATATGGGCAAAGCTAAGTTAATGGGTGCACAAGGTAAAGGTACTAAATCGAACTTTACTAGCTTCATTTGTGATAGTCCTTATTTTACAAGGAAATGCCCGAAGAGGAAAAAGTTGAATGCTATTCGGGTTAGAGATAGCGATGGGGATGAAGGGGTAGTTACGCACGTCAATCCTATATGTGTGTTAAGACTTGTTAATTAAGACTTAGCAATGACTGATGCGTTGTGAAAAGGGAAATTAGGGTTTGCAGACAATCTGATGTATATGAGAATTTGGATAAATGGCAAAGACGTCGACGCTATGCTGGATTCAAGTGCAACTCACACGTTTATAGCTGATCGATTGGTGAAGGAAATTGGCTTGTGGTTGAGTGATAGCCATACATTAATAAAGACAGTAAACTTGAAGGCACAAAGAATTGCAGGAGTGCCTTATGATGTGCCAATAACACTAGATTAATGGAGAGGTAAGCAGGACATGTTGGTTGTAAATCTTGTTGACTACGATATTATTCTTGGTCTTGATTTCTTGAGAAAAGCCAAGATTGTTTTGATGTTGTATCTCAATGGAGTCATGATTACAAGTGAGGGATGCCCATGTTTTGTCCCATGTTGCAATGTCGCAATGATGAATGTCATTAGGGGTGGAAAAAGCTTTATCTCGACCATTGCTATTGAGAAAGTATTATGAAAGGTGGAGAAGTGTTTCTTGCGACAATAGTGGATAAGAAAGTAGACTACTATAAGGAGGTGCCAAATGAAATTGCTAGTTTGCTAAAGCAATTTGAGAATCTGATGCCACCTCAACTACTAAAGAAACTCCTACTTAGAAGGGTCGTAAACCATCGGATTGAGTTAGTGCCGGAAACAAAGCCACCATCTTAAGCCCGTTATTGAATGTTGCTAATGGAATTGGTAGAATTAAGGAAGCAATTGGAAGAACTAATCAACACGGGGTTTATCTATCCTTTTAAGGCTCCATATGGTGCTCCAGTTTTATTTCAAAAGAAGGCAGATGAAAGCCTTCGAATGTGTGTGGACTACCAAGCACTTAACAAGGTAACCATAAAAAATAAATATCTAGTTCCTTTTATTCAAGATTTGATGGACAGATTGTGTGGAGCCTCTATCTTTACAAAATTAGACTTGCGATCGAGATACTAGCAAGTTCGGGTTGCTGAGGGTGACGAGCAAAAGACTACTTATGTGACGAGGTAGGGCTTATACGAGTTTCTAGCTATGCCATTCGGCCTAACAAATGCTCCATCAACATTTTATAATCTGATGAATAATATTTTGTCTTATTAAATTAATTATCTCTATATTGCCTATGTGTTGTCTTTTTGCCAGCATAAGAAACCTGCAAAGTAATTAATCCCATGCTACTATTTGAATCCTTAACAAATAAGGAACTCCATGTTGCCACCTCTATTGTCTAACCCAAATTAGGAATCCTTGTCTTTATAGGAGAACCACAAATGTTAGGGAACTAAATATTTCTTTTGTAATCTTGAAACTCGTCTTGGTCTAAATATCATGAATAGGCTCATTAAGTGCTTCTTTAATCATATTGGCCCCTTACCTTATAATTGACTAAATTAGCACAAACAATGTCACTTGATGATTTTCATCATCTTGGGGTTTACATGTTAAATAACAATTTACATCCTTAACCTCACACGTAAAAAAAAGTAAATAAAATATCCAAATATTTACAAGTTTGTCATTTTATTCATTTTAATAACTAAATAGCCCTTAGAGTCTCAAAATAATAAAATTGACATCCATAATTTATAATTATAATAATGGCATCCATAATCCCCCTAAAACTCGTTTATTTTTTGGCATGAAATCTCTTCCAAGCATTCATCAAACAATTTATGTGCATCCAACAACCTATCACATTTTACATATTTCAAGTGGTCGATTTAAAATGAATAAGTCGGGGACAAATCTAAATAGTTTGTGTGTTGGATATATTTTTAAATCTGGCAATCTTTATCATTGTAGTTAGGTATAAAATGTTCTTCCACCCAAAACATTTGTCTCTGTTCTAGTAAACATGGTTGAGACTTTAGTTGATATAAGTTTCTATTCAAAACAAACATGGCCAAAACAAAAGATGAAATGCCTAGTATGACTCTAATCTATTTCTACTCAATTGTAAGCCACAAGAAAATGTCTAAATGGTAGGAATATCAGCAAAATAAATTACCTCACAATCAACTAGTTTCTTTGGTTTTATAATTTTTTATGTCCTTAAAAAGCAAATTGAATGCAATTAAATCAGTTTGAATTCAAGAACATTCTTTTTCTGTTTTTAGTCAAATGAGTTAAATCTTGTAGTGAATTTAAGAGAAAATAAAATACATGTAAAATAAAAAAAATTCTAGCTTATACCTTGAACCAAAAAGAAAAGGAAAGCCTAAGTTAGTTACCAAACAACATAATCTAGAGACAAGGAAGCCTAAATCTAAAAAATCATTAAAAAGATATAAGGAAAAAAACAAAAAGAAAAGAAAAGAAAAGAAAAAATAAGGAAGAACATATAAAAAGTGGATTGTAGAATTTGGAAACTAATATGTGACATAGAAAGAGATTAGAGTTTTTAATAAATAATAAAAAGATGCAATAGTTGAGAGATTGTGATCTATGAGAAAAAAAAAAAAGAAGATTAAACAATTTATAGTTTTTAGGGTTCATATTTCTATTAGATATTGTGATTATTAGGAGAGGCAAAGTGGGATAAGAGAAACTAAGAGCGATATGTCGCTTCTAATATATTATATATGAGGGTAGTTTCATCTTTTGATCATTTTTAAAAATTTTGCTTGACTCGAGATGCAAAGTATAATTTCTTAAAGTATAGCAGAAAAATATAAATATGATTAAACTATATCGAAGAGTCTTTTATTTTTAGGGATTAACATCATTTTTTATTTGTGAATGGCTTAGTCGAAAAGTCTCCTATCTTTAAGGACAGACATCATATATCTCATGAATGACCTAATTAACGAGTCTCTATTTTTAGGGATAGACACTAGTTTTTTTTTATGTGAATGACCTAGTTAACAAGTTTGTTATCTTAAGGGATGAGCATCAAATTTTATATGAATTGCCAAGTCAACCAGTCTTCCATTTATAGGGATCGACATCGATGTTTTTCACAAATAATTAGAAATAAATTGTGAATAAACGGTAAAAGTGATGTATAACTTCCCTTAAATACATAACAATTAAAATAAATTAGAAAATATTAGGATATCTAATGGCATGGAAATGAATTTAAGAGAAAACATATAGCAAATATAACATTTCATTTGAAAGAATATGGTAAAAGTGATGTATAACTTCCCTTAAACATAACTAATCCTTTATCTAAATGTTTAGAACTAATATATGCTTTAGAATTTCTAGTTTTATTTAATTACTAGGTGACAACTTATTTTTCCAAAATTTTTTTTCATTTTTGAAGGTCCCAATTTATATCAGTTAACGACATTTGCAAAAAAAAAATAAAAGAAGAAAAAGAAGCTTGTAACGACATTACTAACACCTCAAATCCATACCCGCAGTGGAGTGTGGGCAACAAAACTAGTTTATTACTATTATTTTTATTATAATAAAAACTCACACATTTCTGAATTTCATCACAAACTAAGTAATTTTATCAATTTCATCCGAAACATTTTTGAAATTAGATAATGTTGCCATCTAGGAATTCTCTTATGTATTTTTGCATGTGTTAAGACTAAAGAAAAGAAGGATTATTTATGGCTACATTGGTTCTAGACAAGGAAGGAATTATCGTGGTGGTCACTAGTGGCAAATACTATGGTGTGCTAATGATGGTATGGTTTTTATGTGGCTTTCTTTATCTACTTTAGGTTTATATTCTCTCTTTGGTTTTTGCCTTTTTCCCTCTTACTTTCTTTTTCTTTCTCTTTCTTTTTTCTTCTTTCCTTTCCGTAACTTTCTAGCTTTCATCAACTTCATTTTCAACCCAAAACTCTTTTTTCTCTCTTTTTTTTATATGGTTTTGGGTTCTTTTCTCTCTTTTATTTCCCTTCTTCTTCTCTTTTCTTTCCTCTCACCTTTTGGCTCACTTCTATCAAATCAAACTCTCTTTTCCCTCACTCTCTCTTTGCATTTTCTCTTTTTAAGTTAGCTCTTACTGTTCCTTGCTTTGCCAATCTATTTATTGGTATACATGAAGCTCATACAAGCTTTCTTGGTGGAATGATTAACTTAGCTCCATAATGGTTGTATATTTTGGCCAAAGCTGTTTAAGTTGGCCTCTTTGCATCTCTTTTGTAGCGACTTAGTCAAAATATTATATATATATATATATATATGTTATTTCCCTGTTTTTTTATTGAAATTAGTTTTGCCTTTCTTATACTTTAGAAGGGTAAAAAAAAATGGATCATGGCATTCGTTAGGGAGGATATAATAATTCATTATACTCCATATTATGCTTTGGCCAATAGGCAAGTGAAATCAACTAATAAAAATATGATCCTTAACATACATAAATTAATTAGAAACAATCATAAGACTTGACAAGATACATTATCATGAGAAGTATTATAAGCATATTAAACTTCACATAAAATTACCTAAGGAGCCTTACCATTTACTATGACTTAAAACATTGATGTTATATTACCAGATGAACTCATAGTAAAAGGATTGGACAGCTTAATATGGACAATATACATTATCAATATGTTATGCTTGTAGAAATAAATAATTTGGATGAAGTAAGACTTAATGCATTAGATCACTTGATAACTCGCAAGAAAAAGATTGAAAAAGCATATAACAAACATATTCAATCAAAGAGTTTATTTTGAAGTTGACGGATCTAGCGTGGAAGGTCATATTACCAATTGGCTATAAATGTTTAAAATTTTGCTAGTAATTTCAAATTAAAAAAGTTTACATGTCATTGTTAAAGTTTTCAAAAAGAATCGATATTATTTAGCAAATCAAGATAGAGAGCTTCGTATATAATCGATCAATTGTTGATACATGAAGAAGTATTGCTCTAATATAAGAAAATTAAGGAATCAACTTCGAGATCTATATTCTTAGAATAACTTTGTTAAATAATTTATAAATTATAAAACTGAATTTAATATATATAAAAGAAATTTATAGACACAAAGTTGGGAATCCAGTTGCACACTAGAAAAAAAAGATTCACTCACAAGAAATTTCATACGTAAAGTCTTGGTGATTTAATGTTTAGCTCCAATTTTATAATAAGGTTTGATACAACATGAACATGACTTGACAAGGTGAACAAACCAAATCCTTAGTAGCGCCAAACCTTCACAAACAGTTTAGTTTTTAGTTGCGAAAATCGTAGGATTAATCATGGCTGTGAAAAAAGATTTGCAAGAAAATGATCAGAGGTCCTAAGATTTGATTAAACCTCTTAACTTCCAAGCCACAGTACTCATCATAATATCTACCATTTGTCTATGATGAGCTCACATGGCGAGGTTAAAACAGGCAAGTGGTGCAACCTGACTAAGCTTGATTTAACTCCAAAATCTGGATCTTGCTTCCAAAATACCAAGCTAGCAATCATCCATATCGTTGAACACAAAACATTTGCTTCCAAGAGACTGTCACTCGACGGAGACAGGTTGCTCCTCCAAAAGTTTCATCCTTTCCACCAAGCTCCATGGGTCATCATCATCCCGGGGACCCACCTCTTTTGAAATCCAATTGACCTTGTTCCATCCGACATGACATGGATACAGCATCATCCCATGTGGCCGGTGGCGTGTATTACACCTGGCATAACCTCATTGGTTCACTGTAACCCCACTTCGGCTCCACTTTTGTAGCCTAGCCCACCGCCCAAAACCTGAACCAAGACCTAAAAGACAAGCCCTTTACAGCTTTCAGAACAGCTCCTTTCACAGGAGACTTCTCGAGTTCTCGTAGCTCTCCCCTATTCTATTTGGGGAATGAAACGGCACGACGAGCAACAATCATTCCATGCTGCAAACGCATCTCGATGTAGAAATGGGTGCCTGCTACCGTACGAAGTTTTCAATTAGGGTTTATTGGCATGGAGATCCACAAAAAACTATACAAAATTCATGGCATTATCGCCTTACGGTGGTAATGTCGGATTTTAACGTTGCCCGTTCCCAATTGTTGATCCGTACACAAAAATGCATGCTGCTATTATTCTTACAGGAAGGGTTCACGTGATCCTACATCATCAATTTTATGTTGATGAAGAGTTAATTAAGTGCAACATGTTAAATCTTACCATCCTTATTTATTTGTCCTCAAGAAGCGTAGTGGGATGGTAAAGGGTTTGAGATCTGCACAGCAAGTCTCGAGTTCGAGTCAAGGCGTGCACCTCTTGTAAGAGCCTGGGACAGCCGGGATTTTACTCCCTCACCTGAGCCCACAAAGTGCGCTTTTCGGGGGGTGAGGTTTCCTCGAATCCAAAAAAAAAGATATCAGAAGAATTGAGATACATTATCGTCGTCATTTCTGTTATCTAATGAATTAAGAGTTAATTAAATATTTTTTTATATTTGTTTACAGTAAAATATTTTATAAAAAATTGATTAATATATGATATTTGATAATTAATTTTCAAACTTAATTCATTTGATGTAATATATTTTCATCTCATAAAATTCTATAAAATATTTTATAAACAGTAACCACTTACAATATTATAAAACTATTTTAACCACCACTTTTTCCTTCGCAATCGGCCACCACAACCTTACAACCCTCCTCCCCTACCATCATCACTTTTTTTTTTTACTATTATTCTAATTACCTTACAATCATCTTCATTATTATTACTATGTCACCACCATTATCTTTACTTTTATCACAATTTTTTTTTTCTTCATCACTATTATCATTAAAAAATATTTACATGTAAAATATTTAATATAAAAATATTTTTTAATAACGATGCGGGGGGTTTTGATTAGATGAATTGAGAGAAGAAGAGTAACTTTTGAAATTTGGATACCCAGAGCTATCGGTTCACCACCTAGGCCTCGTTGCTTCTCTTCTTATACAATAGATGAGATGGCATGTCTGCACGCTACTGTAGATTTATAAAACAAATGTACTTGATAATGTTATAATTGTGAATCAGCGCTAAATAAGTAATAGAAACTAAAGGTATGATGAAACTAATATTTCATGACAGAAAAAAAAATTGTGTTGGTGATCAAAAATTTAGAGACTGAATAAAATGCTGTGTAGCAATTCACAGTGTTTTGTGAGTAAAGATACAGTGCTTTCGCCACATAATTTAGCTTTTCTGTTAATAAAAAGCAAAAAAAAAAAAACAAAGCTAAATTCTCTACCAACTTAATATTTAAAAAAATCGACAAAGATAATTTTGGAAGGAAAAAAAACCAATGAGGAAAAACATTGTAGTAATTGACAATGTTTTGTGAGAAAAACTATAGTGTTTTTCCAATACAATCGACAAAGATAATTTTAGAAAGAATCATAAAAAAAAACATTTAGAGAAATGTTGTAGTAATCTACAGTATTTTGTGAGGAAAACAACAACGCTTTCCCCATATGATTTAGTTTTATTGTAATTATAATTTTTAAACAAATCAATATTAAAAACAAATTGACAAAGATAATTTTGGAAAAAAATCATTAAAAAAATCATGTGGGAAAACACTGCAGTAATTCACAATGTTTTAAAGAAAAAAATTACAAAGTTAAATTCTCAATCAGCTCAATATTAAAAAAAAAAATCGATAGAGACAATTTTTGAAAAAAAATAAAAATAAAACACAAAAAAAGGACAAAAAAACCATGTTGGAAACATTGTAGCAATTCAAAGTATTTTTGTGATGAAAGCTATGGTGCTTCCCCACATGATTTAGCCTTATTTGTAATGACTTATAATGTAATTCTCAACCAGTTCAATATTAAAAAAAAATTGACAAAGATAATTTTGAAAAAATCATAAAAAAAATCTATGTGGTGAGACACCGTAGCAATCTACAGTGTTTTGTGAGGAAAGTTATAATGCTTTCCCTACATGATTAAGCTTTATTATAAAGTTAAATTCTAACTAGCTCAATATTAAAAAAATAACATTGATAAAGATAATTTTGAAAAAAATATTACAAAAAAATAAAACACTAAAGAAACTGGAAAAAAACCATGCGAGGAAAAACTGTATCAATCCATAGTGTTTTGTGAGGAAAGTTACAGTTTTTTCCCCGTATGATTTAGCCTTACGTGTATTTTCTTGTAATTGTAATTCTTAACCAGTTTAATATTAAAAAAATAAAATTGACAAAGATAATTTAGAAAAAAAATATAAAAAAAACTATGTGGAAAAAAACACTGTAGCAATCCACAGTAATTTGCGAGGAAAGCTACAGTGCTTCTCTCATATATTGTAACTGTAATTTTTAACTAGCTTAATATTAAAAAATAAAATTAAAAAAGATAATTTTAGAGAAAATAAAAAAAAACCATGTGGAGAAATACTATAGCAATCAACAATGTTTTAAAGAAAAAAATTACAAAACTAAATTCTCAATCAGCTTAATATTAAAAAATATAATTGACAAATATAATTTTGAGAAATAAAAAAATAAAATAGAAAAATCATGTGGGAAAACATTGTAGCAATTCACAGTATTTTAAAAGAAAAAAATTACAAAGTAAAATTTTTAGCCAGCTCAATATTAAAAAAGTAAAAGTAAAATTAACAAATATAATTTTGGGAGAAAAAATGAAAAAAAAAAGAAAAAAAAGGAAAAAAAAGAAAAGGTGAAAAAAAAATAAAGTGATAAAAAACGAAAAAGTGATAAAAAAACGAAAAAAAAAGAGAGAAAAAAAGTACAAAAAAAACAATAAAACAATAAAAAAAATACATAATACATTAGATATAAATGAATAGTAAATTCTCCCTACCCTTTAGCTTATTACCCAATGAGTATGAATTTGCAAAATCAAGTAGCATATTTATCAAAGAATATGTCATAGGAAGACAACGCTGTATGATTAATTGAGTGGCATAAAAAATTGGCTTCAATTATTAACATAAATATCCAGACCAGTTTATATATATCTCGATTAATCCCACGAGTCTTGAAGTTAATGTTCATAAAAACCTTTAATAACCCTGAGGTTTATAAAACTCGAATTAATAACCTCTAAAAATCAAATCTAAAATCTGATCAGTTAAACTATATTCTTCGAGATTATAAATTGAACTTCCTTAACTTAATATGATGCTGCTAATCTTATTAATCTTAACATTTTTAAGAGTTTTCAAACTGTAGCCAATGTTTCGTTCTTGGAGGCTTGGATCCATCTGGAAAAGTAGAAGAAAATAATATAAAAAAAAACTGTTGACACGTAATCGACAGCGACGAAATCCGTGGACATGGCCGTCCACCAGCTCCAGCTCAGCTGATCCAGTCCTACACTAATGTTGCTATCCCTGCATCTCGTGGGATCCGCCGACTTTAAATAGCGTTTGATAATGTGATAGCTTGTTTATTAAAGTAGTTTTAATTTAAAGATATATTAAAATAATATTTTTTATTTTAAAAATTATTTTTAATATTAATATATTAAAACTATTTAAAAAAAATTAAATTTTTTATGAAATACCATAATTGATAAAGCAATGGCCGAGAGAGAGCGTGGGACCAACTTAAATTTCCACGTCAGAGTTTTATTCGTTTGTTTGAAGTAAATTATGCCTATTGGTTAAGGGTGATTATTATTATTATTGTTATTATTATTATTATTATTATTTAACATGAGAAAATCACAGTACTAGTTTATAGTGCAAGCAAATATTGAGAAATATTAAAAAAAAAAATAAAGATAGCTTTTTTTGAAAGTTCTTTTGGTCAATTGCTTTTATTTCTTAAATATTATTAATAATTTTAGTGACCCAGCATTGTTGGAATTTTTTATTTCTAAAATTTTTGACAAATTATTTTCATTATTTTCTTAAAAAATTAATTCATTTATCCTTAAAAAAAAAAGGAAAAAAAGGGAGGAGTTGTTAATGACGAATGGCAAGTTGAGAACATGAATGGATGATAATCACCTACATGACCGACTGCACAAAGCACATCAGCACACGCGACCAAAAGAAGATGATGGCTAAGATGAAAATGGCCTCCATTATTTTAGCCTTTTCAAATTAAATCGTGTGCCCAAATGGAGATTTGTTAAAATTTAATTTTTATTTTTATTCTTTTTAATATACATATATCAAAATAAATTTTAAAAAATAAAAAATATTATTATAATATATTTATAAATAAAAAATATTCTAAAAAGGAATTCACTTCCAACAATTCTTTAATGACATCAGCTATGGTGTCAGATCCCAAGATTCCTCGGACGGTAGCTCTCTTCTCTCACTCACTCCCTCGCTCGCTCGAGTGAGCCCCCTACATCTCTATATAAATCCACCCTCGTTCATCAGTACTCTGCATCAAATACTCAAAGCAATTTCTTCATCCTCTTCTGTGATAATTACTCCAACGTACCTTTTTGCTTCTTACAGTTTTCTTTTGCATCCCAGCTGTGCTTTATTTTCCTTCTAGTTCCAATGGCCACTGTTGAGGTAACTCATTCACTAAGAATGATTTAATCTCCCTCTTGAGAAGTTTATTTAACAGATTTCATCTATTACTTCTTCCAAGTCATTAAATATATTTATATATATAACTCTGATAAGTTTTATGCTGATGGAATGTACATCAAGATCAACACCTCCATCTTAATTATGATCTTTAATTCGTGGATGTTCATATTTGAAAATTCGTATATTCATCTCTATATATATAACAAATGGTAAGACCTCATCAGCATTTTGGTGAACATTCTTTTCTTTTAATAACGTATCCTGCAGGTTGTGTCAGCGCAGAATGCACTTGTAGAGGAAAAAAATGAACAACCAATCAAGGTTGAGACCACCACAGAAGAAGCGGTCACTGCAGCACCAGAGGCAGTAACTCATGAAGAGCCAAAAGAAGCAGAGAAAGTTGCAGCATCTGAGGAGCCCGTGGCACCAGAGCCCGAGGCCCCAGCTGAAGCTGAAACTAAAGAGGTGCTCGAAGAGACCAAGATCGCTGCAGAAGAGCCAACAGTACTAGAGAAAACTGAGGAGGAGACACCTAAGGAAACACCAGAGCCGGTTGTTGAGGAGACAAAAGAGGAGCCGGAAGTACCCGTAGAGTCTGTTGTCGAGGAGGCTAAAGAGACTACAGAGCCTGGTGAGGCACCGGCAGAAGAAACGGAGGTTGCAGTCGAAGCCCCAAAGGAAGAAGAAGTAAAGGAAGAACAGAAGCCTGTTGAAACAGAGGAGAAGGTTGAAACAGAAACCCCAGTAGAAAAGACTGAGTAATGAGGTCATCACGGGAGAATGCTGCATGGTTCCAGTGGAAGTCTATCTAGTGGGTTCTTGTGTGTAGGTTGAATCTTGCATGTCTAGCTAGTGGTTTAATAAAGGATTGTTATGCTAATGGGGGTGTTGGTATGGAAATGTTCCACTTGGATCAAACCAATGCGAACTCACCGCATGGATGCATTTGATCTTTGATTTGGAGCAGAGATGCCTTGTGGGATGTTCTTGTTGGTTCCAAGTAGGTTGATGAATTTTATATTAATGGTTTGGTATGTAATAAAATAAGCAGCATCTTGTGCTGCTTTGTTTGATAATTGGAGCACATATTCTGCCTTGCTTTTACGCTTCTCCGCTTGACGAGACCATGTTTTGTGGTTCATCATCAACTCCTTCATTCCTGAGAATTTCCCATGAATGTGGAAATACAAGTACAGGACAACAATCATCAATGCCTCCATTAATAATTGAAATTTGTTGCAAGTAGCAAAGCCAACGGCTACAAATGTATAGAATCCTCCTTCAATGTTACCCGTTAGACAAATCAACCAAGAGACTGGATGTAAGAAAATATTCCTTAAACACAGACACATGATAAAAAGATCCAGACCAGTTGACAACCAGTCTTTAAACAAACGATTGAGCAAAAACGCCCATCTTAGCTGACTATGTACAGGCCCGATTATTATAGGGTAAACTAGTAGCATTACAGCAGCTCCAGTGGAGAATATATCCGCAACTTTTCAATTTTGTTTCTGTTTTCTTGCATTCTTCTTTATAGTACGCCTCTAACATAAGTGTACAGTGACTTTACGGGAAAAAAACAGCTGCTGCTCAAAGTATGTTAGTGGCATCTTCTCAAAGCACTTCAGAGGTGCTGCCGCCGGCCATAACAGTTGCTATTATCTAGGGTTTATAAACAGCATATCATCACATCTGCTTGAAAATCACCAACACCGATTATCTTTTCTGAAAGGATAGGGACTCTTGGTGCCACAAGATTAACTTATTTTGAGCACATTGATCATGTCCTTATCGACAGATGTGCTGTCTTCGGTGTTTGATTGCAAAACCTCTCGGGACATATGGTGCGCGCTCTTGCTGCAGCATTGGCATCTCCATCGACAACGCAAATAATGGCTCTTCACTCTACCTTGTTAGAACTGCGTCAACATCCTGATGAAACCATGAAAACGTGTTTACAATGAGTTCAAAAATACGGTGACAAACTCACTACTGTTGGAAAGTCGTTCGATCCAACAGATTTCAATTTATATTTATTGAAAGGATCACGTTTCAAATTTTTAAAGATCTTGTCACAACATTAACTACTCGCCCTAAGCTAGTTCTTTTTCCAGACTTCATAATCTACTTCTTAGTCATGAATCCCTTCGTAAGGATGAGTTTCGGCAGCTCACTGTTAGTGGGACTAGCGTTGATAATTCGATCCAACCAACATTACAGGTGGGGCAACTAGCTAGTGGAGGTTTTGGAAATTCGTCTAGAAACGCAAGAGCTCACTATTAATTTGTCATGTGCTTAGCTCACACAATTTTCTCTCGGTCTAATGCTCCTAATGACAAACGGAGTTCATTGATGTTGCATGAAACATGGTGCTAAAAGAAAGTGATAGAGACATGCAACAGCAAGAAACTGGTATCGAAACATGATGAGTAGAGTTGAAGGCTTACGGCCATTATGTTAAATAAAGAATGAACAAACTTGCAATTTGAATTTAAAAAAAGGAAAATAGTAAAATTAAATATTTATTAATAGGATTATTTGAAGAGATCTGTTCCAGAAATCAAGAACGATGACAAATTGGAGAAAGAATTCATATGAACATATCTGCAGATTTGATTTCTAGTGACATAAACAAGTACAGAGAGTGAAAGGGGAGACTGAAAAATCAGCATTCGAAGAATATGGGAGCAAAATTGATGAGGATGAGGAAAAATTAAGCAAAGGATGGAATAATTCTATCTCTTCTTTTATGGCCATCGACATTGCCACTCTATAATCGATAAAGGTACAGCAGCTAATAGTCCTGTGATTGAAATGCAGCTAATGTATAACTAGCTTGGACCTTAATATTTTTTGTTTAAAATCTTTTATACTAGATAATTCCATATATCTAAGCATAAAGATAACTAATTTGATCGTTGTGCTCGCACTCCATTATAGATTTTTGACCACTTTCTCCAAAATACTTTCTTATCTCTTCTTTTTTTGATTTGGGGTTATAGAAGAAGGAACCAAAACCAAAGATATTGGCAACAAGTCTTATTATGGAATAATTTATGATGTTAATTTTACGTCAATCTTATATAATAAGCAGTGTTTTGAAACCCGGCCCGGCCAGGCAGGTCGACCCGGGACTCGGCCGGCCCGGGGCTGGAGCCGGGCCAGGTTGATGAAAAAATAGCATAAGCCATGACCCGGTGTGACCCGGCTAACCCGGCGGGTTGACCCGATTGACCCGGCAAAACCCGGTTGCAACTCGTTGACTTTTGTTTTTTGTTTTTTGTTTTTTTTTTTTACTAAAATGACGCCGTTTTAAATTTTTTTAAAATAGAAATTGACCTGGCCGACCTGGTCAAAACCCGATGACCCGGTCAAAACCTGGAACCCGGACCTTGGACCGGGTCGGCCACCGGGCTAGGTTTAAAAACTTTGATAATAAGTGTCCAAATCTCTCTCTCTCTCTCATATATATAAAAACAAAAATTACATTGGATATTTTTTTATAAGAGTTTGTCAACTCATAAATACTAGTTATTTAACTAGAATCATTGGAGGTGGGATAATGTTTTTGAGCAAAAATAGGTATAAGAAGATCTTTATAATATGTTTTTTTTTTTTTTGACAAAAACAATATCTCACCATAAATAGAAAAAATTTATGTGTGCATTTAATAAAATAAAATAAAATAAAAATTATCTATGCCGGGAATTGTTTTTCAAAAAGTATTAACGTGTATATTTAACTTGTTTCGCTACAGGCTGAATATTTTTTTCTACATAAAAGATTGAATATGTATGTGTTATTGGTAATGTGTTTTTAGAAATTAAGGGAAAAAATAGATCTATAAATCTAAAACTCGATTCTTACATATTATTGTAATTTATTTTTGGGTTCCCACACAAAAAAATATCAAAAGTAAAAAAATATATATTCGAAAGAAAACTTAAAAAAATAATAGTACTAAGAAGAAGATGTCGGAGCACCCAGAAAATGGTTGTAGATTAGTTGAGGAAGTTCAAAAAAAAAATTAAAATTTGACAGCATATTTTTTACTGATGAAGATTTTATTGACAAAGAAAATTTAATTTATGGAAGAAAAGTTCAAGATCAAATGTTTAAAAACTCAATTAGATTTTGATGAAAGATTAATTGAGTTTATGAAGGGTTTGATTGCAAGAAAAATTGATTTGTAAGGCTTTAATTGAAAGAAATTAATTTGGGAGTCAATTTGATTAAATAATTGGAAGAATTAACAAGTTTGGGAACTTAATTAAACTTTTATTTAATTAATTAATACAATCAAGGACTTAATTGAAAAAACACCAAAGTTTGGGGCTAATTTGGGTCAACATTGCAAGAAATTAATGTCCAAGGACCAAAGTGAAAAGATGAGAGTACTGTAAGGAGCTTAATTGATTTTGTAAGGAGCTTAATTGATTTTTTCAGGAGTAATTGTGAAAACATTAAAAGTGGAAGAGAATTGAATAATTCACAAACCAAGGACTGTTTTGTGAATAAGGCTACAATCCAGGGGTCTAATTGCAAATTACCAAGGGGCGAAATTAAAAACAAAAAGAAGAGGGAATTTCCTGATTAAGG
>Ga0325414_1000572_pt1 | contig 30795 bp, 13 predicted proteins | sample PopdelMetagenome_8_FD_206183 | JGI IMG/M metagenome (GOLD analysis project Ga0325414, IMG submission 206183) | Populus deltoides microbial communities from Bellville, Georgia, United States - Leaf-PdKOR-R3 | ecosystem: Host-associated > Plants > Phyllosphere > Phylloplane/Leaf | place: USA... | reverse complement strand
GTTAAGATCATAGTCCTAATTTATCACTACATTACATCATTAGTTCAGGTAATAGAAATTACAATTCTATTACATAAGTGTTTTTACATTTCAAAATATACTACACTAAGACTCTATGAAGCGTCCTATGCATGGAAAGGTCCTGTTACGAAATAAATCAGATTTAGATGAAGGTAATAAGGTCAATTAATTAAAATACTTAATGCTAATATTTCATTTAAAAGTATCCTAACCTTTTTGTATTCAATTCAAATCAACCTTATGACTCATTCGGATGTATATCACATGACCAATTAATTTAAATCCATAAGTATATACATGTCATCATACATGCATTTATTATTTATTTCAATTTTTATCATATCTTATACAACAAATATATTCAATACATTAAGTAGAATACAAGATGCATACTGCATTAATTTAATACAATTTTGATATAACAAAATTATTTTCACTCCCATTATCTTTCTCTAATTGATCATGCTAGTTTTGGCACCAAATACATGTAAAATTTCCTTAATTTTGTCAAATTCCTTTAACATAATTTTCTTAAATTTTTCACTAATTCATTTGTCATTTTTAACTATTCAATTCGCGAAATAGTAATGTTCACCATTCTAAATGTAATCTTGGCTATCCAGAATAGGTATCATTAGCACTCACTAATCTAACACAATCCTAACTATCCAAAACTGGATATCATAAGTGTTTGCTAATCAAACACAATCACAACTATCTTCAACGGATATCATTAGCATTTGCTAGTCTAATACAATATTGACTATCTAAAATGGATATTATTGGCATTCACCAATCTAACACAATCCTAGCTACCTGAAATGGATACCATTGACATTCACCAATCTAACATAATCCTAGCTATTCAAAATGGATATCATTGGCATTCATCAATCTAACACAATCCCGGCTATTTGAGATGGATGCCATTAGCATTTGCTAATCTACCACAATCTTGGCTATTTGAAATGAATACCATTGACATTCACCAATCTAACACAATGTCAACTATTCGAAATGGATGCCATTAGCATTTACTAATCTAAACACAACTTTGAATCATCCAATCAAAATCTTCATTTCCCACATTATCAAACATTTTTTTAATTATTAACATCAATTCAACAATATCATTCTATGCAGTATATAATATCTAAACAATATGAGTAATTTAACAAAAGATAGAAGCAAAGGAATAAGACGTCTACATGCTCCTCCTGTGTTTCGGCCTCCTCCAAAAGAAGATATAATTCCCATCATCCCTCCTGATTCATAAAAAGGCTTTTAGTTTGTATCTTAGTCAAACTTTTTCTCTACAGTAATTCCATACTCATCTTGATATATACACATATCTTAGTCAAAACTATTTTATTGTTATATATATAACAATAAATTTGAGTTCATGATAAGCTTTTCTTGACATTCAATGATCATCAAAATGAAGAGTAAATGGTTAAATCATTAACAACGCACTTAAACATATATGAACCAATCTTCTTCTTCACTTTTCTCTTATTGGATGAATGGGTAGGGTTAGGTTTTACCTTCAATTCTTCACTAATTATAGATAAAATGTTATACTTCTAAGCCATTTTCTCTTAATTTTACCTAAACATGCAAGTTTTTTTCATTTTCCTCAAAATAGTCTAAGAACCCTAATTAAAGAGAAATCAGAAGTTTCAGAAATTAACTTATAATTTCTATTTAAAAGGTGTCTAAAACACTTTAGTTTGTGTTTTAGCTCCTCTTAAATCCCCTCTCAATTTTTTCCCTTCCTTTTCTTCTTACTTATTTTCTTTTTCTTATTCTATTAGGTTTAACAAACCCTTCATCTCTTCTTTGTAGAAGCTCATGTATTCATCTTGTGTTTCCAATCCTTTCCTCTCATTGTTTTTCTTTCTTTAGGGGTGTAAGGGTGACATGGATGGCTGATTTGGTAGTGTAGCTCTAGTGAGGATAAAGAGAATAAGGTTTCTTCTCTTCTTCTAGCCATCAGCCTCTCCCTTAAGAGAGAGCTAACTTCTTCTTTTTTTTGTGTTTATTTTGGTCCTTTAATCATTTATATTCAAGTCATATAGTCTCTCTTTTTTCTAACCTTTCAATTTAGTCCTTGGTTGGGTTGTTAGCCTTTTATTCTCAACTCTTAACAATTTTACTTATCATACAATTCTATCCATCATTTCTCTCCAATTCCATAGTTGTTTATTTAATTTATTTCCTTTCTCTTTTCTCTCCCTCTTTTTTATTGTTACTTGTTTAATTTTAAATAATTCATGGTATTAGAATTTCTTTCAATTTTATCATCCTTTGATTTTTTTACTTATCAGATTTAGTCCTTATTTTTTTATTATGCTTTTTTTTATCCTTAATCATTTTCTTAATTAAATTATTTTTTCAAATACATCCCTTAATATTTCATTTCATTTTATTATTTTGTCAGATTTGGTCCTTGTCATAACCCAATTTTAGGTTTCCCCTAAAATCATCTTTTTCCTTAAAAAAACAATAAATAAGATAAAATAAAATAAACAAAAAAATGAAAATAAAAAATGAAAGAGTAAAAGTAGCTTGATTGGCAAAGATAGGATGAAGAAGGATTTAAATGCAAATTTGGAAGCTCAATTGCACCTTTGATGGACCCGAACGTGAAGAACAATGTAGATTCAAGGTTAACTTAAATGGATATCAAACAAATCTGCATAAAAATTAAGTTTGAGGAATTAATTAAATTTTTAATAAACTAATTTGATTTAACCACAAGCCTAATTAAAGATTTAATTAATTTTAATAATTAATTTGGGTGAAAATTAAAAGAATTAATTAAGTGAAAGGACTTAATTAGACTTTTAATAGATCAAATTAATTTTATTAAGGATTTAATTGGTGAAAAAATAAATTTAGAAGCCTAATTCCGGTTTAATTGAGAAAATTGAAATTTTAAAGGATTAAATTTATTTTTTACAATCTCATTCGGATGAAATCAAGGGCGAAATTGCAAGAAAATCAAAGTTTGAAGGTCAATCAAGGGCTAAAGTTTGGGCACGTGAATTTGGGGACCAATTTTGGTTGAAAATAAAAGTGATATTGAAGAAATTATAAGTTTAAAGGTCAATTGAGGATGAAATTAAAAATATCTGAGACCAAGGATGAAGTTGAAATCAACATGGCTAGGCTAAGTCCCATTTAGAAAAAGGCTTTTGGGCCGTCTATCCACCCAAAAAAATTAGGTTTGGATAGGCTTAGGTCCAACTTGTATACGTGGGCTTGCACCTTACCTTGGGCCCAGTAAGCCAAACCCATATGGCTGGGCTAAGCCCAACCAACCTTAAGGGCATGTTAAGGAAAATCCCTCTTTTTGGTCATTAAAGCATGTTTGCCAAACACGACCTCAAAGCATTTTTCATTTACCAAAGAAAGATTTGTCTTAAACTTTAGATAGACCAATAATTATGAACATAACCTAGAAAAACAATCAATCAACAATACAACTTACCATAGGTAGGGTGTACTGGGGTGATGCGTCTTCCCTTTGCACAACTAGTCCCTTTACCAGAATTTTTTTAGACCATTAGGTTTCTTAGTGACTATGATACTAGATGGTGACTCCTTCTTTATGATTAATCCCAAAACTTTTTCAATCCAAAAAGTTGATCCATCATTCAACATCATGCACGCCATGACATGATGATGACTCCACAAGAGACACTCTGGTTGGACTAAGCTTTGTTAATTGTTTATTTGTTGTGCCTTATTTTATTGGTATGTGTAATTTAATTTTAGCATACATTTGTTTTACTAACTATTCATTCATAAGTACATCGGATATGGATTAATACCTTCATGCATTTTAATTTTGAGAGAATAAACTCAATTCTAAGTTAGGAGGGGAGTAACAGTCAGCCTTGTGACTTTCATTCAAGTTCAGATTCATGAAAAACTTAACTATGAGCTTAGAGTTTACTCGATAATGACGATCACACTTTGCCCTAACCATTTCTTATAAACCCCCATATTGCCTTCAGGACCTACCCTTTATACAGTGGTCACTAGGAAAATTATAGACCCTTTTAAGACTAGGTAGTAAACCTACCCTTTATATAGTGGTTAGAACCTGCCCTCAGGATGTCGACTCTATAATAATTCATTTTGCATCAAGGCAGACCTGATAAAAAATCTCAAACTCTACAATAATTATCCAAGCTAAGACCATAACTTTCATGACCTTTTCTGAATATGGGCAAAAATCCAAGAAGATATAATTAGTTGAGGAGGACTGTCCAATGACCAAGGCAGGGGAATTACCGTACATGACTAAAGTACATTGCTCTATGAATAAAATGGAGAAAGCTATGAGAGTTTTGAGGTATGTGAAAAAGACTTTTTTTAAGATAAGGTATGCGAGAATTGCTTATATAATGAGGCTTCTATAATAGATTTCTACAGTCAAGGCCATGTTGTATTTTTGGGACTTTGGGTTGTAGATGCTTCACGTTTGGGGATATCGACCTGACCCCCACTATCAAGGAATATGCTCAAATCTTAAATTTCTCCAACGAACCTCGTAAGGTATACTTCAGACAAAGAATTGGAAACATGATTACCGAAGTCACCAAATTGCTGCACTTAGATAAAGTTAACCAATATAAGATGACTAATAGGGGGTTTAAGTGAAAGCTCATTGAAACTAAGCTTAAGGTGAATAAAGATGAGGGAAATTAAGGAGAAGAAAGATACCAAGTAGTCGCTTTTCCATCTTTGGTTTGGTCCTATTTCATATAGAAATTATTGGGATCATCAATGTTGAACTCGTCAATGCCTTTGTTGAATATAAACAAACAAGGAATAACCCTACTATAATTGTCTTGGCTGAAACTTTCATGTCTCTAAACCACTAAGCTACATGGAAAGGGAGTGATATAATGTTGCATTCCCTTGTTGTTCATATGGATAGTGAGTCATTTAGAAACACGAAGAGAAGTTTTTAATAATTTTTAGTTGTTCAACATGAGGCCTTTTAAATTGATTATGAGTGAGGATTATAATAACTTGGATGAAAAGGCATGGGTGGAAAAATACTGGGCTATCCCTCATACTAATTTTATATGGAAAGGCCCTAGGGTAGAGAATTTCTTTTTATATCATGAGTTGCAAAGATAAAGCATAGGTCCAACTGATTGGGTTATCTGGTTATATTAATTATTTACCCTCATTGGTTGTTAGGTAGTTTGGAGGGGTTTAACAAGTGCTGAGGACTTGGGATTTAACTAAGTATACTAAGTTATTTAAGAATTTTGATTCTTTGGTTGAATTAGATGCTATCAAACATGATTGGAAGCAGTGTCCTGATCTATAAAGATAAACATGAAGAATCCTTAGTTAGTCCTAGTATTCAATTTTGAGAAATAATGGGTTATCTGGGGTACTTGAAGGCTTGGGAATATAAAGCCTAATGGTTGTTAGAAAAGTTGGACCATCTGTCATCGAGAAACCTAAGAGAAAAAGGGTTAGCAATGAAAAAGAGCTACAAAATAGGTTGGATAATTTAAGAATAAAGTTAAGTTACAGTAAGAGTCAGGAGAAGTTCTTAGAAAACTAGCTATTAGAAGAAGAAAAGATGAAGGTCTTTTCGAACCAGCAATTGAGAGAAAATGATAAACAAATAGCCTCACTAATACAAGACTTGGAATGAGGGGAAATAATGATCAAGAGATGATTACTGAATGGTAGGGCATGACTAAGAAGTATGAAGAAATTACATAGGAAATCCAGGAGCAGTTGAAGGAAAGAATGGCCAAGTACGACAAACTGATGAACAAGCATGTGATGCTAGAAAAAGAACTAGTTGTTTCAAAAAAGGTCTCCAAAGGTAAAGAAAATATTGACAAAGAACTGATTTCTTCTTTTAAAAAGGAAAGAGACAGTATTAGAAAAAGGTTGAAAGTTGAGGAAAAAAAAGAACAGGTTGGCTAGTTTCAACATTGAGGAAGAAAGAAGCTTAAGGGCTTAGTATAAAACCCAAGTTGATGATGAAAAAGAAGCTAGAAAGGTAGCCGATTAGACATGAGAGAGTACAAGGACAAAGTAAATACCCTAAGAGATTAAGTCTCCATAGTCTAGTCTAAGCTAGAAACCTGGGAGGAAGAATTGAATAAGATGAAAGACTAGTATCAAGAAGCTGATGAAAAGTTGAGTGAGGTAAGATAGAAATTTAAATAATGGCAAGATCACATCAGCAAATTCAATCACAGATGAAAACAAAGATAATTGAGTTTGACATTGAATGAGAAGAACTTCAGAGCAGCTTGAAAAGACAGTTCAGGTGCTAGATAGGAACAATGAATCACTAGCTGTAAGAAACAATAAGCTACTTTAAGACAATATTGTGTTCCATTTCAATATTGAGAAGATAAACAAGTTGATTGATAAGGTGGCTCGAAGAGAAAATGAACTACAAGTGAAGGCCTATCTGATCCGCAATAGTGCTAGTAAATATGAGGAGTATTTGAATAAGGTTTTAGCTTTTATTAGAAAAGTAGCAAAAGGCGGATGACTTATAAAAATTAGTAGAGATGTATAGGCATAACTTTAAAAACCGACTCGGAGGTTAACCCAGTCAAGAGGCCGGGTCCCGGGTTTTATGGGTCAACCCGGGTCAACCCGCATAAATGCAAGGATATGTATGTGCGATCCCTTCAAATAAAACAAAATATCACACCTACAGACATTATACCTTTACCTTTGTTGCTATCAAATGCTCTCCTTCACTTGAAACTGGCCATCCCAAAAATTAATAGTAAAGAAAGAAAGAGAGACATAACAGATTTGACGCACTTATTGCAAATAGAGAGAGAGAAACAGAGAAAGATCAATCATGAGAACTAGCAATCACTTGATAGGGGTACTCAACTTCCTTGACTTTTTTGCTATCAATACCCATCCTAGGAGATGGTATATGGCTAAGCGGTAGAGCCAACAACACAGATTGTTTGAAATTCTTACAGTGGTCATTAATAGTAATTGGGATCTCAATCATGGTTGTTTCTTTAGCCGGTTTCACTGGCGTGTGCTATCAAAACACTTCCTTGATATGGGTTTAGCTATTTGCTATGTTCTTCATCATCACCACATTTTTAGGGTTCATCATCTTTGCCTGTGTTGTCACTGATACAGGGTCGGGCAACCCAATCTTGAATCGTGAGTTTTGTGACTATTATCTGCAGGACAAGGTTTGTGGTAAGATGGGGAGAAGTATTAATGGCGTCCCTGAGACTGCAGACATGCCCGACCACAACTTCCCTCACCCCTCTTTGTCACCCCCCTGACCTTTTGGCAAAAACTAAAGAGCCCCTCCTTCTTCTTCCCCGATCTACGCAAAAACCACATTTGAAAAAGAAAAAAAAAGACACCAAGTCGTGTCCGGGTTTACCCGGGTCGCCCCGCCGGGTCGACCGGGTTTTGCCGGGTTGTTGCACCGGCTGGTCTTTTAACAAACCCGGACCGGTCCAGCCACCGGGTCGACCCGCCAGGCCAGTTCGGGTTTAAAAACTATGTGTATAGGAGTCTTATCCTTGTATGTAAAAACTCTTTCTAAGAATTATTTGTTTTTGTTGAATGAAAAGGGCTTAGACTTATTTTTTTGTCATGTTTTTTTAATGTGTATGAAACTCAACTAAGACAAGGACTTGGAGAGATCTCCTTGGATTTGTTAGACTACGAATTCTGCATGTATTTAACAAGGAAGTCATAGATTAGCTCTTTGAACATGTTATCTATATTTGATGTACATGTACATACACTTACATCCATATCCGCACGTGTATTCATGCTTTAGGGTTTTCATGTGTGCATATTTATGTTGAAATATAGGTCCCTGTAAAGTCTAAATCCGCAGAATCCACAACACTAAACTTTGACAAAGAAACATGGAAGACAAGAAACATGCCCATAATGATGCTCACTTCCAAAAGGAGTTGGACTCTTTGGAGATTAATATGGCCTCCATTACTAGCTTGCTCAATCAAATGCTTAAAAAAAATCTCAGATGAAGGCCCTCCCAATTAGCCCGTGACTTTTTTTAGAGTCGGACAATAAATTAGCCTGAAGAAAAAATGGGTGGCCAAAGTCAGGAACCCAACTATAAGACAACATTTGTGCAGTTAACTATACTTGCACCTGCCTCAACTGCTATGGGTGGATTCACCAATAAAGCCCATATGACAAAATCCTTTAAGCATGCTGATTATGATTAGATAACAACATTGGAAGCAAGAGTAAGAGCTATCAAAGGAGTGGACATGTATAATCTTGTACAAGCCATAAAGATTTGTTTTAAGATAATTTGAGTGGGGCAACACTAAGCTGGTACATGAGACTAGACAACACAAAGATTTGGGGATGGAAAGACCTCGTAAATGCTTTCATCAAGTAGTATAAGTACAATATGGACATTACCCCTAATAAATCAAGTATGTCTATTCTAGAAAAAAAAAAAAGACAATGAAACCATGTGAGAGTACACTCAATGATTGAGGGATCTGACTGGACAAGTATATGCTCCATTTTTAGATAAAGAAATAGTCACCTTATTTGCAAATATGCTCAATGCGTCATACTGTGAGCATATGATGGATAGTTCAACACAATAATAAACTAACACTATAGTAGTTCAACATGGCAATACACTAACACTGTAGCCATGGCTGAACGTATAGAGTAAAGGATAAGGATTGGTAGAATCCCCTTACCTACTGAGAAAAGGGGCTTTGGAGGGAAGAAGAAGGATGTTCATCATATCGAGGCAAGCTATAAAGGCAAGAAAAATAGTTTCCAAAATTATAGCACTCAAACCTTTACATTCCAAATAGCCAACATCAACTTAAACTTGCCTTCTCCCGTTAAAAAGCCTGAAACCTAAAATAATCAAGCTACAAACCAACCCAAAAGAAACTGTCAAATAACCCAAGAACAACTACCCCCGTTATCTTTACCCTTGAGTGAGATGTATAAAAACTACTAAGTATTGGACTGGTAGCTCCAGTACCACTCGAACCACTATAACCACCTTATCCTAACTGGTACAAGCCAGAACTCACCTATTAGTATCATGCTAGCATCGCAGGACATAACATTAACACCTGCAATGCCTTCAAAAAACAAGCTTATGAAGTTAATCAAAACCAAATGGTAAACATTTGAGAAGACTTCAAATATATATCATTTACCTAATCATGTTACAAGCAGCAGAATTGTAAATACATTAGAGATTGAAAGTCCGAGGAGCTTAAAGGTGTCTCTAGATGGGATTTATAAAAATTGGTAGTAACTGGATACGAAAAGGGTAATTGTGAAGACGGGTTCACAAGTAGGGATTTCAGTAAGTATCATAAAAAAAATGCCATATAATTAACCAATATGAACAATTCCACAATGAGGTGATATAAATGCTGACTTGAGGAACTCTTAGAATTAAGAGGGCAACAAGTAGAGAGGTGCCCGTAATAGATGAACCTAGCTAGAACAAGAAAGTTTGTCAAGTATAGTTTACCGTTGATGGGTTGCCTAAATTGATTTTGTACAGACCTACGGTGGCATGTAATGGAAAATACAATGCCTTTTCATAACATATAACTACAGGTATTCCTTCCAAAACACATAACCAACACCATTTTTTCAACCACATGGGGAAGCTCTATAAAAGGTGTTAAATGGGGCATATGTGTGTCAATAAATCAACTAGGAGACTATGGAGCACCTAGTAGGCAAAATCCATGCCTCAAGTTTTCTATATTTTACTGAAGGTGAGCTAGACCTCACTGGTACTGGATATAATAAACCATTGTACATTACCGTATGATGCAAAGATGTATTGATAAGCAAGGTGTTGATCGACAATGGCTCAACATTGAATATGTTTCCAAGACATATACTGAGGGATATGATTGTTGATGAAGTGCATATAAGGCCAAATACCATAATGGCGAAGGTGTATGATGGCTTGCGAAGACATATAACCAGACTTTGGAAGTGGAGCTATATATGGGGCCGCAAGTATTCTTAGTGAAACTACAAGTGATGGATATCCATCATTCCTATAGTATATTATTAGGAAGATCTTGGATCCACGTGGCAGGAGTGGTAGCTTTCTCATTACATCAGTGCTTGAAATACATTATGAATGGGATGCTAGTAACTGTCAAGGATGAAGAAACAATTTCTATTATAAGGAATATAGTTGTACCATTCATCAAGAATTATAGGGATGAGAATATTCATGCTTTTAAAATCATAAATGTTGAGTGACTTTCTGAGAATACAGTGCTAATAGGGCCAAATATTTCAAAAACAACAAGAATGATAGTTAATTGCTTCTTTAAACATGGATTCCTTTCTAATTTGATCCTGACACCAGAATGTTAGAACAAGTTAATTTAATGAAACTAAAATGTGTTAACTAAAGATTTGAGGTGAGATATAATCCCAATAAGGATGAATGTAGACGAGTTACCAGGATCAAGAAGGAAGTAAGAATGGCAAAAATTGAAGAAATAGAGTTAGAAAAGGAAAAAATGATAATCCCACCACTTCAGATGACCTTTCCAAAACTTGCTCAAGTGATTAGATATGATGATGGAGTGTTAAAGATAATAGACCTTTACATAAACATCATAAAATATGAGAGCAATAATGAGGAAAAGGGCGAATATAGGGATGAGATGTTGTCATAGCTGTCTGTTCACACCATTGATGAAATTCTTGCAAAAGCCTTTGTGAAGAAGTTGACCAATGGGGGGAGTGTACCAGAATTGGAGCCTGTTTTTGTTATGTTCAAAAAGTAATTTTTCTTGTTTGACCATGCTTGCTAGGATATCTTGTCTTGTTGTGTTTTTTTTTTTAATCTTTTCCTGGTCTTGTTGACAATTTTGCTCATGATGCCACAAGATTTTGTTTTATCAATGAACTTGTTTTAATGAGATAATGCATTTCTTGTGTTTAAAATATGTCTTGTTTGCTTTTGTTTTTCCATGCAAATACACACTTACATAAGCACACCTTATATTTTCAGGAATTCTGAAATTAAATCTTCAACCAATCCACAAACATATTGCACTATGAATAATTGATCAAACTCTGATAACATAATTGCAATGGATGATAGAGAATGGGAAAAAATGACCTAAAAAAGTTTAGCAGGTTGGTTGACATGATAAAAAAAATTGATGTCTTATCCTAAATGTAGGAGTGTCGAAATAATAAATAACCTGGTAAGACCGGGGTCGAACCACAGGAAGGTGAACTATATAAAATTATAAACAACAAATGAAAAGGAGTTGAAAAGAACTTTTGAGATGTGATATTGATGTGAGTACTAATCAAAGATAAAAGCAATTGTCAAGGTTAAAGGATCCACTAATAGTATTAGAAATAAGTATAGGATAAACTCTTTTTATTAATCAACTAGAAACCACACACAAAGGAGGTTCCAATCGGATGATTTATCCTTAATAGTTCATTATAAATTTTTAACATGATCATATTAATTATCTTATTTTAGTAACACCATACTTTTAAATATTGTTAGGAATTCATGATGTTAACTTATGTTAACAACAAATCAAGTTCCTTTCATAGCACGAGTGTCAGTTATACCATACAGTAGGCTATGAAAGTGTCAAGTATTTGTTGTACCAAGGGTTGTACAACACAAATCTAGATTAATCATTTAATAAGAAAGGTATTAAGAATTAGTAAGATAAAAAGATAAGACATGTTAATAAGAATTTTTTTTGGATATAAACATTGAAGTCCATGTTGAGTTTATATTATACCTATTCTAACACCATTAGTGAAACCTTTTCACCTTGACATAATAATCTTAGCTAAACATTGTGAAGAAGAGAAACATAAATAAACTAGATAAGAACATAGTTATGATAAAAAGCATAAACAAGATATTAATGAAAGCAAAACTTAAACATTACAAAAATACAAAGAAAGAAAGCAAGAATATGATCTAAAAATCAAGATATCTAAATGTATGGCAAATGCCTCCTTTTATAGGCTAAAATTCAGAACTATTGATTTGATGACTAATTATTGAGTGGGTGACCACCTCTTGACTTGGTGACAACCATTATCTTCTTGTCTGAACAAAACAACATTGCTAACATCATAATTTAAACAAGTAGTCTCCATGAAATTTCTAGGTATTTGTCTCAGCTTTCCAGCAAAACAAGAATGAGCTCATTTAGACTTCTAGAACTCGAAATATGGGCTGAACACTAAACAGTATCTGGGCTGCAGGACAGATTCCAACTTCTCTTTTGTTGCTACAATTTGAACTTGGAAACGACAGTTTTGAATCTTGGACTCTTCATGAAAGTTTTAGGCCTATGTCTTAGATTTCCATCCATACCAAACCTAAATCCAAGTTCTATAGCTCCATTTAGGATCCAATAACTAAATGGTGTTCTAGTTTGAATTGAACCAACATCTTTTCTTTAATCTTAGCCCTCTCTTCGTCTTCTCAATTTCAATAGTCAAACAAATCAATCAATCCTTTGAATTGTGAAACATGTCTGCATTTGAAATGAGCATTTACCATAAATTAAAGATATCTTATATTATCATACTTGTTATTATAAAACATGTTTAAATTAGGGAATTTAATGATACTTTAGGTGCAATATGATGATATAAAACCTTGATAAAAATGAACTTTTAATTACCAATAATTGGTTGAAAAATCTAAGAAGTCCTTGAAACCCGTTAGTGAAGAATAAGAAGTAATAAATTTGGGTGCCAAACAAGATGGGAAAGAATTGAAGATTGATACCTTATTACGGTTAAGGAAAGGAATGGTCTGATCTCTCTATTGCAAGATTATACAGACGTCTTTGCCTAGACTTATATAGACATACCTGATTTGAATATTGATATTGTGGTACATTCCCTTGATAAAAAGAAGTAAACCAGTCAAATAAAAGACCAGACGAATATGTTTGGATATGTTATTCAAGGTAAAGGTGAAAATTCAGAAGCAATGGGATGCATGATTCTTGAACATAGTCTATTATCGTCAATGAGTGGCTAATGTAGTTATAGTTCACAAGAAAAATGGTGTTGATTACAGAGACCAAAACATAGCGAGCCCAAAATATTACTATCTTTTGCCCCACATAAACACCTTAGTTGATAATGCTGTAAAAAACACCACTTATTCATTCATTAAAGGGATTCTAAGGTACAATCATATTAGAATGATAGAGAAAGACAAAAAGAAAACTATTTTGTCATACCTTGTGGAATCTTCTGCTACGAGGTAATCTATTTGGATTGAAGAATGTCGGTGCAATGTATTAAAAAGTCATGTACACCTTATTTCATAATATGATGCATCAAGAAGTGAAATTCTATATAGACGATATACTTGTCAAATCAAAGAAATAAGAATATCATGTGCAGGTATTGAGGAAGTTGTTTGAAAGGTTACAAAAGTTTCAATTAAGACTAAATCCTGTAAAGTATTCGTTCGAGGTAAAAATAGGAAAAATGTTGGGTTTTGCAGTGAGTAGTCAAGGAATAGAAATTGATCTAAACAAAGTAAAGGCAATCCAGCTTACTGTGGATTGTCGATGCCTAAAAAGGAGAAATAAGCAAAAAGTTTTCTTGGGCGTTTGAATTACATATCCCAACTTACTATGAATTGCGAGCCAATATTCTAATTACTTAGAAAGAAAAATCCAGGGGTATGGGATAGTGATTGCCAAGAAGATTTTGACATGATCAAAAGGTATTTATAGAACCCACATTTGATGTATCCTCTCTGCCAATAAGACCTCTGATTCTATAATTAACAATGATAAAAACAAGTATGAGATTCATGTTAGGCTAACATGATCAATATAGGTGGAAAGAACAAGCCATTTACTACCCGAACAAAAAGTGTAATAATTGTGAATCATTATATAGTGTGATAGAAAGGTTATATTGTGCAAAAGGCTTGGGCAGTACATGATGTATTACATGATTTGGTTGATATCAAAATTGGATTTGCTCACACACATATGTGAAAATCCTTATTTGTCAAGTTGGATAGCAAGATGGAAAATGTTATTGGAAAAATATGATATTGTCTTTATAACAAGGAAGACCGTAAAAAAAAAGTGTATTTGTGGATCATCTAATAGATAATATTGTGGAAGATTATAAGTTGCTAAATTTTGATCTTCCCAATGAGGATGTATTAATGGTTGAGGATGATAGTGGTACAAATGTCTAGTGGACAGTATCTTTTGATGGAGCAATGAAATATATCATGGAATGGGATTGGAGCAGTGATAATTTCTCTAAAAAAGAAGTAGTATCTTATCTCAGTAAGTTTGCAGTTTGAATGAACCAATAACACAATCGAATATGAAGCTTGCATCATCAGTTTAAAAGTTGTTTTGGAGCTGAAAATTAGAAAATTTGATGTTTATAGAGATTCAATGCTAATTATCTGTCAGGTGAAGAGGAAAGGGTGATCTAAAAATGAGAAACTAAGGTCATACCAAGATTACCTCTTGAAATTGGCTAGGGAGTTCGATAAGATAAAATTTACTCGCATGAGTAGAGATAAAAATTATTTTACTGATATCTTAACCACCCTAGCTTTGATGACTCATATCAATATTGGGGGGGTAGGATTCAACCAATAAACATCAAAGTCAGAAATCTCCAAGCTCATTATTGTTCACTTGAAGAGTCACTAGATGAAAAACCGTGGTACAATAACATCAAAAGGTTTATCCAGCACCGAGAATATCCTTCAGGAGCTTCCAAGATGGATGAAAAGACTTTGAGAAGAATAACCATGAATTATTTCTTGGATTGTGAAATCCTATATAAGAGGTTGTCTGACGAGACTTTTCTTAAGTGTATGAATGAGAAAAAGGTTGAGCAAGCTTTATAAGAGGTTTGTGGGGAAATTTATGCCACTCATGCTAATGGGCATACAATGTCAAGACAAACACAACGATCTGGATACTTCTAGTTGACTATGAAAATGGACTGTGTTGACTATGTCAGGAAATATCACTAATGTTAAATATATAGGTATAAGATAAATACACTTCTGACACCCTTGTTTAATATGATCTTGCCTTATCCCTTTGATATGTGGGAATTGGATATTATAAGACCAAATATCTAAAGGCCAGCAATAGGCATAGATTCATCTTGGTAGCCATCGATTACTTTACTAAATGGGTAAAAGCCAACTCTTACACATATGTGACACATAAAGTGGTCAAGAGGTTCATCGAGAATGATCTGATTTGTCACTATGACTTACTAGTAAAAATTTATAAATGACAATGCTCAGAATTTCAATGGGAAGTTAATTGTTGAATTCTACACCAAGTGGAAGATTAGCACTTTAATTCTTCTCCTTACAGACCTAAGATGATTGGTGTTATTGAGGCAGTTAAAAAAAATCTCAAAAAGATCATCTAGAAAATGGTAATCACTTACAACTTTTGACTCAAGATGCTTTCGTACGCATTTCACACTTACCACACCATCATTAGAACTTTTATGGGTGCAACCCCTTACTCTTTAGTATATGGGATGAAGGTGTTTATTCCTTTAGTAATAGATATTCCATCATTAAAGGTTCTAATGAATGCAAGTCTGGAAGAATTAGAATGGGCGAAGCTGAAATTTGAGCAGTTGAATCCAATTAATGAGAAGAGACTAGCAACAATCTATCACCAATAGTTATATCAAAGTAGAATGACTAAGGCATACAATAAGAAGGTCAGGTCAAGGCTATTCAAAGAAGGAGACATAGTATTTGTTGTTACATATTTTTTACCCAAAAATATCAACAAAAGAAAAATAGAAAAAAGAAAATCTAAAAATACAATAGAATACACATGAAGAAAACTTAGAAGATTTGTCAAGTTGGTGATGAATGACCAACAGACAAGCAAAAAATTCAAAGGGCCAAAATGTACAAGATTAACAAAATTGGCGACTCAATCTTCATTGACAAAAAACCCATTCGGTGAAAATGTTTTTATATGTGGTAAAGAAATACAATTGAGAACTTAAATAGGATTTTAAAAGGCTTAATCAATTTTATTGAGAACTTGATTGAAAGGGAAATCAGTTTTTTGGAGTTAATTTGGATTTTAGTTGGAAGAAATTGAAGTTTGGGGACTAAAATTGGACTTTGAAAAGCTTAATTAGTCAAATTAGGGGCTTAATTGTAAAAGATTTAAAGTTTGATAGCCAATTAGGGGTTTGTTTCAAGAAATTCAAAACCAATGACAAAATCGTAAAAGGTAGAGACTTCAAGGGCTGAAATTGACCAAATCAAGGGCTAAATTGAAAAAAATTAAAAGTTTAATGGTCAATTGAGGGTCTAAATGCACAAATTTGAAAAAGAAGGACCAAGACAAAAATGACTGTAAACTTTAGGCTAATGATTGAGTTTGGCAGGGGTGAAATTGTATAAAATTAAGAGTTTGAGAGGCAATTAAGTGTACAATTAAAAGCAATTAAAGAACAATGACTAAAATAAAATCTATCAAATTTCAAATTAAAAACCCTAATTTCTAAGGATTTAACCTAGACGACGCGTTGTTCAACCTCTGTTCATCTTTTTCTTTGGCAGTTCATGATGATCAGGTTGGCAAAGAGCTCATTCTGAAGTTCTAAACCATCAAATAACATGCAAGTTTTTTACAAATAGAAGAGAAGCATCCCCTCTACAACACTATTTTAATAAAATTGAACGTTTACATCCCAATTCTTCCATAAAAGTCCCCAACTTCTTATCTCTAATTAGCCATCACTTAATTTTTAGATTCTGGGTGAGTGAGCTTCTTTAACCGAGTGAATGTGGAGCTACAAACCTCCAAATTGAACAAAGTTGGATCCAAACAAAATATGTGCACTCCCCTCTACCAACTTCAAATGGTCTTCAATGATGATGATGTTAGAATTGCTTTGATGAAGCCTTGAAAGTAGACAACCTAATCAACCTTGACTGAGATACCCGTTTACATAAAACCACCCAACTTTTTCATGTGTTCACACTTCAAAATTCCTAAAGGATTCTTATCAAAGGCTAATAACACTTCTCTCAAAAGCAAAGAGCTGAACCACTTCGTCTTAGCCTCCAAGTTTGATTAGAACCACCTAAATCCAAAATCATCTATCCTGTGATAAAACCAACCAAGTTTTGGTTTGTTATAACCCTAACAAACTCATCTAGAAGCTCTAAATTAGCCTATAAAAGGAGAGATAATCTAACAAAAAAGAAGGGACGAAAAGAGAAGAAAGGGAAGAAATGTGGTTAAGGTCTAAGGGATTCAATATTGAGTTCAAGAGCTAAAAAGGTTTAAAGGTTTGGCCTTGATGGGTTCAAAGAGAAGAAGAAAAAAAAACAGTAGCAAAAATTTACTCCCATTGAAGATTTCAAGCTTAGAAGGTATACTATTGCAAACTTTGAAAGTGGAATCCATGAGGCCTTCTAAATTCAAAACCCTTTGTTTACCGTATAATGCAATATTTTTTTTTAATATATTGGTTTGAAGATTGGTTTCATGGCTTGTTAAGCTTGCATTTAGTTTGATTAAAATCTGCCAAATATGGCAACAAGGTATTTAACATTTTTCTGGTTTGTTAATGCATTGTTCTAGGCTCTTAAGTTTTGTTTTAGTCCTATAGAGTGCTAAAGTGTCAGTTTTGAACCTCATATTGGTTAAACATGCTGGACGATTTAATTTGGCAGTTTTGGAAAATGGAACTTAATGCATGTTTATGATGATTTGATGTTTTTGTTAGTTTCTTTTGATTCAACTATGGTTAGTATTGATAATATGATTTTTGAGGACCAAAATTAGTAGGTTTAGAGGCCTAAGAGTCCATTTTCTGTGTTTGACAACTTGTTCTACAATTTTAGGTTTTTGCTGGGCAATGTTCTTCGTGTTCTTGGGAAGAGCATTGCCTTAACCCCATGATTTGGACTAGTTTTAGTCCATTTCTTTGTAGTAAACCATCCGAGCAACTTAATTAGTCAATAATCTAGGATTTATTTGCATCATTAACAAGTTTTTAGGGATTTTAATCTTAGAATTTTGGTTTTAAACCAAAACCCATTTTGATCAAATCCTGTTTTTTTTACTGATAATCAATGGGTTTTTTATGCTTGATTCTTGATATATAAAAACTATGCCTTTGTTTGTTTGAAATCTGGTCTAGGTTGGGTTTTACGTTGTTGGGTTCGGGTTTAAATGTTCTTCATTTTCTTTGTATTTGATCCGTTTTGTCTGAGAAATTTTGAGTTTTTATGTTTTTTTATGTGTAATCTATTTTTGGCTTTTGTCTTTGTTTTTGGGTCAATATGGTCGGGTCAAAATCAAGTCAGATATTTAAGGCTTTGTTTGGTTTGTTACTTTTTTTCATAAAATGATTTTTGGCCAAAAGAGGTGTTTTTTTTTTTCGAAATTTACAACAAGTTTGTAAAATTCATTAAGAATTTGATCAATATTTCAAGAATCATAAAAATTTTATTTCATATAAATTAATGGTCAACACCCTGATAAAAATGTTGGACCTATAAGTAGATTAATATTTAAATACTAGGAGTTAATTAGAAAATTTTCAGAATTATTTTTAGATATTCACCAATTTTACAACAAGTTGACTAGAAAATTTTCAGAATTATTTTTAGATATTCACCAATTATACAACAAGTTGACTAGAAAATTTTCAGAATTATTTTTAGATATTCACCAATTTTTAGATATTCACCAAAAGAGGTGTTTTTTTTTTAGAATTTACAACAAGTTTGTAAAATTCATTAAGAATTTGATCAATATTTCAAGAATCATAAAAATTTTATTTCATAGAAATTAATGGTCAACACCTTGATAAAAATGTTGGACCTATAAGTAGATTGATATTTAAATACTAGTAGTTGACTAGAAACTTTTCAGAATTATTTTTAGATATTCACCAATTTTAATTGAAAGAATTTTTCACCACAATATATGAATTGTGGCAAACCCTTTCACATTCCAGAATAGGTGAACCTTGTCTGGGCACTTACATGGACCTTATCTATAAGAATTTATCTGGGTAAACGAGCTAATCATAAATTCAGAATATCAAATTTATTCATAAGAGTAAATCTTTATCCTGAACCATAGACTAACCATAAATTAAAAACAGATCAAAACCTTTAAACCATATGAAGATCACATAATATAGCTTACCTCAGGTAAGGTGCGCTGGGGGTGTTAATATCTTCTCTAGTCATAACTAGTCTCTTACCCTAGAATTTCTAATAAGAGCAGTACACTTGGGTCTCCTAGTGACCCTGAACCAAACAACCAGGTGATGACTTCTTGACCCTTGACACCATTTGCCCATGCGCGACAGTATTGAAGAAGATCTTGCCGATATCATGAGAAGATCAAAGCAAATAGGTGTCGAACTATGATAGACCATATGTGGTGAATAAAGCCTTTTTCGGAGGAGCCTTGATTTTAACCAAATGAATGGAGATGATTTACCTAAACCTATAAACCTTAATGTTGTAAAGAAGTACAATGCATAATGTACTTTGTCAATAAATCAATAAAGATCAAAGTTTGACTAGAAAGTCTTTTGTATATTTTTTTTTTATAAACTTTGAAGAAAAAAACTCTACATGCTCTTATAGGTTTAAAAAACCTTGTTTTTTGTGTTTTCATAAAAGATCAAAAAGGTTTTGGGAAATCAAGATTATTTGTAAAAATTAAGAGGTTAAATTGGTGCTTGTTTTTAACAAGTGAGTTTTGGAAATTCAAGTGATCTCTTAGTGAGGCACCAAATACTAAAACTTGAAAAAAATAAACCAAACACCACTCAAATAACTTTGAAGCTGAGTCTTAGATGGCTAAATAAAGATTCATAATTTTATAAAAACAATTTTGCATATCCTAAACACATGCATTTGAAATGAGGAAATGCTATATTTGATAATCATTTCACAATACTTAAAAAATATCATTTGTAAGTCCTCATTGATCCTAGTAAGTTTTCCTTGCAAGAAAAGCCCTAACTAGGACCACACTCTATACTAGGGACAAATAACAGGATTAGAAAAGCAATTTGACCAGAAGATTATACGAAATGATCAATGGAAAGTCCAAGGATGCCCGAGTAAAGCTAGGGGCACGAAGAGATTCAAGGATTCAAAAAGGTTGAGCATGTCGTACGAAAATAAAAATAATGAGTATGATGATGATGATGATGCTCAAAATCAAATAGTTTGAATCCAACACTAGGGGCATACATGCCAAGACTATTTTACAAAGTCAATCCTAAAGTCTAGGAGACCATCAACCAATATGAAGGCTTGGGAACAAAGGCTAGTGTTCCTTAGTTCTAAGATCCTTTTTACACCTCTTGAGCTTATAAATATCATTTCTTTTCATAGCCTAGAGCCAAAGCCCACATTACATGCTTGATAAAGTCCTTTATAATCAAAAGCAAGTAATCTATGTTGATAAGCAATGATTTCTCATGTGAAATGAGATCTTCAAAGATTATAGTTATGTTCTATTATTCATACAAGTAAAATGAATGCTTCAAAGTTTTTTTTTTCTTTGAAACTCTCAAGTTGAAGCTTAAGACCTTTGACTAACAAATCATAAAAAAAGGTCACCTCATATTTTTTCTAAGAGAAAAACCGTCACCAAAATCTAAAATTCATCCTTCATAAACCTTGTCCATAGGAGTTGCTTGAGTTTTTCAAAACAAATTTGTTTTAAACTTTCATTGAAATGGTTTTTGCTTTTGAAAATAGCTTTGAAATTCCAAAGATTTTTTTTGTGATGTCGATCTTTTATCTTCTTCATAACATCATCTTTGAGAAAACCTAAGCAAACAAAACTAGATAATATACTTAGAGGCATGATCAAACTAAGGGCAATTCAAGAAACCTAATAGGGCTAGCTACACAACTCCTTTTCTAAAATGAAAAAAAATGAGAAGTAATTTGTTTAAATCCTCCAATGTCTTTTGAGAACTCAAGTTATAACTGGGAAATCTATCACAAAACAAGTATAGTGAATAATGAGTGATAGTCATAACGCCCTAGCAGTGGTACTCATATAATTATAGTGATAAATATGGAGGTCTTGAAAGGTCACAATTAATGAAACAAAGGTCTCTAAATAATAGGGTATGCCAAAATCATCCGAACTTGTCAAATAAGCATCTCTTTTTTAAAGGCTAAGTCCATAAGTTGTAGCTCGAGTATGCAAAAGTGAAGAGCCATGAAAACTTGCTATAAATATTAAAGTCTTGAAAGATAAAGTCCATAAAGAAATAGAACGTATGTTTCTCATGTAAAAATATAAGCATATTAACCTCAATGCATTATATTTTGACCTGTACAGGGACTCTAAAGAAATAATCCTCGACGGGTTTGAATTTTCCCAGCAAAAAAATGTCTATTAAAGATTTAATTCCTACTAATACAGGGGTAAAAAAAGCCTAACTTTCAAGATATAAGATCATAAGATACCTTAAAGGTTATGTGTAAGCAACCATGAAGCATATCATCTCGAGTGTGATTTTAAGCCACTTACTCTTTGACAACATCATTGAAATTATTTCTCCCGAGTGAGCCTTTGAGCCCTATCTCTTCTACATAGTGTTTTTTGCACTACTTTCTTCTGAATGCGCTTTTGAGCCCTTGTCATCCAGATAATGCATCTTTGAGCCTATCTCTTCCCTTCTAACTGTGCCTTTAAGCCCTCGCCTTCCAAATAACATGTCTTTTAGCCTTGTATCTTCTTCCTTTTTTTTTTTTTTATCTAAAAGCGTCTTTAAGCCATTTCCTTTCCTTTTGAGTGTACCTTTAAGCCATATCTCTTTCCTTTTGAGTGCGTATTTGAGTCCTCACCTTTTAGATAGAAGCATTGTCTCTTCCCTTTTGAGTACGCCTTTGATCCCTTATCTTCTAGATAGCACGCCTTTGAGCCCTCGTCTTCCAAATAACATGCCTTTGAGCTCCATCTCTTCTTTCTCGAGTGTGCCTTTGAGCCCTCACATTCCAAATAGCACGTCTTTGAGCCCTATCTCTTTTATATATGACACTAATTTTTTTTCTGAGTGTGCCTTTGAGCCCTCATTATCTAGATAGTGCACCGTTTAGCCCTATCTTTTTTAAATAGTGTGTTGGCACTATTTTCTTTTAAGTGTGCTTTTGAGTCCTCATTTCTGGAATTTTTGTTAGATCTACCATTCTCGAAAATCTTTGAATATCCTATCATTTTAAAAAGGACTAACGAATTCATGATTTGGTAAATCCACATCCCTTTATCTTTTCTTCTTTACAGGCTTACTATCCAAAGTCTCTTACGAGACTTTCTGTCGTAAGCATTGACAACTGTCATAACCCAATTTTGGGTTTCCAACAATTTCAAAAAAATAATAAATAAAATAAAATGAAAGATGAAAGATGACCAGTAGCTTGATTGGCAAAGATAGATGAAAGAGGGATTTAAGTGCAAAATTGGAGGCTCAATTGCACCGTTGAAGGACCCGAATGTGAAGAATAATGCAGGTTCAAGGTTAACTTCAATGGATATCAGATGAATCTGCATAAAAATTAAATTTGAGGACTTAATTAGATTTTTAATAGGCTAATTTAATTTAACCACAAGCCTAATCAAAGGTTTAATTAAGTTTAAGAATTCATTTGAGTCAAATTAAAAGAATTAATTAAGTGCAAGGACTTAATTAGACCTTTAATAGGTCAAATTAATTTTATGAAGGACTTAATTGGTGAAAATTAAATTTTGAAGCCTAATCCAGGCTTAATTGAGAATATTTAGAATTTTAGAGTACTAAATTTAATTTTTACAAACTCAATCGGATGAAATTAGGGGCAAAATCGAAAGTAAATCAAAGTTTGGGGGTCAATTAAGGGCTAAATTGAAAAAATTCAAGACCAATTATCTTTTTACAAAAGAGGTGTGAAATTGGGGACCAAATTCGGTTGAAAATAGGGGTGAAATTGAAGATTTTAGAAGTTTGAAAGTGAATTGAGGACAAAATTGAATTAATTTGAAAAACATACTAAATCAAAGAGTCTTTCTAAAATTTACAAAGGTAAAATTGAATTAATTCTTAAAATCAAAATTCAATTAAGTACCTAATTGAACAAATTTAAATGTTGAATATTGAAATCAAAAGAAGGATTTATGACCTAATTTAGTTTATGATGGCCAAAACGATGTCATTTCATTTAAATAAAATTGTGCGTTTTGACCAAAACATCATGTCTTGGTTCAAAAAATGTCGTTTTGGTCAACACCTAATCAAAAAAATAAAGCTAGATGATGCGTCGTCCAGCCCTGTTCATTGTCTTCTTCCTTTAGTCTCATAAAAGCTGATCGAGAGATCTTTTTGTAGAGCCATTTAATACACCACTCATGCCTCAGGTAAGACAAAAAAAAAAAAAACACACTCTCTAGTAGCCATCATCATGTACTGCATGCTCAACCTTATTCTTAATGATGTGCCACCTAAAGAATCGCTAAAAAGCTGACCCAGACAGCCTTAAAAACCTAGTTTAGCAGTACCAAGTTATTGTTTTTCTACTAGTGGTTAGGATCCTTTCCAAATGAATTAAGGTACATGCTTGGAAGGGACCCCAAACACCTCTTTCATCCCTTATAAATAAGGGTGAAATTCAAGTGAAGAAAAACCAAAGGCCAGAGAGGAAAAGAAACCAAAGAAAAAAGCCAGAGAAAAACTAGCTATAAAATCAACCTGAAACCCCATATTCCAACTATGTACCACCTCTATAATACCCTACACTACACCCACGTTTCATTCCAAGAAAAAATAACATGAAAACCACTGTTAGCCGCCCACCCTACCATTATTTCCATTCATTTCTTAGCATCTACCATAGACCATCATTAACCTTCATTGTGAACCACTATGCCATGATGGGACCATCATCTACCAGCAAGCACCTCCTCCTAGCCAAGTAACTTCTTCTTTTCTTTTCTTTCCACATGAATCATACATCAATAATATGAAAAAAAAAAACTATAATTACCTATTACAGGCAATCTTCTTTGCCAAAGGAAATGGCCATTAGATCGGGCCAATGATAAAAAAATAAGGTTAGGCCTCTTGCCTCTACCCAGCTCGTATGGTTGGGCTGATTCTCATAAAAAAAGGCTTTTGGGCATCTATTGGCCCAACAAAATCGAGTTTGGCTGGGCTTGAGCCTAACTTGTATATGTGGGATTGGGCCTAGTAAGCCTAGCCCATATGGCTAGGCTAAGCCAAACCCATCCTTAAAGGCGTGTTTGGTATGCCCACTTTTTACCAAAGAAACATCCTTTTCTTTTCCTTAAGGCATGTTTGCCAAACACGGTCTTAAAGCATTTTTCATGCCTTTGATTTTAGGATAAGAGCGTGTTTGAAAAACAAGCTCTACTGCCTTTTTTTAGCCTTTGTTTGTCCTTTATTTTTGTGTTAGCCAAACAAGCCCTAAACAATCTCCAAAAGTTCTAAAAAAATTTAGGAACCATTTTTTTTAAAAAAAATTGATTCCCTATCGTGTTTTTTCCAACAATTTCACTTAATGTTGGGCTATATACTTACACTATAAGATATGGAGCCAATATTAAAAATATCCGTTTTTCTTCAAAACATCTAAAAAAATCAAAAAAACTTCCTTGTTCTAGAATAAAAAAAAATCTATTTTTGTTTGTGTGCATATGACCAAATTCTAAAAGTATTTTATGCATATTTTACAACAAAAAAATATTCGTCTTTATCATATTTTAAAAAGAATACAAAAATAGATATCATAACCAGTTTATGATTATCCATTAGAATTTGGCAAAATTTCAGAAATACCATAAAAATTAATTTGTTTAGTTGATATTCAGGGTATGAATTTTATAAAGTAATGCATATTTCCAATATTAAATTAAATGAATTAATAGAAATAAATGTTAGGAATTAGCTATAGATTTTATTATTTGGGGGTATAACATTACATTATGAAGTATATCCTCAAATATTAAAGATACAAAGTAGGAATTAATGCGAAATTGAAATTTAGGCCCTAGAATAGTTAGGATTTAGCCCGGTAAAACAGAGACTTCCTCGCAAAGAAATATTTGCATTGAACCTTAGATAGACCAATGGATAAAAACATGACCTAGAAAAATATTTAATTTACAATGCAGCTTACCATAGACATGGTGCATTAGGGGTGATATGTCTTCTCCTTGCACAACTAGTCCTTTACCCAGACTCTCGCAAGCCATTAGATTCCTAGTCATAATGATATTAGGTGGCAACTCCTTCAAAATCTTAATTTTATGATTAATTCCAAAACCCTTTCAATCTAGGAGGCAGGCCCATCATTTAACGCCTGCATGCCACAACAATCCTTATTTTTTTAATTACTATTTATTTTGTTTTTTTATTCTTTTTTATTGAAACTTTATTTTTCAATTTCATCCCTCAATATTTTATTAATCATGATTTTGTTAATCGAGAATTTGATTTCATGATTTTTTCAGGTTCACTTTCCATATGATGATTCCGACCTTGGGATCCAAGTTAAGGTTTTGAGAGATTGGCCTAAATTGGCTTAGGTATTTTTTTTAGGTTTGTTTTTACAATTGATTTTTTTTTATTCCATCCATTTTATAGGGTTATCTCGGTCTTATATGTCAGGTGACAAGTTTCGTGGGTTAATCTTGTTTGACTCAGGATAAATTTGTTTTTTTTCTAACTTATCTGTTATTGTTGCCTTTTTTTATTATACTATTGAATTAACTGATGTTATTGAATCTAATAGAGTCAATAACTTGATTATCAAATTTCTCTTCTTTAAAATCATTGTCGTTATCTATGCATTTTTTTTACATTGAAAAATAATTTGGTCCCGCATTATGTCGGCGACTAATCTAGTAAAAGCATGTTTGAGAGTGTGGTAGAAATTGTTTTTTAAAGTGTTTTTCACTAGAAAATGCTTTAAAATAATTTTTTTATTTTTTAAAATTTATTTTTAATATTAACATGTTAAAATAATTTTAAAAAAAATAAAAATACAATCTCAACAGCTAAAGCCAAAGTGTTGACTGCACTGAGAGATAAGGAAAAGAGTTGACACGTGGAAAGAATGATGAGGTATGGATATAGCTTTGGTTTTAGGCCATGTTTGTTTCTCGGAAAGTAGTTTCCGGGAAATCACTTTCCAAACTTTCCTGTGTTTGTTTGCCATTAGAAAATTTGGTCAACGGAAAACACTTTTCGGTCAACGAAAAACACTTTCCAGTCAAAGAAAAATTTGGTTTAGTTTCTAAGAAAGTGTTTTCCCTTTTGACTGTGTTTGTTTTCCGGAAAGTGGTTTCCAGAAAACCACTTTCCAAACTTTTCTGTGTTTGTTTGCCATTAGAAAAGTTGGTCAACGGAAAACACTTTCTAGTCAAAGGAAAATTTAGCTTGGTTTTCAGGAAAGTGTTTTCCTGGAAAATTTGGGTGGAAAACACTTTCTGGAAGTTGTGAAAAATTTAGAAATGTCATTATTTGCTGATTATATCAAATTTGATCCTCAAACTTTTGATTGCTATATATAATTTGTTTTAAATATTTATTTTTCAATTTCATCTCTTAAAATTTAATTTTTATATTAATTTTGATCCTTATTTTTATAATTGCTATTTGCTTTTTTCTTATCTTTTTTTATTGAAATTTTTTATCTATCAAATTCGGTTCTCATTCTTTTGATTGTTACTTATTTTATTTGAAATAATTTATGAAATGTTAATTATTATTATTTTAATTTCTTCATCTTTTATTTTTTTAATTTTTTAGATTTGATCTCAATTATTTTGATTATTATTTATTTTATTTGAGATAATTTATGAAATTATATTTTTTTTCAATTTTATTCTCATTCAACTTTTTAATTTATAAGATTTATTTCTCATTATACTACTAAATATTAAAAAATATTTTTAAAAAATAAATTATTTTTAACAACCAAACACGAATCAGTTACTTTGAGTTTTGAGAAGAAACCACAACGAAAGTGAGTGATAAACTGAGAGACAGGCGGTGCGGATGTGGTCCCGGTTGAGAGCTGCAGAAATTCTGTTTCGCGAGGAGAAAAGCATTGTCCAAAAACCATGGACCCACCATCTCTTAAAAACATCTAAAAAAACATTTGGACGGTAAGATTCGCTTGCAAACAAAAACCTAGTGGCCCACGTGCCTTTTGTTTCTGTTGAAGATTTCAAACTTGGCTTGGCGCAGCGAAAGGTCCAGTCTTTTATGTTAAGGTAGGGCACGTTTGGTACAGTGAAAAGGAACAAACCTCGAAAAATGATAATTAAGGAAAAAAACTTCCACAACTATACAGTTTCTTGATTTGACTCTCAAAAAGTTTTATTTAATGTTTCGAAAATTTCCAATTCAGTCTTTTCGTCCATGTTCTTTCACGAATTCTCCAAATTATACTATCTCCGGTAAGAAATTATATTATTTAATTTTTTATTAAAAAGTAGTAAAATATTTTGATTGAATTATAATAAAATATTCTAGGGACCCATTAATAAAATATTTTTGGGGAACTTATTTAAGACAAGAGTCGGGAGACTTTCTTAAGGTTTTTTCTATAAAAAAAATCATTAAGGTGTTATATAATTGTCCCTACAGGAGATGTGAGCAGGACTATGTGAAATGGCCATTGGGAGATTTAGTTGGAAAAAAAATGGCAATTTAGCTTTTAAAAGAAACTAAAAATTCTAAAATATACATTAATTTCAGAGATTTAAATAAAAAATTAGTTATATTTAAGAGAAGATAGATAGAAGTTATGATTGGCCACGTGATGTGATCTAAGTAATACTAAGAGATCCGTTAAAGATTCTAGTTGGTCTAGTAAAAAGAGTTAAGACTAAGAGATTCAAAGAGGCTATAATGGACTTCTTCAAGATTCATGGGCTAAAGTGAATTTCAAGAATATATTAAATAATGAAGTACAAGTTTTATTTATTTATTTAATTCATGTTCAAGAAGTGTTTCTACATAGACATTTAGATATTACAAAAAGATTGAAATAAAAAAAATTCTAATATGCTAGTTTTGACATTTCACTGTTGTTTTTGTCATAATTGGAGTTACAAAAGAAATTTTAATATGATTCCAGTTGCATTGAAGAGTAGACACCCATATCTTTCCAAAGATATATTTGGTATGCCTTCTAATTAATTAAAATGAGAGAGAATCATGTGTTTGAAGTTGGGTTTCGATTTTGTCAACAGATTACAAAAAAGATTTTAGTCTTATTTAAATTAGTTTGGCTATTATTTTATTTATATTTTATTTATTATTAGACATTTTAGAGATATTAGAATCTTTATTTAAATTTGAGTTTATTGGTGTAAACTCCCGCATAAATGTAAAACTATAAGTAATGAGACCTTGACGAGAAATGAAAACTCGGGATAAAAAGAAATAAATAAATTGCAGAAATAATGATAAATATTGTGTGTAATGGAAATGATGACCTCTATGAATAAATTTAAAGGTATTGATAAAGCTGAATAGAGAATTATGAATTTATGTTCAAAATTCGTAATATTGGTGAAACCAATAATGAGTTTTGATGGATAAAAAAATAAGAAAAAGATCCCAAGAAATTAATATTTTAATAATTAATAAACTATAAGAAAGGATAGTACAAAATAAAAGTAAAGAGTAAAGGTGCAAACATCAGTTCAAAATTGGTAACGTTACCGCTAAACAGTAACAAATTCGTAAATAAAATAAATAGTAAAAAGAAAAAAATAAATATATTTAGGATAAGAAAATGATCCTGAGAATTTAGTAAAATATTGATACGATTTATTCAAGGATTAAATAAGAAAATTCAGATATATAACGAAAAATCACAAATCAACCAACTTTTATTCTATTGTGCAAAACATTTAATCTAACCGTTAGATTAGGTTGAAATCTTACAAGGTGTCTTTGATATATTGTTCTACCTTGATTTAAAATTTTAGGTCAATTAGAGTTTGGTAAAGACTTGCAATTTAGATAGAAGTTAGGTAGTTTACGTGAAAAAAATCCAAAGGGGCATGTATGGGCATTTTTGTAATCAAAATGAAAAGTTACAACCCTCTCTTTTTAAATAAAGCTCCAACATTAGCCATGGGAGAAAATTAGAGAGTTCTAGCTTGTTCATTCAAAAATTGGTGAGAAATCCATCATATTTCTATGGGTTTTAAGTGATTTGTGTGGGGGAAAAAAAGTAAAACATCCAAATCAAACAATAATCAAGAGGAAAAAAAAAGAAACAAGAGAGAGAATTCAGCTAGAGAAAGAGGTGGAGAATTTAAAGAAGATGGACCAAAAGGATTCTTCAAACTCCCTTTAAAAATTATGGGTAAGTGTTTTTGTATGTGATTACTTCATTTTTGTTGAAAAATATTGATGAGTATAAGTTTATGTAAATGAAAGTTTGGGTTTACATAATAATCCTTAAGGAGATGATGTTTTGTGTTAAATTTATTGTTAACCATATCATATATTTTGTTTAAAGTTGAATCATGGAAGAAATTTTAGAAAACAAATATATGGGTTGTGTTGGATGTAGTTTGGCCATGTATGTATTTAACCATCAAACTTCTAGCTATATCTAGAGCTTAAAAACGATGCAATTTAAAGTCAGTTTCTTCATCAAAGTTGTAGATATGTATGTTAATTTTCAAATGAAACTAATATTGATTAATTATCAATTATATAACTTTATATATATGCTAAATATCGAGAAAAAGGTTTAAACCAACATAACTCCCAAGCAAATTTCAGATGCTACTATGATTGTTGATTTTAAGCTTGAAAGCGATATAATTGGGTGTTATAATTGGGTGTTTATTTCTTCATCAAAATTGTAGCTTTATGTCTTAGTTTTTCATAAAAACAAATCACAACTAACATTAAGATTTATAGATCCTCTTATGATTAAAACACCAAATAATATTTTGGTTTGGTTAGACGACACCAACTAGAATTTGTCATTTCTGATCTTTTACTTGAAATTATGCTAAAAATGATAGAATAAGATGAGTATATTAACGAGCTTATAAAGTAAGAGAAGAATTTAGTTAAGATATTCTATAAAATTGTGTAAAATTGCTTGTTTAGAGGTGAACAAACATGATAAATAGATTTTTTAAAACAAAAGAATGAAATTAACCTATGGATGTATATCTATGGCTTGCTAAACTGATTGAGTTGATATGTGCAGTACATGATAATGTATACTTAAACTCTATTTTTATGGCTTTCCATAACAAAAGTGAAAGACAACTTATGATTTTCTTGAAAAGGTCATTTCAACCAAGAAATAAAGTGGGAAGAATTGAACTGGTTGTTTTGAAGTGTCATTATGGTTGTGTCAATTTATGTTAAGTAGGGTGTTTTAAGAATGAGGCATGAGAAAATCCCATGAATAATAGAAAGGAAACTTTGACTTTTATATTAGGATGTTTTAGCCAATTATGAACTTAGAGAAGGTTTGATTTTTTGTTTAAATTCTTGTTTAAGATGAATTAGCTGAACCGTTTCCGTGGAGTTAGTTGAAGGCATGAGCATGTGATATATCGAACCAATAATATAAAACAAAAGTGTCTACCAGAAGGCAATCCAGCCAAAAAAAATCAGATTTGTTTTTTTTTT
>Ga0325414_1000570_pt1 | contig 30852 bp, 23 predicted proteins | sample PopdelMetagenome_8_FD_206183 | JGI IMG/M metagenome (GOLD analysis project Ga0325414, IMG submission 206183) | Populus deltoides microbial communities from Bellville, Georgia, United States - Leaf-PdKOR-R3 | ecosystem: Host-associated > Plants > Phyllosphere > Phylloplane/Leaf | place: USA... | reverse complement strand
GAGCTTTTTTTCCCACTCTAAAACCAATCGTTTCCATTTATAATAAATTTGATAATTAAGTTTACAAAATTCAAAAACTACTGTATTATTTCTTGATTATTGCTCCATTTGTTTCATCAATACTGTTCAGAAAATGAGTCATATCCCAAATATATTAATAATGAATTTGATTTTTTTCTTTGAAAGAAGAAAATATAGGTATTTTATCTTATTAACACCATTTGAAAGAAAAAAAAATTGCAAAACAATACAATTTTAAAAAGTTTTAATGAAATAATATTATTGTATACTTATTGTGATTAAAAAACAATACAAAAAAATACCTCAAAGAAATTGTTAAATATATTGAATAAATACAATGAGAAAAGATAAAAAAAAAAAAACTATAAAAACCCACCGAAGCTTTGATTACAGTACCACTAGTATCATAAAATATATCTTAAAAAGATGAATCCAACCAAACAAAAAAAAATCATAAAAAATGATAGAAGAGAACGGTTCATCTAAGGATAAATAAGTAATTGTAATAAGAAAAAAAAAGAAAAAAAAATAGATTAGAGACACATTGAATCTTTGATCAAGACACCATAGGTACTACCAAGAAACAAAATCAATGACCAAAAAAAAATCATCAATGGCGACTAAAATGAGTCATACACGGTAAATGGCTTGCATGTTTTTGGGAAGAAAATGTGACCCAATCCAATGACCGTGATAACCTTTATTTATGTTATTATATTTGTTTCAATGTGATTTTTTTGGGAAGAAAATAATATATATATATATATATATTTTTTTAAAAAATTATTTTTGATATTTGTATATTAAAATAATTTAAAAATATAAAAAAATTAATTTTAAATAAAAAAATTTAAATTTTAAAAAAACACAATTTCAATTCTGTCTAAACACCAGGTATTTCAAAATAAAAAAAAAAAAACAGTATTATTTTACTAATCTTTTAAAAAGAAATCAGAAAGCACACGATATTACAGAGAGGCAGGTCAAGTCAATAGATAAATCGAGTAGAAGATTTTGTCAGAAAGTCACACTCCAAATTATCATCATTTACCACTCATTTAAATCAGATTCATACTCAGCTCAAAAGTTGAGGAATTTTTTTGCATTAATTCAATTAAAAAGTCACCATTATGATTTTTTTAACAAGAAAAATATATTCGAGTGTCACATCAACATTATAAAGTCTTTTCTATATATATATATAATTTCTCATGATAAACTAAATTTATTTAATGAGATATTTTCCTCTCTAAACCTTGGAATCTGAAAATAGCATGGGAATCATTCACTCATAAATTATAATCCTAAGATTCATGAGAATTTTACACTTTATCACTTTGTTTAAGCAAGTATTAATATCAATAATAAAAAAAAAAGATAAAAAATAAAGTAGGTGGAACGTGCCTGAGAAAGCGCGTGGACCTATCTCTGACAACCTGATAGAGTGATGATGAGTGATGAGCACTGTCTAGGCCACAAAGACACAGATTTTGGCTTGGTACATTCAATTTGGCAAGGAATGCATTCACTTGTTCAATTTGCATTATAATAATACAAAAGTACTATACTCCTACAGTCCCACTTTACAAAAAAAAATATATTAAAAATTTAATTTTTTTATATATATATATATACTGAAGATATTTTATTTCCCCTAAGATACTATCATGAAGTTTATAATTACTGTTTACATAGTCTGAATTTAATATTAGTGGCTAGTATTTAGTGAAATATTAATCATGAATGGACACCTAACCAGAGATCTTTAAATCTAAGTACTTTTTAATATATATTTGGGACAACTTAAACGTTCCTTGATTAATTTCACGAGTTCTAAAATTAACAATTATACAAGCTTCTAACTCGAACATGTAATTTTTAAAAAGCAAATTTAGAGTCTGACCAGTAAAATTATACCATTCAAAATTCTTTTTAATATTATTTTGATATTATTAGTTAAGGTGTTGTGTTTTTTTTTTTAATTTTTTGATATTAATATGAAAAAATTATTTTTTTTAAAAAAATATTTAATCAATATAAAAATACATTCTTAGAGTCCTTTAAAGGTAAAATCTAATCTCAATGCTATACTTCGGATGCAAAAAGTAATATTGATAAAAAAAACAAATTACATGATAGTAACATGACACAGAGTAGGGAGCATCCTGTACTTTTATACCTTGTCTTTATTGAGTGTATTTTAAAAATATATTTATTTTTAAAAGATATTAAATTAATAAGTTTTAGTGTTTTTTTTAATAATTTTGATATTAAAAATTATTTTAATTAATTTGCAAGTAAAATAAAATTTTAAAAAATATTATACAATACAATACCAAACACTTAGTAAACCTAATATATTACATCATCTATTTTTATTTTTTATTTTAAAAAATTAATTATTAATTACCCCATCCCTATGATTATTATTTTATATAAATTCCCTTTCCTTCTAAGTCTTAAATCAAAGGCCAAAACCGGACCAATCTCTTTCTCTCCATATTGCATTTTGGCTCCTTTGCTTTTTAGCTAGCTAGTCAGTTTTGTGTTCTGTTCCGGGTTACTCTGTTTTTGCTCTGTTTTGGAAGAGGTGATTTTCCTCTCTTGCTCTGTTTCAAGATTCGGAAAAAACAGAGTGATTGCAGTTTTTGACAAAAATGTATGAAGAGAGTGGACTATTGTTTCCCTATATGCAGAATTTCTTTCAAGATATTCAACAACTTGAAGAGTATTGCAAGTATCAAAAGACCAATGTTCCAATGGTAATTTGTTTTCTCTGTTTTTGCTTGTATTTTTATGCCCTTTTCACTTTGTGTTTAAGCTCTCTTTTACTTTGTTTATCTGAGTGATCTGCATTCATTTGATCGGTTCTGAACTGGGTTTTGGCTATTTTAAAGTCTGGAGCTCTAGTTTTTGTGTACTTCGATTTGCTCTTTGCTTTGTACTCAAACTTGCTTTGTTTGGTTTCTGAGAAAATGGGGGTATAACAACAAGAAATATCGGTCTTTTACTGTGGAAATCCAATTCAAAGTTCATATTTTTCTTGTTTCTTTGTTAAATTTCATATGTAAAGTTCGAAGTTTTGATCTTGAGGACTTGATTTTTTCAGTGAAACTTGTCTTCTTGATGCTTGTGTTTTTTACTCCTCCGTTTAGTTGCTGAGAAAATGGAGGAAAAGACTGATTTTTTTTTTATGCTTGTGGGTTTGTGCTTATTTACACAAATATCAATGTCTTCAGTTTTTGCTCTCAACATTTGGTAAGCAACCAAATAGGGCTAAAATGGAAACAGCAAGTGTTTTCTTTACTTGTTGGATCTAGAACATATAGCAAAAGAAAGACTACAAAAGGAAAATGATTTCACACTTTCAAATTCCGTGGTCTTTAAGATTTCTTCTATTTTCTGACTCCAATTGTGTGATGGTGAACCAATAGTGGGATTTTTATTGGCCTTTTAACCCACTAAGTAAGAGAGATAAAAGAAGGAAAAAGGTCTTATTTTATTTTTTTGGCATAGAGAAGAAAAGAAAAGTTGGGAAAGTTGAAAAGAGAGTATTCTCCACCTCTATTTTATTGGTTTTTTGGCTGTCTTTCTCTTTCTCTTGGATGTTGAAGCTAAACTCGTATAAAGGAGGTGAAAAGAAAATTAACCTTGAAAGAGTTTCATTAGATCTTTGCTTTTGCTAAAAATGTTTGGTATTTATGCAAATAAGCTAGTGATCTTTTGAGTCATAGGTGCTTAGCCATTTAAAGAATCTTTTCTTGAGTTGAGCTGTGAAGTGTTCTTCTCATAAAGAAATCACTACATCTGTCTTGAAAATTCGGTCTTAACAGGCTACAGTGAGGTCTCTTCTCCTGCCCTTTCTTTGGAGGAATTCTAGAACCCTAATTATTGGATTTGTTGGATTTTGACACATTGAATGGTTCATTCGCGAAACTTAACACATTCAACTCTACTGAAAGGCCATGATTAGATGGTTTCTTCTTCGATTAATGAAACATCCATTTAAACTAAAAGCAACTGAAACAGGAAAGTCCTGATACGAAGGCAGAAAAACTAAGCACTCAAAGATACTAACTACAAAGTAACAAAGAAAAACACTTTAAATTGTTTATCATTAGATGGTTTTTGGGGATTAATATAGTGATTTATCACTTTAGCATGCTTTTAAAATCTGTAGATTTTCCTAAAAAATGTATATTTACACCTCCTACATCCATGTACTTGTGCATGTTTATTTACTGCTGTATACATGTGTTCACAAATCAGCGCATTTACCAGATTGAGTTGTAACATATAACAAGACTTCATTTCCAACCTGTTTAAGAATCCCTTAAGACTAAGGATAAAATAATTGGTGAAGTGTTTAGATCACTATTTATTTCATACCTAATTTTCTTATGTCATCTTGTTTGTTGGTGACTATTTTGTCTAACATAGAGCAACCTACTTCAGACCACTATCTCAGAATATGATCTGGGAGGCGAAGGGGATCTGTTCAAAGCTCCCAAACCAATCATTGAAGAGCCACTTGTGGGCATTGATCCCATGGCGTCAGCCATTTCAATGATCTCCTGCGGGGAAGAAGTTATTACTTCACAAGGACTAAAGGTGACAGATATTGAATCAATTCAAAATGAGCAGCTTCTGAATGAGGTTTTCTATGAATGCAAGAAGGACCTCCTGGAAAAAGAAGCAATGGATACACAATCACTTGCAGAGCTTCTGGATATCAAACTTCCTGTTGTCAGGACTGATGGTGAAAACCCCATTAAAGAAAATAAATTACCTCCTGATGCTGCACTATCAAAAAGTGTCAGCTCGGGATGTTTGAGTTCAATTGAGTGGGTCCATGGTGCTGCAGTGAAGCCAAGTTTTCTGGATTTTCCTGGAATTGATTTTGAAAATGTTTATGGGATGCGGAGAGCATTCAGCGAAGGAGACATAAAGGTTAGATCAAATTTTTTTTACTATACTTCTGTGTGTATTTGATTATATGCCTTTCTAGCACATTTGAACGATTCCCTTTTGCTTAGATCCTTCTTAGATGTGGCAAAGGGCATAGACCTTTGCCTGACAGAATCAATATCTCTGTGCATGTGGTATTGTCTTTCATATTTTTGTGAGTCAATTCACCGCCATGAATCACTTGAAGCACTATAGGAAAGGGCTTCTGTTTCATCCAGGATGGAACTAACTGCTTTTCTTTGTGTGGCTCGTATTAGTAGTGTTCCATAATGTAGCTGCCCCTTAGCCCTTGCAGTTGAACAGATAATTGACACTTTCATCCTTTATCAAGAATCTAATTAATTTTCTTCTCACTTAAAATGGAATGTTGATGAGAATGATTATATCCAGTACTTGAAAACCGAATCTGTTGCTTTTATTTTCAGTTTCATTCTCTTTCCTTTATCATTTCTCTCGCATAATTCCATCAGATTCTAGTGGAACCTTTCTGTGCAATCCAAGCACCAAGCATGAATATGCCCTGTAATGAAGTCTACGGACTGAGAATTGTTTAGATGCTTCTGGCCATTTCCACAGGATGGGGCTGAGTCATTGATACTGAGTTTTTATGACAGACTCTTGGTAATGGTAACACGAGCCTCATCTGTTCTCCTCTTGACCGACCATTGATTATCAACAACTACTCTGCTGAGGATCGTCAGGAAAAGCTTTCAAGGTACAGGAATAAGAAGACGAAGAGGAACTTTGGCAGGAAAATTAAGGTAAATAATTAAATATTATCGTTGGTTTGTTGTATATTTACTATCCGACTTTCTAACAAAAGCATCAGCCCCTGAAATTCCAGTTTTATCATTGCTTCTGTTTTAAAATCAAAAGGGTCTGCTAATAAAAAGCATCAAATAAGCAACAAAACTTTTATATCTCGGATCATTTACTTGGTGAGATGTATCAATTCCTTATTTTCTACCATTTTTTCACATGCTGGATTTAACTCACATCATGTCTGTTTCAGTATGCTTGCAGGAAGGCTCTTGCAGACAGTCAGCCAAGGATTCGAGGAAGGTTTGCAAAGACTGAAGAATGGGATGTTTCCAAGAGGCAATAACTATCAACTAATTCAGGAAAAGGAAAAAAGGAAAGTAGCTATGCAGTAATGGCAGAAATGAGTAATAGCATAAGCCTGGCAAATAGATTTGGCAGAAAACTAGCGACTATTGTTAAAATAAACTAGACCCCCAACTCCCGCAACATAGCTGATATCTTGTTTGCTGTAATAACCTCTGCAGAAGAACAAAATGGCTGAGTAAAGTTGTACATAGGCTTGTGTTAAATAAGAAGAGGAATCTAGAAAAAGTTGTATTTGTTCATATATCTTTTGAAATGGCAATATTGTAACCCCTCTATAATTCTATTGGTGTTTCCACAACATTTGTTATGGCGTCCAAACTATTCTGATCATTATTACTACATGATATCGGAATGGAAATGTTCCATTTCATTATTTTGTGTGCGATGAATCTATTCCATGTCTTATTCACCTTATCTCCTAGCAAAAGGTTGAGAAGGAAACCGAAACTTCCGGGGATCCATACAGGACCCTGCTAGCTAAAACGATCATTGTCTATTAACCATTCGACTCAATGAGTTTGCATTTGTGGTAAAGCAGGAAGCTTGGTTATGCTCTTGGTTGCATGCATGCGGGATGCGTAATCTCATGTTCAGGTTAGCAGCTACTCATGCTCAGCTCTTTGTAAGGCTGCAGTGAGGTACAGCTCTCCTTTTCAGTTCTTTAGCACAAATGGCATCCTTGGAGTTCTACACTGATAACACGTTAGAAATACTGCCTGAGTCTGAAATTGTGGCAGTAGTTGATGCAGCTAATTCGACTAGGATTTTTCCTTTCAGGCTGTCAGAACAGCCTTTTTTAGCTTCCCGCCAAACCTATTGTAGGAACTTTTCGGAACAAGTTTCTTATTTGGTGTGAAGGCATGGTGCTTGCAATAGAATGCAGTATTGACAAGGCATTATTTGCGTGTGATGTCTGCTAAGGATATGAATGTTTTTGTGTTTTAAAAATAAATTTTTAAAAATTTAAATTTTATTTTATTTTTTTTGTTTTAAATTAATATTTAGTTTTATATGTTTAGATTATTTTAATGTGTTGATATCAAAAATTTTTTTTTAAAAAAATATTATTTTGATACATTTCTAAATGAAAAATACTTTGAAAAGCAACCATAACCACACTCTAAACAAGTTCTAAATTGCCCTTGATGCTGATTTTAAACAAAAATATATAATAAAGTCAATAATGTGTATTAGTATTAAACTCAAAATAACTCGATAAGTTGACATAATAAACCCATGATTTGAAACTTGATCCAAGTTGGTTAATATCAAAATTTTTTAAAATTAAAACCTAAATTATATACGAGTAACTTGGTAAGTTAATTTTTAATTTGATTAACCCGTTAAATCTTGTTAAAACCAATATTTTTTTTAGGAAAAAACAAACTAAAATAATATTATTTTGAAAAAAAATAATAAATTCATTTTAATTTAGCAACCCGGTCTTTTTTGAATGAGGTCCTGAATCTTACAACTATGGTTATGAACACCAAAAAATTTAATCACGCGTGCTATGCATAGGATTTCACATTTTGACAAAAGCAAGTGGAATCCATCATGGTCTAGATGCATGCACAGGGACATGACTGCAGCAGAGTACAAATGTTGAACTCATTAAGCTATCACAATTAGCTTGAAGAGTCTGATTTTGCAGTTAATTAATTAGTCTGTACCCACTTAGAACTTTGTTTTTCTTCCTAATTTCAACACATCTTGGTATATCATTTGATTTGACTCTGTCCTAATTCGTTGAATCCTTCTACTTTGTAAACTAGATTGGTCAAAATTCAGGCATGTTCATCACATCATTGAGAGGTTTATGTGGTTATGACGAACTTACAAGCTTCCAATGATGTGAACATTTCACATGATTTTCTCTAGAACAAAACAATCTTTTTCTCATTTTATACTCAAATGGTGTTTGCTATGCTTCCACAGAATTAAATTTTCTATGCGGACCATGAAATAAATCCACTGAATAAAGAGACTATAGAATCTCTTTTTCTCAAATGATTAAATCCATAAAAATTTTCTGTAGAACAAATGATCTTTTTCTCAATTGATGTTTGGCATAATCTCATCACAAATCGTCAATTTCTTTGACATATTGGTCTGGTTTTCCGTAGAACATGTAAAATGGTTATGTTAATAAAGAGTTGAAATGCAACTGGAAGGGCAAGGGGAATATGCGACGTCAAATCGTGGCAGGGGTGGCCAGGGCTCTCCTCTGCCACCCCGAGCCTCCACTATTGCGGGGATGCTTGAGCACAACATGCGTCGTCAAATCTTGAAGCACCCTTTCCTTTCTTCCTCTCATTTTAAATAACAAAAAGGAAGAAAAATCCATCTCTTTTTAGGCCTCTACTTCTGTCGAAGAAATCAGGTCAATGTGAACCATCTCTCTTATAAGTTCACCGGAGGGACTGCCATCTTGCCGGGGAATTCTGAGTTTCAAGAGCAAGCTGGTATCAAGTTACTGACTTGTTAAGCGGTAAAATCTCTCTACCAGCCATCAAGATGTTGATACGACGGTGGTCTTTCCATCACCATTCCGAAACACAACAAAAATCATAACTTCTCATTTTGGCTGCTCTTTTTTCGGTTAGCCTACCCCACCACACCGACATCAGTGCTGATAAACCGCCGTGGGCAGCCACTGCATGCAGGTGCCGAACTATTTGGTTGTAGCAGTCGCAACCTTTCAACAAAAGCACTTGACTGATAAGCAAAGGACACTTTTGTCTCTAAGCCACCTCCCCCCATTGTTGGTCATTAACCCCACTTCTCTAACAGTACCAAAGCTGCCATCTTCAGAATCTCTGTAATCTCTGTAATCACAATATTCTTCGACAGATTACCATAAATCCTTGCAAACCCATCTGGCAAAAACACTCTTCTGATCTACCTACTGCCCAATCCAGGCAAAAGTGGCATCACGACCACCAAAAAAAAAAAAAAGATAAACACACAAAAAGTATGTGTATATATATATATATATATATTGTTAATTTCATCCTCCTACCCCAGATGCAGAGAGCAGAGTATCTGTTAATCCTCGTACCCCAAAAATTTAGAAATTTCCTATTCATCAAATCTTGCCACACAATTTTTGTCATGATCAACACTTCTCCAAAAATCAACTTCTACCCACCAAAAGCTTTTTGCGAAGCCTAACTTGGTCAACACATCCACTCTCCCTCCTAAGAGGATGGTATTGGAAGCAAATTTCTTTAATTTAATTTCCATGGTGGGGGTGATGCCTTCTGCTAATATTGAAAGTACCCATGAACAAAATCAAAAACCCTAATAACCCATTTCTAGAAATCAGCAACCCTAACAACACTTTTAGCTAGCACCCAATTCTTGCTCTTGCTGGTCTGGCCAGGCAGGCTCCGTTTTGGGCTGCTCTTCCTCTTCTAGGACACACAAGGCAGGTATGTACTTGAGTTGCCATCTTCCTGCCCAAATTTGCAGGCCAAAATTTTATTTTTCCCAACTTGTCTTTGGGACCCATTTCCATCATCAATCCCATCTATGAAGATGCCCGAGAAACAAGAAGGCCAAGAACATGGAGTTACAGCTTTGTAATAGATTTTATGCCCTAGCACACATCCTAACCTTCACCACGGAAACCCTAAATGGCCTGAACTTTGTATCAAAATCATAAATTGCTTAAGCAGCAACGAAGTAATTAAAAATACAATTGAGTTAATAAACAGTGTTTTTGCAATTAAAATGTCCAGGCAGCCCATTAATAGACAAACAGACTACCCAAAATACCCTCCGAGAAATGGTGGGAAAATTCATGTTTGCCATGCCATTGTTACAACACCTAGCAATAAAATTCAAATCCCATGCTAGTCCAGTCCACACGACGAGCCCATTGTACCAGAGAACCACCATGAAAACCATCACCAACACCACCCCTCCTCCCCTCCCTCTGCCCATCAACACCGAAAACGGTGCCACACATTCCCAAGGCTGCCATCTTCACTCAAAACCTTTCCTCCCTGAGTTGCAGAAACTCCCCAATCGTGCCATTATCGAAAGTTACTCCAATCCAACTTTTGTCCCAACAAATCCCATCACAACTAAAGTGGAAAATTTGTTGAATTTCCTTCACTATTTAAATCTCCTCAATAAATCAAACCTCGTACTTAAATTCAATCAAGATGTTATCAAATTGAGTTCCCACATTCTTGGAACTATCTACATCCACAACGTTATAAAAAATCATATTCCCCTCATTACCAGCACACAGCAGCAACCACCATTGCTAAGCAACAATGCATTCTTCTCAATTCCATAGAGAAGGAGGATTGGAAGAAGATGGAATAAATTTTTTACTCAGATTTTTATTTAAAAAAAAAAAACACGTGAGTGAGCCCATTGCACCCTCCACCACCACCACGACGTAAACCCCATTATACTCTCTCACGCACCCAACAGCCCATCCACACCCACACAAGTTAAGCTCGATAAGTAGCCAGCCAGCGCACCGCACCCTTTCTCTCTCTCTCTAAATAAACCAATTTTCCTCCGATTTCCCTCAGCTTTTCCTCCGTCCCTCCTTGCATTATTTATTTTTTAATTATACATATTTTTTAATTTTTAATTTTTTAATATAATATCCTTTTCTTTTCCTAATACACTCCTATCTCTGCAGCGCTTAGAGAGAGAAAGAGAGAGAAAACTGCAGCAACCCAACCAAACCAAGAGAGAAACTTCTCTCTAGAGATTTCAGATCTCTGTTCATCATCTTCTTCTATTTTTTCTGACAGAATTGACCCGCTCTTGCACTTGCTTTGCATCCATGCGGCGTCGTTTCAATCCCTCTTTGACTGATTCTAGCCTCAGAATTAGGGTTTCTGGCGCTTAATTTCGGTCAAATTGAAATCAATTTTGATTTTGATTTTGATTTAGTGAAGATGATAATTAAGAGGAACTTGAAATCTCAAATGCCGAGTTTAAGAAGGTGCAACAGACTCGGCGACAACGCAGCTTGCGAGGAGGAGGACAACTCGGCTTCAACTCGGAGGAAGAAACGTAAGCTTACGAGCAATAACCATCACAGCAATTGTGGCGTTACCGGTGGTTATTACCCTATCAATCTTCTCCCTGAGGTCGCCGCTGGTGTGATTCCGGTGAGTTTGAAGTCGTTGAGGGGATTCGCTGCTTCTTTGTGCACGGAAGTATCTTGCTCCCCGCCTGAATCCAACGGTCGAGATTCAATGACGAGGAGAGCAGCTAATGGTAATGGCGGTAGCAGTAATAATACTATTGGTAATGATAATGGTAATCGGACGGTGGAGGTTTCTCGGCCACCGCTAGTGCGGACGTCGAGAGGGAGAGTTCAGGTATTGCCTTCAAGGTTTAATGATTCAGTTATTGATAATTGGAGAAAAGAAAGTAAGACTAGTTCGCGTGATTATAGCTTTGATGATAATGATAAAGATGACGATGACTATGTTGTTGATGATGATGATGATGATGTTGATTATGATGTTCAGTTTAAGAGTAGTAGAAAGGTTAAAGAGAAAGAGAGAACGGGTTTGGGATTGCGTAGAATGGGTAGTAATGTGAAGAAACAAAGCAGGCATCGTGGTGGCAAGTATGTGGATACGTGTGAGGAGGAGGAGGTGAGGTTTAAGGGTGGTTTTGATACGAAGAAGTATTCGAGTGGTTCGCGAAGTACGCTTACTACAGTGCATGAGAATTTGGTGGCGGTGGTAGATGATAATGAGTGTGGTGGGGTTTTGGATTTGAGTAGTGGCGAAAGGAAAGAGGATGGATTGTTTGGGCCGGAAGATTTTTATTCAGGTGATTTAGTGTGGGCAAAGTCGGGAATGAAATATCCATTTTGGCCCGCTATTGTTATTGATCCAATGACACAAGCACCCGAGTTGGTTTTGAGGTCTTGTATTGCCGATGCAGCTTGTGTGATGTTTTTTGGTTGCTCTGGGAATGATGGGGATCAGAGGGTATGTGTGGATTTTAAATTTATGAATTACTTGCTATGTAAAGAGGGGTTACTTTGGATATATGGAGCTTTTGTGTTGTTAGTTTTTGGTTGGATGTGATGTGATTACTAATTATGGTAAAGTTGAATGATTATGAGCAGGACTATGCTTGGGTTCAAAGAGGGATGATCTTTCCATTTTTGGATTTTGTTGACAGGTGTGCTAATTGTCATTGTTTTTGTTGTAGTATAGGTTGTTAACTTGGGATTTGAAATTTCTGTTTGAGTGAGTTTTTTTCTTGGCATAGGTTCCAGGAACAGTCTGAATTGGATGACTGCAAGCCTGGTGATTTCCAGATGGCGGTTGAGGAGGCATTTCTCGCCGAACAGGGGTTCACTGAGAAGTTGATGCAGGATATAAACACAGCAGCTGGGAATCCAATTTTTGATGAATCTGTTTATAGGTGGCTTCAGGAGGCTACTGGCTCAAACCAGGATCTGGACTTTCATTCTCCAAACCAGGCAAGTTTCATGGTGTAGTTCTTAAGTTGTTTTTCTTTGAAGCTCTCTTCTCTGTTATTTTTGTTCTTTCTAGTCCTGTGCTTAGGCTTTAAAGTCTTAAATGTGTAAATGGAATTTTGATTTTTGGCACCTGGTACAATACCTCGAGATTTACCAAGTTAGCGAGCTGAGAAAATCTATGAATGATGTGGTTATGGGGGTTGAATCTCTTAATAATTTGGCTGTCAATAGTAGGTTTGTGTTGGGATTTGGATGTGTTATCATGTAAATGTAGGCTCGCTTTTTTTGATTGCTCAGAATGATGTTCTGGTGTTAATCACATCTGGCAGGATTCTAGGGGGGTGTTGATCTGGAATCTGGAAATGGTCCTCGGTTCCCAGCTTTCAGCAGCAGAGCTGTTTGGCTTTCTAAGCTATAATCGTCCTATTAGTTCTTAGAGTTGTAGAAACATGAAAACAGTTCGACAAGTTCAGGAAACTTGGAATACTGTTCCTAAAGTTCAAACGTTCTTGGTTTCTGTTGTCTCTTTTTCACATAGGAACAGAAATACCTAACGTGGTATAATAGTACAGTTTCTTGCCCTCCATTTTACTTGGAAAGATTTTGTGACTACCATTTTTTGAGAAGAATAAACCAAAATGTGCTCAAATGTTTATGTCCTGTACTACTCTTTGATTGGGAGTAGAGTGGGGAAGCTTACTCAATTGTAATGGGTAATACTTTTCTTTTCGCTGTAGTTCTCTCCCTGTGAAAGAACCTGAAACACCGAACTAAATTTCCAGATTCTAATTTTGGCTTGTCTCAGTTTTCTTCAGGCTCTTATATAAATGAAGTTTTCTATTTTTTTCAAAAGAAGAAATAGGAAGTGCTTATTTGTCCTTTCATTCTTTGAATCTTGTCAAATTTGGTTTCTCTGATTCAGGACATGATTTGGAAGAATAATGACATGCGCCCCTGTGAAGGCTGTGGCACAAGCCTTCCTTTAAAACCTGCAAAGAAAATAAAGGGCACAACCCCTGGAGGCCAGCTCTTATGTAAAACATGTGCAAGGGTTGGTACAACCTGTCTGTGTTTTATGCAATAAGTCGTCTCCATAGTCTAAGTCATTTATGTAATGGTTATATGTATTTTTCACATCTGCATAATTGGTATTGCAGCTAACCAAATCAAAACATTTTTGTGGTATATGCAAGAAGGTTTGGAATCATTCAGATAGTGGGAGCTGGGTGAGGCAGCCTACATTGGAGTTCTGATTTTTTCTGCTCAATTGTAATGTTTATTTCTTATCAAATTGGTCTTCTGGTTCTCCTCTCTGAATCAGGTGCGTTGTGATGGCTGTAAAGTTTGGGTCCATGCAGAATGTGACAAGATTTCCAGCAATCGTTTCAAGGTTTGTCCAAACTTGCCAATGTTGCATTACTTTATGTTCTACCTGCATAATGAGAGCATGGATGGAAGTTTCTGACTTTCCTGATCCATCTATTCTTGGTTGAAGGATCTGGGGGGCACAGATTACTACTGCCCTGCATGCAAAGCAAAATTTAATTTTGAATTGTCAGATTCAGAAAAATCACAGCTGAAATGCAAGTAGGTTCCTTTTGATTTTTATTTTTGTTAACAAACAGAAGATTATTGAATTTTCTATTCACAAGTTATTTAACGGGATATTGAATTTTCTATCACAAGTTATTTGAAGGGTTTATATCTAATATCTTAGAGCCTTTGGCACAGATCAAACCGAAGTAATGGTCAACCAGCACTACCTAATAAGGTTACTGTTATCTGCTCAGGAGTGGAAGGCATATATTTCCCTAGTCTGCACATGTAAGCAGGAATGCAGCTTCATAAGTGCATGAATTTCAAGCATTTCTGGAAAAATTTCTTGTTGGCTTCTGAGCCTTTTTTTTTTTAAGTTTATTTATGGATACAATTCTTTTTTTTTTCCTGCTTTAGGGTTGTTTGCAAATGTGAGTTCTGTGGTTCAGAAAAGCAAGCCCTTAGTGAATGGGAACGACACACAGGCTCCAAAATTAAGAATTGGAGGACCAGTATTAGGGTGAAAGATTCCATGCTACCGCTAGAACAATGGGTTTGTACAGAATCTTTTGAGCTTCTTTCTTTGTGAATTTTTCTTCTTTCTTTTACGGGTAGGTTTGCGTCTCTAGATGGTTACATGCTGCTGTACTTCTAAAAGTATATTACTTGCATTTAGAAAGAATAATCATGAAACAATGGTTTCTTACAATCATCCTCAATTGAACATTAGAGCTACTTTTCAATACCTTCTTTTCTTCTTATATACTTTTGATATTGATTTGTATGTATCTCCAATATGCTCTTGGACTTTGCAGATGATGCAGATAGCAGATTATCATGCACGTGCTGTTTCTACTAAACCACCCAAGCGACCTTTGATTAAAGAGCGAAAGCAGAAGTTGCTTGCTTTCTTGCAAGGTATGTCGCTATTACAACCTGATCAGTATGTTATCTTGAGCTGCACTGTGTGAATTTCTCACTGTTCATGGACGTTTTATTATCATTTTCGTGACAGAGAGATATGAGCCTGTTTATGCAAAGTGGACAACAGAACGTTGTGCTGTATGTAGATGGGTAGAAGATTGGGACTACAACAAGATTATTATCTGTAACAGGTACTGAGACAATTTCAACTGGGATTCTAGTTAGCATGCACAGAATACTATGTGTCAGTGGAAATGTTTTGTGCTAAAGACACCAGGCAACTTTGAACTGTATTTTAGACAAGTTCCTGACACTTTGAAAAATCTTTATCTAATTCTAAAGCAACAAAGCTATCTTAGTCAGGAAAGAAGATTATGGAGTCATTTAAATAATTTAAATACTATGAACTCATTAGGAATTCGTTCTTGCTGCAATTATCTGCTTTCATTTACATTGCATGATGCAGTTTACTGAATAAATTTGATCCCGAAAGAAAAGAAAATAATGTCCTGCTTATATATGTGCTAATTAGAGCAAGGCATTTTTTGTTGGCTGGAGATTTCATTCTAATATTTAATGTCATTATTTATGCATCTGTCAGATGTCAGATAGCTGTTCATCAAGAATGTTATGGAGCAAGAAACGTGCAGGATTTCACTTCATGGGTTTGCAAAGCATGTGAAACACCAGACATTAAGAGGGAATGTTGCCTTTGTCCTGTTAAAGGTTCGTTTTTTGGCCAGCTGCAGGGAAACTCTCTTTTCATCTTGGGTTTGAGCCAGTTACAAATAGAGGTTGCTTTTCATTATTTGATCATAGCTTGCTTCTGCATAAAGTGGTTTAAAGCGAGTTCTTTGTGTGCTATTTTTCCAAAAAAAATTTACTATGTACTGATAGTTTTATTAAACTCATGAGAATTTCTGCAGTTGCTTTTGATTGTAGGTTGTGATTTTATTTCTTTGATCTTATGTCTGTTTTCTCAATTTTTCTTAGGTGGTGCTCTAAAGCCAACTGATGTTGAGACATTATGGGTTCATGTTACATGTGCATGGTTTCGACCTGAAGTCTCGTTTGCAAGTGATGAAAAGATGGAACCTGCTCTTGGGATTTTAAGCATCCCATCAAATTCTTTTGTAAAGGTAGAATATTTGTTCTGATAATCACTGAATTAGAGCTACTCAAGTTTAACTTGCAAGAACCTCATGCATTTCATACTTGACCTAGGAATCCATGTTAGAAGTTTAATTAGCATCATATGAGGACTGGTGGCTTTGAAGCATTATCCAACTTTATGCAACTAGGCGGTGAATAGTTGAAGTTGGTCTTTCTGCATTTAATATTTTTGGCATTTTTTTTTTGCTTGAGCTTTGTGCCTGTTTTATTTTTCTCATTCCTCATTTTAATCAATGACTATATTGAATCGTGAATCGTGAGCTCTTTTGTGCATCTGAAAACATAGCTGATGAAACTGAAATGTGCGTTTTTGGAACTCCAGATTTGTGTTATTTGTAAACAAATTCATGGCTCGTGTACTCAATGTTGCAAGTGTTCCACTTATTACCATGCAATGTGTGCTTCAAGGGCAGGGTATCGCATGGAGGTGAGCTGCTCTTGCTCCCCTACTGTCTGGCTAGAAGTACTTGCTGCATACACCTGTTTTACCTTAGGCATGTAAAAAGAAAAAAACAATACACTATTTTTCATCTGGGAAAATTCGTTCACAGTTTACTTTTGAGTTATTGAGCTTTTCAATTGGCAGGGGTTGTATTATCTCTCTCTCTCTCTGTGGTCAAGCCTCTTGTTATTAAATTATCTCTTTCTAAATTGCAGTTGCACTGCTTGGAGAAAAATGGGAGACAGACAACAAAAATGATTTCATATTGTGCATATCACAGGTAGAGTTCTTATATTTTATGATTAAACCAACAGCATTCCCCTTCCAATAATTCTATTTTCAGAGTTAATTTGCACATTAAAGCCTCTGTTGACCTTCATATTTGTCAAGAAACATATTCTAATAACTTTGTGCTTTCTTTCATGGTGCAGGGCTCCAAATCTGGACACAGTATTGATTATACAGACTCCTCTAGGGGTGTTTTCTGCCAAAAACCTTGTTCAAAATAAGAAAAGGGCTGGTACGAGGTTGATTTCGTCTAATAGAACAAAACTTGAAGAGGTGTCAACCGAAGAAGCTACTGAATCTGAGTCACTCTCTGCTGCGAGGTGTCGGGTCTTCAAAAGAGTGAACAACAACAAGAAGGTACCTGAACAAGAGTTTCGCTACCTATCACTTCTATTATGTGTGGATATATCTTCGTTCCTTCCCTACTTTTTTTCATAAGGATTGTTGATGCATTTATTATACACAAGAAGGTTAGTTCGGTCGCCCAAATTGTAGCTGGTGCAGCTATAGTATATTCTGGGTACTTTTGGAGGGACGTGGGGTTGGGGATAATTGTCCATCAGATTCTAAGGGTTGTTTGGAGGGCTGATAAGTGATTAATCCTATCTGGTGAGTTTGGAGGCTCCATATCATATGGCTCTTTTGCCCATACTTCCTAGAAGCAGGCATGTTTATTCATTTTTTTATGAAGGGGATCATACAACGAATAAAGCACAAAAAAAATCCATGACATGAGAAAAATCACAAGTTCAACAACTAGAGCAGAGATAATTAGCTAGATTCGTTTCTTTGTAAAACAATTCACAAGTTATGGAGCGAAATTCATCATGTCCATATGCTTAACAAAGTGCTTGATTGCTGTTAAAAAGAGTGAACAAATGATAATGTAATTATGGAAACCTACTGTGGTATTGTTACTTGGTCGAATTGTTCAATATCAAATTTGTGCTTGAAATATATTCTGGGGATAGTTATGAGTTGCAGGTTAGCAAATAATATGCCATAACTTGTAGGCTTCATTTTTTTTAATGGATTTGAGTTTTTTTTCAACACCAATAGCTGGTTTAGAGTTTAGATTTTCAAACAAAAATGTGAATTAAGCTCTATTCTGATAAGTTGTGGGCTGTTCGTTCACAAGCTCTATGTAATGATCCATATTATACAACGAATTTACATTTGTTATGGTTTTTCCTTCAAATAGTAACAGAATTGATATACCTCATATACAGATGCTACATGAATTAACAAAGCTTTTTATTTTGAATTTTCCAAATGATTGCTACAATAAATGTTCTTAGGTCTTGAGATCAAATCTATCCTCACTTTATTTTTTATTGTTTTTTTTTTATTTGCTAGCGAACAGAAGAAGAAGCCATATCCCATCGACTGACAAGACCTTGTCATCATCCTTTGGGAGAGATACAAAGTTTGAATGCATTTAGGGTAAAGTTTATTTTTCCTAGCTTTCAGTATTATATAAGATATGTTGCCCTCATCTTTTTTGACATGGAAAACGAGAGACAAAGCTTGTAGTGATGTGCTTGGTTTATTCTTCACCAGGTGGTAGAGGACCCTAAAAGTTTTTCTTCTTTCAGAGAAAGGCTTTACTACTTACAGGCAAGTCTCCATCTTTCTGTTAATATAATTACTTTCTAGATTGCCTTCTAACCATCTATTGGGTGTGCATATGATCTCAGAAAACTGAGAATGACCGAGTTTGCTTCGGGAGGTCTGGAATACATGGATGGGGCCTCTTTGCACGAAGAAACATTCAAGAAGGAGAAATGGTATGAATAATTGTCATGTATAATCATCAAAACTGAAATACAATCCATCACCGGTACATGATTGTCTCCAGGTTCTTGAGTATCGTGGTGAACAAGTGAGAGGCAGTATTGCAGATCTTAGGGAGGCACGCTACCGATTAGAAGGCAAAGACTGCTATGTGAGTTATTTTCTTCCTTTACACACTTCATACTAAGTAAAGGATGATGGAAGCTATGTGGTTGCCAGAGAAACCCTAGACTCTGCTTAAGATCATACTAGTTTTCAATATATTGAAAGCAGTCTTCTAAATTGAACTTGCTTTCCACCCCTTCCCCGCTTTGGTTCCTTAGAATACTGCTAACACAGTATTTTGCCTCGTTTTTCCTCTACATCCTTTTTTAGAGCTAAACTGTGGTCTGATTTTCTGTTGCAGCTTTTCAAGATAAGTGAAGAGGTAGTGGTAGATGCCACTGATAAAGGAAACATAGCACGCTTGATAAACCATTCTGTGAGTCACTCTTTTTTCTGCATTCTGTCCTTTAATATTCACGTAGTTCATTTCTGCAATGTATATGTGAATCATCAAGAAGATTCTTCCATCGGTGTAAATGATTGGATATTGTGAAATACTCTAGTAAAAGGTCCACAAATTTCATGGAACAATAATATCTTTCTCTATGTTGTGAGTTGGGACACACTCTAGTTTGTGATTGATTTCACATAATAACATTTCTAATTTCTCAACGTATATATATTTCATCTCTTCTGTGTCCCAAGTTTGGTGACCTTCACTCTTCCTTATCATGATGTAATTTTGCTTGCATCTGTTCCAGTGTATGCCCAATTGCTATGCAAGGATCATGAGTGTGGGTGATAATGAAAGTCGTATTGTCCTCATTGCGAAGACAAATGTATCTGCCGGTGACGAGCTAACGTCTCTCTCTCTCTATCTCTCACTGTTCGAGCTCATAAATTTTAAACTGTTCAATTGCTCAGTATTTGTTATTGTATGTGGCAGGTATGATTATTTGTTTGATCCTAACGAGCCTGATGAATTCAAAGTTCCGTGTTTATGTAAAGCTCCAAATTGCAGGAAGTACATGAATTAGGATACAAACGCATCAGCCATTGTTACTCCGCAAGGAGCACTAACCCAATCCCATGCCGGCGGGATCTTACAGTCATACTGAATTTGTAATTTTTTTATGCAAAAGGAAAAATTTAATTTTTTGTTTTTTGTTTTTGGCATACTCTGAGCTTTAATAAAAGTTATAGGTTTGCCTGCTGTTTTAGTTCTCAGGCATTGTGTAAATTTACTGACACAATTCCTTATAGTTAAAAGCTAATCAATTATATGATTAACTGAGTTTGTTAATCAGAAAGCTTTGCACCATAATCTGATTTTTACATCTGCTCTTCATTAATTATATATCTCAAAAGGAAACGAAAGGTACAAGAATAACGTAAAGATGAAAAAGCTTCCAATAATGGGTTGACACGAGTTGGTTAATAAAAATTATTTACTGCCACTCCTTCACATATCCTTGTCCTTTTTTCATGAACTATTATCACTCGCAGGGCTCTAGTTCATAACAAATCCAGCTCAAGGGACTAACCTAGAGAAGAGCTTAGGTTATTAGTTTTTCGTGTTCTGTTCTTTATTCGTTGGTATGGATCGGCTCAATTTAACAAGATCAGCCACGTTAATTAGATTTCACCCTTTTTTATTCATATTGAAACCTGAATCAAGTGGCGATGCTGGAAAGAACCTGTGCAGGCTCCAATGCAAGTGATCACAAGTTCAATGTGCAGATGCAATCAGATTGTAAAACACATCGACCCTCTGGAATCAGTATTCATGAAAGATGAATTACCTGATGCAGGAGGCCCTAGTATGGATGTCAAACATGTGATCGTCAAAGCACAGCGAAGGCAAACCAGAAGTACTTGAAGAAAAAAGCATGGAGTTGCAAGTATGCAGCAGATGATATGAAGGGCACGCAAACCCCTTATCCAGGGAAAACCAAAGAGCAGATTTCCTTTTATTTCCTTGATAAAAAGAGAAGCAACAAAAATTGGAAAAGCAAACGATAACGAAAAAAGCATTAAAAACGCATTAAAGAACATAGAGAAATTGTCTCAACGTGTACTTTCAGGAGAATGATGTATCCGACTAAAAATTACCGACTCAGACTCATTTGACCCAGGCATTAAAGCCCCGGATGCCTTGGGAGAATCATCCGAAAAAAATAAAGGACCACACATTGTATCACCAGACCCCTGCCCTTCTTCAGCACATTGCAAAGAATTATCATCTAAACCTTTAGCAGGTGAAATGGTATCAGCTTCTGGTGCATAATCAGGGTTTGGGAGGCTGCCTGCCGCACCTGAATTGACTGGTTCGGATGGCACCTCATCAATCTTATTACCACTATAAATTTCCACGGGCTTTTCCACACAATCTTGTTGAACGAAAGCTTGATCAGGCAATTCCTGAGAGGAGGTGCAAGCATGAGCATGTTCCTTCAGGCTAGGAGCGGAAACAAGCTCTTCCGATATCTCACGGGTATCAGCAATGGCAACCTCTTCAGCTTTGTTCTGATCTAAACTCAATACTGGAACGTCTGGCATTTCTTCATTCTGATTTAAAACTAGCTCCTCTGCTTTGTGCACATCATTAATAGGTTCATCCTTCACTTTGGACGTTGAAATAGCATCTATTTTTCCACCATTAACAATTGGCAAGCCACTCAAACCTACTCTCTGCTTCTTGTAGTATTCTATGGCTTTCTGTGAGCAAGGAAACAGAATGTCACAGTGAAAGAATTGGCACTTCAGAATCAATCTAAAAACTATTCAGAAGCATAATATGAAAAATAAAGTTAATACAAATCAATGCTGTTTGCAGTTAGAAACAGGGCGGGAATGACAATGATATGCAAATATAGCATCACAAAACAAAAACATTTGTCTCCCTCTCACAGTAGAGGAAGTGAAGCCCAAATCCAACCGATCAGCCTTTATACAAAGTCCAGTCCTTTGTTTATTACCCTACATCCCACTTCTTTCCCCCGTGTTATCAAATCTCAATTGAAACAGGCATTTTCCTCGTTGCTACACGTAAAAGATGCCATATAGCTTAAGGAAATTTCTGTCTATGAACAATAATTATGCATGGGCTGGAAAAGAAAAAAAAAAGACATAGGAATCATAATTAGCTGCAAATGATAAGTAGGCATTGCGAGCTGCAAAATCTCATCAACTACATGCCTATACAGTCTTCGCTTTCACTTGCCAAGAAGGAAATCCTAGTAATTTCCAGAAGGGAAAAAAATAACAATCACCATGCCGCTTGAAATGACCCCAATTTGGTCAATGACTGATTTATCAACAAGTACAATTATGAACCTGGGCCTCAAAACACACAGAATTAATCACAAAGAATTAGCTATATAATCCTAATGATTTACCTGAAAAACAGAATCTTTTACAGCAGGAAGAAGTGAAAGACTGAAAATGGAATCAGAACTTTTCGGTACTGCTCTTGCACCATCCTGTCACATCAAAATAGCATAAAGAACATTAAAAACAGAATAAGGTACGGATACACATATATGCGGGTGCATGACAGATGGAGAGTCTACCTTTAAATTTACAAGCATTACAATATCTTCATCTGCATTTGCACTCTGCTCCATGCTCAGCAAACTCATACACTGACTATACAACTCTGGACTAGCAAGTTCTGTTGAAATGTCCACCTTAGAAAGATAAGCACGGGCAAAATGAAAACTGTCATCACTACTTTGTGTTCTAGAAGGATCAGGCATCTTCTCATGGGTAGTTTTAGACATAAATTTTGAAGGTTCTTTTGCTGAAGCAACAGCTAATTTTGTTTCAACATTTTCTGCTTGCACCATTTGATGAATGTTTTCATTTTGCAAAAGGTGACCTGCTTGTCCAGCCAGAACATTCTCCAGAGGTGCCTGCACTGGAAAATCCTCCTTCACAGAAGTTGCTGGCAAGTCCATATTCAAATCACCATTTTGTGCTTTCCACATGTCCGTGCCAGTTTCCCATCCCTGACCATTCAACTGATGCCTATTCTGATCCCATTCTTGCCCAAATGCATGTGTTTCATCCCTAAACACACCATTATTTCCATCCCATCCATGCATGGGAGAAGGTCCTGATCCATCCATCATATTATGCCACCCAAGTGGGCGCAAATGACCAGAGAACCTGTCAGCATCAGGTATATGGTACGGAATCCCAGAGTGATTAATTTCCATTGAAGGCCTGGCACTGAACAGCGGAGGAGATGGAAAATGAGGCATCATTGCTTGAAAACCTCCATGAGCTGGTCCATGTTGGAAAGGCATGTAGCCATTTGGCATTGGTGAAGACCAGTTTGGGGTACCTCTCCAAGCATTTCCTTGGCCTCTTCCCAGACTGGGATCGCCGCCTCTCTTGTAGCGGGTGTTACCTCTACTATCTTCTTCTAGTGAACCCCTAAAAGATGGGCTGCCACCTCCACCCCTGAAGATGGATGGAGGAATCAAAGAAGAACTGTTCTGATTAGTTCTATTATAAAAGGATGAATCAGCTGGAGTTGAATCATCTGCTAGAGGCTTCTCCAACGGTGACTCCCGACCTAGTCTGTCTTCAGCAGAAGGCAAATTTCTAGCACTGATGGAACCACTTCTCCTCCTCGCTGATTCTTCAATGTCAAGGCTCCGTCTGACACCAGTTCTGTTTGCATATCTGTGCTCAAGGCTTGATGAAGGAGATCTGTCAACCAAGACCCGGGGTGAAGCTCTAGAACTTGAAGACCTCTCAATTGACAACTCACCTACATGGCCATCATCCATTTTAATAGATTTATCAGATGACCTATGCTTGGAAGCTCTCTCTGATGTTGCTGAAAAATCAGCAGCCTCTCTTGAAGAAATTGCTTTCGACCTCTGTTTGTTCACAGCATCCCTGTACTTCAAATCTTCTGCTTTGAAATGCCTTTAATAGAACAAATAAAAACCATCATCATCTTCCAGTTCAACTCAAGAAACTACCAAGGGCATTAAAAAGCAATATAAATTCATCTTGAACATTGAAGCAGGTTCCGTATAAAAATGATTTAATTAGGAGATTAATTTTAGAAATAGGTCAATGGATGAATGCAAGGTCACTTGTGCACTGAACCACAACAAAATTATTCCCATAGTTAAAACCTGTTGATATAAGAAATTTTTAACTGAATACGTCGGGTTTTTACCTTTCTACTTGTATTATATTCCCTTCTGGACTGGGACAGGAAAGAATATTGATAGTTCATAGTTCATGATATCAACCCCACAAGTATGAATCTAACTGTACATGCAAGAGACAGTGAAAAGACATTTATAAATGTTTTGTAAGAAGGATGCAACCTTAACAATGCTGCAAGGAATACAATATGAAAAGACAATGACAGTAGATCGAAGCACACAACCCAGTCATGTGGTTTCTCAAAATGATAAGAGGATAATATTCAAAGAGACGGGTTCTTTGATATACACAAAACCAATCTACCTACTACTGAAAGTGAGAAGCAAATGACTGCCACTGAAAACAAAACATTCACCTATACAGCATGACCCCTAGGACTTCACAGAAAGATCAAAATATATTTGTTATATTGTTTAATTTGCATTTCTTTCATATGTATTAGTGACATGAATATGACTGAAATAATAGTCCTGCAATCCCTCACCAATATATGGATCTTCAGATTTGTACCAAGTGAAGCAGAGAAGCAGTTCTCATAAACTTAAGAAATCATTGACTTAACCCAAGAACTGGTAGTCTTATATAAACCCTACTTTTGAAGCAGAAATAAAGCACATGTCTGAAAGTTTACAATTTCCACATGATAAGATATCAATTTGGAAAGATTATCCATACAGCATCCTCACATTTTTTTTCACTAATTTAGAAAATATATGCAGTTACCTGTGCTCTTCAACAGCTCCATGTGAACTGGTGTCTGGGGAAGTCCTCCGCCTGTTGCTGCTAACATTATTGTCTGGATGGGCTTGACGTGATTGAGATCTTCCCCTGTCATCTGACTCAACTCTCCCACTGCTCAAAGATTTCTTTTCCACATCAGGATAAGGTGCCTTTGTACCTTTGGATTTAGCATCATTATAGTGATCACGATCCTCGGGAGATCTTTTCCTTCCCCTGCTATCTTTGTATCTGGCACTACAATCATCAATATGTGACCCATCATAGTCAAGATTACGGCCATGGTCTCTGTCACGGTCTCGTTCCCTATCTTGGTCCCAATTTCGATCCAAATCCCAATCATGATCTTGGTCACAATCACGATCCCGGTCTCGATCATGTTCTCGCTCCCGATCCCTATCACGATTACGATCATGGTCACGCTCTCTTTCACGGTCATGATCACGATCAGTGTCTTGTGGCTTAGATTTCTTCCGAGCTTCTGAAGCATCCTTCTCATCCCTTAGGTGCTTCTCTTCAGACCTGTTGTTAACATAATCTCTTGCACCACGCTCATCTCTTTGCTTATCATCTCCATGCCTATTTTCCCTGTCCATGACCTCATGGTACTTGTCTCTATATCGATCATCCTTGTGCTTCTCGTCCTTTGGTTTTTCTTCCTTAACATCTTCCCTTGAGGATAATCGTTTTCCATTAGCATCTCCAATATCATCATGATGCTTATCCCCATCAGCAGAATCATCTTTCTTTCTCCTAATTCGTCTATCAGACCGGTTCTCTGATTCAGGACTTCGCAATTGATCATTTGCTTCCACAAGACATAAATCAACAGGTAAGCTGGATGTTCAGAAAGAAGAGCCAAGATAAAATAAAAAAAATAAGGCAGATTAAATAAACAGGACCATCATATCCCAACTGCAGGGAGTGTTCAGCCAGCTAAAGCAAAACAATAAGGCTGCTTGTGTGTAAAGAGGAAAGGGGGACTAGAAATAAATAAAAAATCAAATTTATACTACCACGAAAGCTTGAATAATGGAAACAGGTAGCAAGCCTCAGAGTAGACACATAGACAACATAATGTATCATCTGGCTTGCAATATATCTCATCCAGACAATCTAAGTAATATTAAAATAAGTGACTGGATAAAGACTTGCATTATAAAACCATCCAACACCCAATGCAAGGTTGTCAATAACATTCACTTCATAATTAAGAAAATAAAAAATAAAAATGGTTGCAATGACAGCTTCATTAATATAATATATCCAACAAAATAGCACAGAGATATAGCCATATCATGTTCTCCTCCCAAAATTACTTTATTTCCAATCTAAACATCCTCTTTGAATAGAGGATAGGAAAGTCATTGCAACAAAACAACTTGTAAGGCAATTTGAAACCCGTGTGAAGAGTACTGTGACATTGCAATGCCAGGTCATATTGGCATACAGATTTATACAGGAAACAATGTCAAAATACAGGAAAATTTCATATGGTTCCAAAATCTTAATAACTAAAATAAGATGATGCTGATAACAGGTGGAGAAATATCATAAAGAACCAACAAAATCTTATAGTGTTACATTCAATAAACATGAGAACTTTTGCTATATTGTTCCAATCATAATGACTGTCTATCCCTTTTCAAGGGAATCCAAATGACTAAAACTTGCATGAAATGAGACTTTAGTTTCTGGATATGGAGTTGAAGGTTGTACATCAACCACACCAGAAAAACTATGCCAGTTTTTTTAAAAAATTGAGCAAACAGGTATATCTACAGTTAAATCAAGCAATCTAATAACACCCAAAATCCTCCAGCACGTGATGAATATTAAAGTAAAGGACTTGAGTAACTTCATCTGAAGTGGTCAAGTATCCTGACAAAGCACTCTGAGTCGGAGTGGAAGTAAATGGCCTTGATACCAAAACAAATGGCCATCAATAATATCTTCAGTGCCACATTCTATAAATAGTTGTAATTGTTTAATGTACAATACCAGAAAATCAAACAGAATACTTTATCTTGTCTCCAAGGTAACAATTTCAAATAAAAAGAATGTTTAAAAATGCTATGAATATGTGGTGGAGCATAATGGAGTGTGAAGTAATCTAATAGAAGAATGAAACAAGTACCAATCTTTCCTTCCATAACATTAAATTACACAATATTATGTTCTACCAAGCATTACATAAGGACACCAAAAGTTGATTGAAGACAAATAACTCTGAGGCCTCAAATTCAGATAAAAGTATGGAGCATTTACAAGAAAATACCCAGATTGGACAGATACATCTGAAGTGCCTGGAATATAAATCAGAAAACCTAATTGAAGATCAACCACTCAATGTTCAATGGATAACTATGTCATGGTCACCTATATCTAAGGTTACAATGAATGGGACGCGAAGTACTGACATACTTTCTCCTACTGTCAACTTTTTCTATCATCAATTAACTAGAAATCATCCACAAAAGACATGACCATGTCACTTTTTATCACATGAGCGTCACTCAAATCCTTGCTAATTTTTTAGTACATAAGAGTTAATTTTTAAATACATTTAAAATATCATAAACCAATTCCAGAAGATGATTAGAAATCATCTTCATCAACTAGTAGAATCTAAATCATTTTATCCTATTGAAGACACTTCAACAGACAAGAGTCAAGAAATAAGATGATTAAACAAGCACTTCAACAAAGAAAAGAAACCTTGAGGCTGAGTATTTTGAATTGAGCACTCCAAGGCCCAAAACAAAACCCTAAATTTTCCCTTATTTACTTGAAAAGACAATTTCTTTCAACAATTAATATCAATGATAAGAAGACGTAACTCTAACAATTCAAAAAAGCATTCAAATGGTAAAACAAACAGCAAACAAAATCAACACACAAATTCACAAACATCCACATTTAAAGAACACATTGCAACCATTACAAACCAATCCATTGTTACCTTACCAGTTTTTTCAGTAATTTGTTTTCCTCCACGCGAATACTCTTCAACCTCACTCCTACCCTCCATTCCTTTCTTCTCCTTCTCCCTTACCCTCTCCCTTTCCCTCTCCTCCTTTCTACTACTCTCCCTATGCCTTCCCTCACTCTTCTTCTCCACACTCTCATCCCTCCTCTTACTTTTCAACTTCTCCTCGCCCCCTTTCTCCTTCCCCTTCTTCTCCCCCCTCTCCTCCTTTCCACCATTCCACCTATCATTACTTTCCTCTACTCTCTCTTTTCTCCTCTTTGACGAAGAGGAAGAATATTCCTCTACATATTCCCCATTTAAAGATTCCTTATTCTCCTTCAAATCTAACTTCCTCTTCTCGCTCGAAACCCTAACACTGCTATTATTACTGACTCTCTCCTCTTTCGCCGCCTTCTTCTCTTTCAAGCTCGAATCTTTCTCCGAATCTGAATACTCTTTCGAGCTATGCTTGCTCGATTTGTGTCGAGAGCTTCTCGGCATCCTTACTAAATCCTCGACTTTCCAAAAACTTCAAATTGAAACCCTGGAAAAATTGATACACTCAATAGAAAATCGAAATTGAAAGGAAAACCCTAATCTTTCAAAATCATCGATTACCAATCTCTAATCGAATCTAAAACCAAACCCTAGTCTTCGAGCTCTCGAATGCTCGAGGAGTAAGTTACAAGCCCTGACTGGAATTGGATAGGAGAGGTTTTTATCGTAAATGAAGGCGCTGAGTGGGTAACGGAGACGACAGATCGTCGGCGGGATGGGGGTGCGAGAAAGGGATTGGAGTTTGTGAAAATTACGAGAGAACCAGGTGGACAGAGGGTGGGTATGGAGTCGGTTAGGGATAAATGTGGAATAATAAAGGTTGATGCCACTTTAAAGAGGAGAGCAAAAACGCATGTGTGTCGTGTTTTCAAACTTTTGAGGGATTTTTGGGTTTTGTTTGAAGAGAAGAGAACTTGGATTGAGATGATTTTATGCAAACTACATTCTAGTCCCTGTAGATTCTTATATTGTTTATTTTAGTTATTCTAGATTGACATTTCTAATATATCTTATAATTTAAAATCCTAATAATCTTTTCAAATTCACTAGGTAGATACGTTGAATGAGTGACTCGTTGAGGGAGTAGTGTTTATATTTCTGTTTTTAAAAAGTTCCACGTGATATAATTACCAAAAATTAAAGTAGGGTAATCATTTTTTATTTGGCTTGATTTTATAAAGGAAAACCTGAAAGTGATTCAAACTAATTGGTTTCGGTTCGATTTGGTTTTTTAGGATAAAAACCGGTTTGACTCGTGTTTTTTTTCGGTTTTTTTTGTTTGGATTCGATTCGATTCGGTTTTTTTGGTTTCATGTTTATAAAATAGAACCGGTCAGTTTTTTTTTACGGTTCGGTTTTTTCAGTTATTTTTTTTCAAGTTTCTCGATTTAATTAATTTTTTAGTTTTTTTTCTCACACCTAAACTAAAAAAGATTTTCAAGTCCTCTTCTAATACTCACATAAAAATAGATCCACCATGATAATTATTCATGGATCTTCTTTTTATGTGAATAAAAAAACACTGCATTGAAGGACTTAACGATAGCCATTTTTTAATTTCTTCAACTATTTAATTGAGGTTTTTAAGTGTATAATTTAAATATTAGAAATAAAAAGAATTGTGAAATGTTAATTTTCTTCATTTACGTGTAAAAATGAGACTTTTCATGGATCTCACTTTTATTATATATAAAATAAATGCATTGGGTGTATCTAATGTCCAGTGTTGGATGTTTGTGGAAACCAAAACGCGAGAGGAGAAAAAGAATAGAGAGGAGGTAGTTGTTTTTTAAAGTTTTTATTTTATATAAATATATTAAAATAATTTTTTTATATTTTAAATTTTATAAAAAATACAATTATACAGCGGAGGCAAAATGTCTCAAAGGGTTGCATGCACCATCCAAAACCTGGCCAACCCAACCCTGCTTCTTCTAACTTTGGTTGGATTAAAAAGAAATCAACTTAAAGTTCACCGTTTTGGTCGAGAACCGCTAAAAGAGAAGGTTTTTGTTGTTTTCTCTTCGTGGGAAGAAAAAACAAAATGTTCTATTTTTATAAAGATTCTTAATATTTATTTTTATTTTTTAAAAATATTTGCTTTGAGAATATAAAATTTGGCACTTCGATTGCCATATTCTCATGATCCAAGTTCTTCCATTAAACCAATTTAACCCGTATAAAGTAGTCAGATTCGATTCTCCGTCGTCAAAATATTTTATCTTCATATCATGTTCTTCCAAAAATCCTTAGATTTTCTTCCAAAAATTATTAGTAATATGTTTTGCTGCAAAAGTTGAGTTTTTATTTTGTGCAATTCTTTGTTGTTTTGAGATGTTTTAATCATCAATAAGGAAAAATAAATTAGTACTTTATAATTACTCTTATTTAGTATTTGTTTGTTTCTCGTAAAATATTTAAAAAATATATATTTTATAAATTTTTCTGAAAAATATTTTTCTATGTTTGTTTCTCATAATATATTTTATAGGAAAATTGATTAATATAAAATATTTTACAGTCAATTTTTAAACTTTAAAAAATTTCATAAAATATTTTATAAATAGTAATTCATTTACATTAAATATTATTTAACTATTTCAATTACTGTCTCCATTTTTCCATCACCACCACAATCATTTTGGTCGTTATCACCATTATCTCACCAAAATCTAACCACTATAATGATTACTTCATCATTATTTTTTTATCATCACCACTAATATTTTTAAAATCAAACATTGAAAAACATTTTAATTTTTTTATCCATATTTACACTAAACAAATGTACCCTCAGACATTTTAGCTAACACGAGTTTCTAAATTATGTGTGAAATAAATTACGGTATTGGTTGCTTGGTTAATGAAACAAAAAGAAAAAACAATTCTAATGATGTCATGCAGCAGCCATATTACCATTGTGGGAAGGAAAAAACACTACGAATTTATGCACAAAAATATTTTTGGAGTATCAATTTAGATAAGAAAAGGATTTGGTTAAACATATATAATATGCGTGTCAAAAGCATATATTATAATGAAAAATATTTTTTTATTCAATCATAACAAAATAATTTCTTTTTATTCCATCAA